>Ga0126376_10001584_pt1 | contig 12372 bp, 11 predicted proteins | sample PanSoiMetPlot_15_FD_92760 | JGI IMG/M metagenome (GOLD analysis project Ga0126376, IMG submission 92760) | Tropical forest soil microbial communities from Panama - MetaG Plot_15 | ecosystem: Environmental > Terrestrial > Soil > Tropical forest > Bulk soil | place: Panama | collected 2016-02-17
CAATGTGCACCCGCTCGACATTGCGCGCTTCGCCGTGTGCGTGCTGGTGCTCGCCTTCCTCGGCCTGGCGGCGCTCGGGGTGTCGGTCACGGTCGCGGCGCTGTTCGCCGTGACGTTCGGCGCCGCCAACGGGCTGATCACGATCGCGCGCGGCACGGTGCCGCTGGCACTGTTCGGCGCATCCGGCTACGGCCGGCTGATCGGCCGCATCGCCGGACCCTTCCTGGTGATCCAGGCGGTGGCGCCGCTGGTGCTGGCGTTCGTGGCGGAACGACAGTCGGATGCCGCGGCGCTGGCGGTGACGGCCGCCTTCGCAGTGGTGGCGCTCGTGTGCCTGACGCTGATCCGGCGGCGGTAAGGCGTCTCAGTTGAACAGGGCGTCGATCTCGTCCTGCGACGCGTGGCCGGCCTCGCCCTCGAGCCTCGGCCCGTTGAGCAGGCTCTGATCGGCGTTGCGCTCGGCCATGGCGCCCGGCGCGACGTCGTTGAACGACTCGATGCCGCCCCAGATCTCCATCATCTTGACGATGTGCGTCTCGATGAACTTCAGCGTGGCGACCACCTTGGTGATGCGCTGGCCGGTCAGATCCTGAAAGTTGCAGGCCTCGAAGATGTGCACGACCTGGTCCTGGATGTCGTGCGCCAGCGCCTTGTCCTGCTCCGACTTGACGGCGGCGCTCAGCGTGTTCGCCGCCTGGTCGATGAACTCGGCGGCCGCCAGGATGCCTTCCGTCGCGGTCTCGGTTCCGCCCACGATGGCGTCAAGCTCATGCGTGACCCGCTTCATCTCCGGCCCTTCGAAGCCGGTCAGGTGCAGCGTGGCGATCTCATGCTTGGTCTTGTTGATGGCGTCATAGATCAGGTCGAGCTCGGCCTTGAGCTTCTGCGCCTCGCCGATCTCGGCCTTGTAGGCCTCGATCATGGTGTGGGTCAGGTCCTCGCGCGGCTGGATCAGGGTGCGCAGCGCCCTGAGTTCTTCCATGACCTCGTCGTGCGAATGGGTGCGCTCAGCCGCGCCGTTGGCGCCGTTACGCCGCCGCATGAACGTCTCGACCCGGTAAACCTTGCGCTGTGCACTCATCGCACTCATGTGGCTACTGGCCGCCCCCATTCCCGTCACTGCCCGTTGTTACAGGCACGTGCTTTAACGGCGAGTTCACGAGCGCGCACAGGGAGGCGAAAACGGCATCCGTGGAAACACGTTGCATCGATATTGCAGGAACGCAGAGAGGGTCCATTAACCCTAACAAAATGCGGTTTTACGCCACATCAACCCTAACGTAATGAACAGTTCTCCAAAGAGCGGCCGAAGTCACGCGGCGCGCGCTTGTTTACCGGTCCGTTGGCGGTTCTCGGCGTACTTTCTGTCGCCTCTTCCCGGGACTGGCGCGACTTCAGTCCCGGTGCGACGAACACGTTCAAGAGTACGTCGATGCATCGCATTCTCGTGGCGGCGCTCCTGGCGAGCGCGCTCGGCACGCTTCCGGCCCATGGTCAGCCGATGCCGGTCTATCCCGTGGCCAGTCAATCTCCTGCCCGCCCGGTGGCGCAGCCCGCGCCGGCGCCGCGCGGGAATTACGGCGGCGGATTCATCGAATTCCTGTTCGGCGACGGCCCGGCGCGCCCGGTCTATCCGGTGCAGCCGCTATACGACCGGCGCCAATCCTACATGATACAAGGCGAGCCCGCCGAATACGCCGAGGCGCGGCGCTACGAGATGAACCCGATCTATCGCCGCCAGCTGGTCGACTACCGCGGCAGCGAGAAACCGGGGACCGTCATCATCGACACGCCGCAGCGTTTCCTCTACCTGATCCAGGACGACGGCAAGGCGCTGCGCTACGGCATCGGCGTCGGCCGGCCGGGCTTCACCTGGGCGGGCGTCAAGCAGGTCAGCGCCAAGCGCGAGTGGCCGGACTGGCGGCCGCCGGAAGAAATGCTCAAGCGCCGCCCCGACCTGCCGCGCTACATGGCCGGCGGGCCGGACAACCCGCTCGGCGCGCGCGCCATGTATCTGGGCAACTCGCTCTACCGCATCCATGGATCGAACGAGCCGTGGACCATCGGCACGCAGGTGTCGTCGGGCTGCATCCGCATGCGCAACGAGGACGTCGTCGACCTCTACGAGCGGGTGAAGCTCGGCACCAGGGTGGTGGTGATCTGATCAGTGAGTCGTGAATGGTGAGTAGTGAAGGACGGGCCTGCTCACTCACCATTCCTATTCACTACTCACCACTTACTATCGTTTGCACAAGCCGCTCTTGAGCTCCCAGCCATCGCCGGTGCGGGCGACCGCGACGATGTCGAAATACAGCCGCTCGTTCGGGTCGCCGCTCGAGATGAACATGACCTCGCACAGAAACGGCCCACCCCCCTGCTCGTGGCACTTGGCGTTGAGCACCTTCAGATCCTTGTCGTGCAGCTTGCTGCCCGCCAACGCCTCGCGCTCATAGGCGGTCTGGATCACGGCCATGTCGGGGAGAGTGCCGCACGACAGGCCGATGAGCGAGCAGGCCCAGGCGATCGACTGCCACATGCGCCCTCCCCGTCCGCTCAGCACGCGGATGGATTTGTTGTATTGCCAGAGAATGCGTTCCGCAGTTGATCATCCTATGCGGGCACTATGGCGGCGGCAAGGAGCGCGCATTGCCATTTCCGCATGCGCGACTTGCCGGCCATCAAAGTACGAACTTGCGTGGTGGAAATGCGGCACAAGAACGTGACAACGCTGCCAAATTTGCCACTGCTGCAGGAAACACATACTACAACCTGAGATCGGCAATATTGTTACAGTCGCATAATCGTACCTCCGTGTCAGGTTCCTGTCAGGTAGCGGTGAAATAGTAGTCCCGCGCTCGAGTAAGCAAATTTGAAATATTCAATCGAGCGTTGAGGTGGGCGGCCTCCGCAGTCTCCCGGTTCAATCGCGGACCGCCAGATCGCCTGATGAAACTTGGCATGCTTCGCGAATTCTCGCGAGGAGGGAGGTACGCATGTCTTACAACCTTGGTTGCTGCAGCCTTTCACTGCACCGAACGATCGTCACGGCCGGCGCGGCCGCGGCCCTGGCGTGCGGAGCCCAGACGGCTCTCGCCGCCAATTTCCACGAACCGACGGTGTTTTCCAGCCAGAACGGCGTGCTCGACATCCTGATGATCGCCAGGGCGAAGCCGATCCCGACGATCTCTTTCAACCCGCCGCACAGCCGCAGCTCGATCAACCCGATCGGTTGGGCGTATGAGATCTGCAAGCGCCCGGCGAGCGGGCTGTCCTGCCCGACCGGAACCGGCGTGTGGGACTATGGCGGCGTGCGTCTCAACCTGAAACAGGGCGACACGCTGAAGATCCGCTTCGTCAACCGCCTGCCGAAGATGGATCCGGACAAGGTCAACCACATCACGGACCCGGGCCAGGCCAACCTGTTCCGCAACCCGACCAATCTCCACACGCATGGTCTGCTGACGCCGGCGCGCGCAGCGACGCGCGGCGATCCGACCTTCGGCGACTTCGTATTCGTCACGGTCTACAACTCGAACAACGGCACCCCGGTGCCGCAGAACACGCACCAGCACGGCCCGATCGTGATGGACACGATCGACTACCGGATCCCGGTCCCCGGCAACCATCCATCGGGGCTGTTGTGGTACCACCCGCACGTGCACGGCATCGCGCTCAATCAGGTGGTGCAGGGCATGGCCGGCCTCCTGACCATCGGCACCGTCGGCGACGTCGTCAAAGGCGACGTGAACAATTCGCCGATTCCCAATGCCAATGTCCGCCACTTCATGCTCAAGGAGACCCAGGTCCTCGCCCAGGGCACGGTCTTCTTCGACTCGGGACCGCAGCCGGTCGCCGATGGCGAAGTGCTGAACCAGGAAGATCCGGGCTTCTGCGCCCCCGATCCCGCCACCGGCGAGGTGCGTCGCGGGTCATGCCCCGGTGCCGACAACACCGGCGACGACGGCAGCAATTTCACCGGCGGCAAGTGGTACTTCACGCTCAACGGCATCCAGTATCCAACGATCCCGATCACCGATCCGGACGGCGAGGTGTGGCGCGTCGGCACCGCCGGCGGCAGCCTCTCCTACGATGTGCAGCTGCTCAACGACGCCACCGGCAAGCCGATGATCGTGCAGCTCATCGCCATCGACGGCGTTGCCGTGCATCTGCCGCAGGACACGCCGATGGGATCGATGGTGACGATGGCAGGCGGCAAGTTCCGCGTGGTCCCCTGCCCCGCGGCGCAAGTGATCGGCGATTCGGTTCCGGTCTGCGTCGACGAGATCGTCATGATGCCGAGCTCGCGCGTCGACATCTGGGTCACGTATCGCGATCAGAACGGCCGCGTCACCTCGCCGCCGTCAGGCGCGAGCGCGACGTTGCGCAACCAGGCGCTGACCATGGGCTCGGGCGATACCTGGCCGCAGGTGGATCTCGCCAAGGTACAGTTCAACCAGAGCGGCCAGCGCCAGCTCACCGCCAACCAGGTGGTGGTCGGTGACAGCGGCTTCCTGAAGACCGGCGGCATTCTCACGTCGGCGGTGGCCGGCGCCACGGCGGCCCCGCTGCCCGCCGGATGCAAACCGCTCCCCGCCGGGCACAAGCGGCGCATCTTCTTCGGCTTCTCCAACATCCCGCAAAAGGACAGCGATCCGCCGGCCGAGGAAGAGACGTTCGCACTCGGCTATGAGGAAGTGGACCAGAACGGCAACGTAGTGCCCGGGTCGCACCTGCCGGTGATCAACCCGGCCAACGGCCTGGCCGACGGCAACGGGCTGGAGCAGTTCGATCCGGCCCACAACACCGTGTGCCTGCCGCTCGGACCCGGCCAGACGCCGGTGACCGAGAAGTGGGAACTGGTCCAGCTGGCGACCGAGAACCACAACTTCCACCAGCATCAGTCCAGGTTCGTGCAGACCGTCGGGGTCGGCTCCGGCCGCGTCGTCCAGGACAACTTCCCCCTGGGCGTGTCGCTGCCCGACACCACCATCGCGGACCAGGTCAACAACAACCAGCTCGGCGTCTGCAACGTCCGGCAGTGGCGCGAAGGACATTGCTTCTCGCCGCCGGTGCAGATGGACATTCCGTTCACCCAGGTGGGTGAGTTCGTCTATCACTGCCACATCCTCGAGCACGAGGACGGAGGCATGATGGCGAAGATCCAGGTGGTGCCGTCGCCCAACTGACGCCCAGTCACGTTTCTCGGCGGCAACAAGGCTGGCGCGGGAGAGGCCCCCCCGCGCCAGTTTTTTCACTTGGGGCTTGATGCGGCGGCGCGACGTTCAGGCGTAGTCGCTGTCGTCGGAGCCGCCGTCGTCGTCGAAATCCCCGTCGTCGTCATAATCTTCGCCGCTGTCGTCGGGGGCGTCGAACAGGCCGGCGTGATGCTCGTGATCCTGATCGCCCTCGCCGGCATCGAACGCGCCGGCGCGGCTCTGTCCGCGGCCGATGTCATCGAGCCCGGCCTGCCGGGAAAGCTCGCCGCCGCTGCCGCCGCTCTCGCCCCAGGGCGTACGTGAGCCGCCTCCGGCGATCTGGTCGAAGGCTCCAGCAGCCGGACCGCGATGCTGCTGCGCGCCCAGCATGCCGCGGATGCTGTCCATCAGAAGCCCGCCGCCGATCGCGCCGGCAGCAGCGGCGGCGGCCGTGCCGAGGAACGAGCCGCCGCGCCCGGGGGCGTCCTGCGGCATCGGCTGGGGCGGCATGCCGCCCGGCGCGGCGCCCGGACCCGGGCCGCCTGGCGCCGGGCCGCCCCATGGCGTGCCGCTACGGTACTGCGGCGGCACCCCCATGGGCTCCTGGCCCGGCCGCACCGACGGAACCGAGCCGCGCGACGGGTCGGGCCCGGCGCGCTCGTCACGGCCGAACACGGCGTCGCGCATGCTGTCGAGGAAGCCGCGCGGCTGGCCCGAAGCCGGCGCGCCGCCCTGCAGCGCGTCCTCGAGCTCGCGAATGTGGGCATCGGCCGCCTTCAGTGCCTCGTCCTGCACCAGCACGGTCTGGACCAGCGGATAGACGGCATGCGGCGCCTGGGCGAGGCCCGCACGAATGGCCTGCTCGGCCTCCGGGTCGCGCGGCTGGTTTTCCAGCGCGGCCAGTCGCTCGAACAGGTCGGCGATGAGCTGACGTTCCTGCGGTGTCATGGGGTTTCACTCCTCTACGCCCCGGTTGTGCCAGGGCCTATATGGGGAGCGCTGTAACCCGCCAGAATGGCGCGGGCGTGACATTTGGGCGCGGCCCGCGGCCGGTCAGGCCAGCGCCACCCCGTGCTCGGCGAGGACGCGCGGAAACGCCTCACCCGCAAGATAGTCGTACTCGCGCTCGCGCAGCGCCGTGAGCGGCTCCAGCCGTTCGAGTTCGGCGTCGACCCGGCCCGGGTGGCACATGATCAGGCCGGCGTCCGGCATGGCCACAAGGAACTGCGGGAACAGGGCGGCGAAATCGGCGTCCGCCCCGTACGTGTAAGTGCCGGCGAAGGCTGAGTTGGTGGGCACGCCGGCAGCGCCGGCGCGGCGGCGGAAGCCGCGGCTGAGCCAATCGAGCAGAATGCCCTTCGGATCGGAGAGCTGCTGCAAAAGACCTGCGGTGCTGCCGCACTGGCGAACCCAGACCTGCGGCCCGGCTTCAGTGGCGGCGGCCAGCACCGCGTCGCGCACCTGCGGCAGCAGGTGGACGTGCAGATGCCCGTCGATGAAGTCGGGGGCCTGACCGAACGCGGCCGCAAAGGCGGCGACCTGCGCCTTCACCTCGGCGTCGATCTCCCCCTCGTCGAGCCGGCGCAGCAGAGCAGCGCGCACGAGATCGTTGCGCGGCGGAAAGGCGTCGTCCTGGCGCGGCGCAAAGTTTCGCGTGAGCGGCTGGTACGGCGCCGTGAGCGTGAGATGCAGCCCGATCGCCACGCGCCGGCCGCCGGCGTTGAGCATGGCGAGCGAGCGAGCCTCCGAACGCGTGAGGCTTGGCGCGACCACCATCACGGAGCTGGCATTGATGCGGCCGCCCAGCACGAGGTCGCGGATGGCGGCGTTGACCGCCGGCGAAACGCCGTAGTCGTCGGCACACAGCCAGATGCGGCGCTGGCCGGCCGGCTCCGCTGCCGTCACCGGCTGATGCGCGTTGGCACTATCGATCACCACGCGACACCCCTCGCCCCTCGATCACTCGGCCGCGCTGCGCGTGGCTGCCGCGCTGCGCGTGGACTCGGCGCTGCGCGCAGTCATGCCCTGCCCGGTGCTGTCCGCCGTTCTGATGCTGTGCTCGGCGACGAAATAGGCCGGCCGTCCTTTCATCTCCGACAGGATCTTTCCGATGTATTCGCCCATGATCCCGATCATGAGAAGCTGCACGCCGCCCAGAACCATCAGGCCGACCACGAGCGACGGATAGCCGGGAACGGCGACGCCGTGCACCACCACCTCGAACAGGATCATGGCGCCGAACACCAGGGACGTGCAGGCCAGCAACAGGCCGAGCAGGCTCGCCAGCCGCAGCGGCGCCACCGAAAACGACGTCAGTCCTTCGATCGAAAGCCCGATGAGCCCAAAGATGTTCCAGGTGCTGCGGCCGTGCGTCCGCTCGGCCGGCTTGTAGTCGACGCGGATCTGGCGGAAGCCGATCCAGCTCGCCAGCCCCTTGAAGAAGCGGTTGCGCTCCGGCAGCTGGCGCAGCGCCGCCGCGGCGCGCGGCGACAGCAGCCGGAAGTCGCCGGCATCGGCCGGAATCTTGTGACGGGCCCCCCAGTTGAGCGCCGTGTAGAACAGCCGCGAGCCGGATCTGATCATCCACGACTCGTCTTGCCGGTCGCGCTTGGCGGTGTAGGCCACGTCGTAGCCCTGATCGAGCCAATGGCTTACCAGGGTGTCGATCAGGTCGGGCGGATGCTGGCCGTCGCCGTCCATGAACAGCACGGCGCCAAGGCGCGCATGGTCGAGGCCGGCGAGCAGCGCCGCCTCCTTGCCGAAATTGCGCGACAGCGACACCACCTGGACGTCGAGCGACGTCGCCGGCAGGTCCTGGGCGACCGCGAAGGTGGCGTCGCGGCTGCCGTCATCCACATAGACGACCTCGCACTTGAGGCCGCGCGTCTCGGCGAGCCGCCGCGCCACCTCGACGAGACGCGCATGCAGCGCCGCGAGCCCGGCCGCCTCGTTGAGCACCGGCACGACGATCGAAAGCCCGACCTCGGCGCCGCGTGACCGCGCCCGATCGCCCGATCCGGCCGTCCTGGTCCTTGCCTCCGTGGCCATCACGTTGCTCGCCAAAGACTTGCGCAAGACTCAAGGGCCATCATAGCCCAAAGGCGGAGCCCATGCTAAGCGGGCGCCGTCATGAGTCCCGAAACCACCGGCCCGCTCGATCGCCTGCGCCTCCTGCTGCGCGATCGCGCCTTCATGGTGAAGGCGATCAGCTTCGCCTGCGTCGGCGTGGTCAACACGCTCATCGATTTCGGCGTGTTCTCGCTCACGCATCTGTATTTCGGCCTGCCGATCGTCGTCGCCAACGCCATTTCCTGGACCATCGCCGTGACCGGCTCCTACGTGATGAACTCGCAGATCACGTTCGCCGCCGAGTCGCAGCGCAAGCTGAGCCTGAAAGCCTATGTCGGCTTCATCGCGGCGCAGATCGCCGGGTTCGTCGCCAATACGGTCACGGTGGTGGTCGCGTCCTATTTCATGCCGGTGCTGATCGGCAAGGCGCTCGCCATCGGCGTGAGCTTCCTGGTCAATTTTTCCCTGTCGCACTTCTTCGTGTTCCGGCCGCCGGGCGCGCGCCCGGGCGAACTGCGCTGAACGTTCAGGCCGCGAGCCCCGCCTCCAGCCGCGCGTAGAGCGAATTGTCGCGCGCGAATACATAGTCGAGGCTCGCCACCGAGACCGCGTCGGCGCCGCGCTCGCGCAACAGGCAGGCGAGCGCGTACACGGCGTCGCGCGGGCAGTGCAGCGTCACCACGTCGGCGGCGGCGCCGAACGGCGTGACGACGCCGAACAGCTCCGCCACATCGGTGAGCAAGCGATTGTCGCCGCGCGGAAGTTTTGCGCGCACCTCGCAGACCGCGTGCGCCCGGCGCTCCGCCGCGATGTGGTCGAGCAGCGCGCGCGCGGTCTCGCGCTCGGCAGCGCCCCAGCCGGCACGGCGCGCCGCGATGAGGTTCGCCTGCGAGCGCAGGATCACGCCGTCCTCGACCACCTTCAGGGCATTGGCGGCGAGCGTCGCACCGGTGGTGGTGATGTCGACGATCAGCTCGGCGGTGCCGCCGGCCGGCGCCGCTTCGGTGGCGCCGGCGCTCTCGACGATGCGGTAGTCGATGACGTTGTGGGCGGCAAAGAAGCCGCGCGTGAGGTTCACGTACTTGGTCGCCACCCGCATCTTGCGGTCGCGCTTGAGACGGAAGGCCGTGGCCACGTCGTCGAGATCCGCCATGGTGCGTACGTCGATCCAGGCCTGCGGCACGGCCACCACCACGTTGGCGTGACCGAAGCCGAGCTGGTCGATGAGCACGACGCGCTGCTCCGCATCGTGGATGGTCTCGCGGACCAGGTCCTCGCCAGCGACGCCGAGATGCACCGTGCCCTGGGCGAGTTGTGCCACGATCTCGGCCGACGACAGGTAGGCGACCTCGACGCCGTCGAGGCCGGCGATGGTGCCGCGATAGTCGCGGGCGCCGCGCGGCTGCACCAACTCGAGCCCGGCGCGGGCAAAGAACGCCTGGGCGTTCTCCTGCAGCCGCCCCTTGGACGGAACCGCGAGGACGAGCGGGCCGCTCATGGCCGGCTCCCGACGCCGGCGAGCCGGTCGATCCACACGGCGAAGCCGACCGCCGGGATCGGCGTCGGGCTGCCGAGCCGCGTCAGCATGGCGTCGTAGCGGCCGCCCACGACCAGCTGGTCGTCGGCATCGCCGTTCGCTCCATAAAGCTGGAACACGAGCCCGCTGTAATATTCCCAGCCGCTGCCGAGCGCGGTGGAGAAGTGGATGCGCGACACGTCGACACCGCGCGCGGCGAGAAAGCCGGTGCGGCTCTCGAACAGGTCGATGACCGCGTCGAGAGCGGTGCCGGAGTCGCCGGCGAGCTCGCGCAGCTGCAGCGCCGCGTCGTCGGGATCGCCAGCGATGGCGAGGAAGCGTTCAATCAGGCTGCGCGTCTCGCCCGGCAATCCGCTGCCGGCGCCGAGCGCGGCTTGCTCGAGGAAACGGTCGGCGATCTCGTCGACCGAGCGGCCGCCGACCGTGGAAATGCCGGAGATCGACAGGAGATCGGTGACGAGCGCATGCGCGGCCGCCGGGTCGGAGCCGGCGAGCGCCGCGAGCACGCCCTGATATTGCGGCCGGGCCTGCGTCGCCTCGCGCGCCAGCTGCTCGAGATCGGAGGCGAGATCGGCCTTGCGGTTGAAGTCCTTGACCAGCCGCCGCTTCCACGCCGGGGCCAGATCGAGGGCGGCGATCAGGGCGGAGAACAGCGCCACGTCGCCCATGCGGATGTCCGGCGCCTCCACCTCGTAATGGGCCGAGGCCTCGAGCGCGAGCGCCAGCATCTCGGCGTCGGCCGCCGCCTGGTCCTTGCGGCCGAACGACTCGATCCCGGCCTGGAGAAATTCACCCGGCTGCGTGCCGCGCTGGCGGAACACCGGCCCGAGGTAGCAGAAGCCGGCCGGCTGGCCGGCGGCGGCGGAACTCAGGTATTGACACGCAACCGGAATGGTCAGGTCGGGGCGCAGGCACAGTTCGCGCCCCTCCTGGTCGCTGGTGAGGTAAAGGCGACGGCGCATCTCCTCGCCCGACAGGTCGAGAAAGGGCTCCGCCGGCTGCAGCAGCGGCGGCGCAGCGCGGACGTAGCCGGCGCGCTCGAAATGCGCCACCAGCGCCTCGGCGCGCAGATCGGGCCCCGATATGTCGGTCATCTCGTCCATCGTGCCGCCGTTTGGCCGCCGTCGCGGCAGGCCGCTCAGGGCCCGTCCGCGCGGGCCTTTACCACGGCGGCGGCCTGGATTCGACCGCCATCGCCAAGTGCAATTAACGCGTCGTGAGGGGCTTAGCTGGCCGCCGTAGCCCGGATGAGCGACCCGAAATTCGGGGGCGGCCTCACCTCGTAGGGGCGCCCCTTGTGCGCATCTAATAAACCGTAAATTTCACAATGATTTCAATGTTCTGTGGAAAAGTGTCCCGTTAGTGTCCCCTAGAGCGAAAAGCCCATAGACAAAGAGCTTGCCCGTCGTCCGGCGTCTGACATGCCGTTCTAGAGCCCGGCTTGCGCGCCCGCACGCCGGGCGCGGCGGCGGTGAGGCAGTAAATGCCGCTGATCTTGATAGTCCCGGATGATTTCCGTCGACCGCCGCCGCGTCGTGGTGCCTTTGAACGTTCGGCAACCGGGTCACTTCGCGGGAGTCTTCACCAGGTCCGCTGTGAAAATGACGATTGCGTCTTGACCAACATTTTTGTGCCAGTGAACGGTTTTCACACCTTCCGCCGTCGTGTCGCCGGAATGGAACGTCTTGGACGTACCATCGTCGTTGGTCACCGTATCTGTACCTTGGTGGAAAAGGACCACGGCCGGCCGATCCTTGTGGCTGTGAAGGCCAATGTGACCGCTCGGCTCGATATTCAGTTGACGCAACCGAAGCTGCCATCCCTTCATCTCGGGGATTTCCGCACCGAGGTCGATCGTCACAGTTTTCGGCGTGGTGTAGCCCTTGTTGTCCTTCGGCGCATCCTCGGCCCTGCCGTTCTGCACGCCCCCGCCGAAGAACAATGTGAATACAACCATCGCTAGTAGTTTTCGAAACTGCATAGTGCACCCCTCAGGTGGTAAAGTGGAGTCGACCGCATGGTCATGGCCGAATGTCGACCGCGGGTCAATTCATCAGCTGTCGTGACCTGGGCGCCGGATCGCCCTCAGCTCCAGGTGACGGCGTGGCGCGCCAGCACGTCGCGCACCGCTTCGACCAGCTTGTCCTCCGGCACGGCGAACTGCGCGGGACGGGTCTCACGCCATTCCTGGTTGGAGGCGATCGCGGCCGCCGCCTTGGCGCCCTCGATCAGATCCTTGATCTGCACTTCGCCTTTGGCCTTCTCGTCGCCGCCCTGGATGATGACGCAGGGGCTGCCGCGCCGGTCGGCATATTTCATCTGTGGCCCCATGCGGCCGCCGCCGAGATAGAGCTCGGCGCGGATATTTTCCGCGCGCAGGCGCTGCACCATGCGCTGGTAGTCGGCGATGCGGTCGCGGTCGAACACCGTGACCACCACTGGTCCGGGCTCGGGTTTCGCATCGAGCTTGCCGAGATGGGTGAGCGCGGCCTGCAACCGCGACACGCCGATGGAGAAGCCGGTCGCCGGCACGTCCTCGCCGCGGAAGCGGCCGACGAGGCCATCGTAGCG
>Ga0126376_10001586_pt1 | contig 12370 bp, 9 predicted proteins | sample PanSoiMetPlot_15_FD_92760 | JGI IMG/M metagenome (GOLD analysis project Ga0126376, IMG submission 92760) | Tropical forest soil microbial communities from Panama - MetaG Plot_15 | ecosystem: Environmental > Terrestrial > Soil > Tropical forest > Bulk soil | place: Panama | collected 2016-02-17
ATTAAAGTTGCCGCAATTTAGGTCTTCGTCATAACTGGGCCTTTTCCGGCGATTCACGACCTTGCATTGGTCGCGAAAAGCGTGAATGCGGACACAGGCCCGGGCATGATGGCTTGGAGGCCAAGGGGGCGCAAACCCATGAAGCTGCCGCGTGACATTGGTCCCGTGCATTTCGTCGGGATCGGCGGGATTGGCATGAGCGGCATCGCCGAAGTGCTGGCGAACCTTGGCTATAGTGTGACCGGCTCGGATGTTGCTGACAGTGCCAACGTCAAGCGCTTGCGTGACAAGGGGGTCAAAGTCGCTATTGGTCACAAGGCACAAAATATTGACGGCGCCGATGTCGTGGTCGTCTCATCTGCGATCAAAAGGGACAATCCGGAGCTTATTGCGGCGCGCGCCAAGCGCCTGCCGGTGGTGCGGCGGGCGGAGATGCTGGCCGAACTAATGCGGCTGAAAAGCTGCGTGGCCATTGCTGGTACGCACGGCAAAACAACGACGACATCGCTGGTCGCATCATTGCTTGATGCCGGTGGTCTTGATCCCACCGTGATCAACGGCGGCATCATCAACGCCTACGGGACCAATGCCCGGCTTGGCGCCGGCGACTGGATGGTCGTGGAAGCGGATGAATCCGATGGGACATTCCTTAAGCTACCGGCCGACATCGCCATTGTAACGAACATCGACCCGGAGCATCTCGATCATTTCCAGACATTCGACGCGGTGCAGGATGCATTCCGTGCCTTTGTGGAAAACGTCCCATTTTATGGCTTCGCGGTCATGTGCACCGATCACCCCGTTGTGCAAGCGCTGGTAGGCAAAATAAAGGACCGGCGCATCCTTACTTACGGCGAAAATCCGCAAGCCGACGTCCGTCTCGCCGATCTTGATCACTATAATGGTGAGTCGCATTTCTCTGTCCTGTTTCGTGACCGCGAGGGCAAGACCTCGCATGCGATCGACAAGCTCGCTTTGCCCATGCCTGGGCGGCATAACGCACTAAATGCCACAGCGGCGGTCGCGGTCGCGCACGCTCTTGGACTCAACAGCGATGCCGTCCGCAATGCACTGGCTAATTTTCGCGGCGTCAAAAGACGCTTCACCCGCGTCGGCGAGTGGAATGGCGCGCTGATCATCGACGACTATGCCCACCACCCCGTCGAGATTGCGGCCGTGCTTCGTGCGGCGCGCGAGAGCGCAAAGGGCCAGGTGATCGCCGTGATGCAGCCGCATCGCTACACGCGGTTACACGACCTGTTCGAACAATTCTGCACCTGCTTCAACGACGCCGACGCTGTCATCGTTGCGCCCGTGTATCCGGCGGGCGAACAGTTAATTCCAGGTGCCGACAGGGATTCGCTGGTGACTGGCCTACGTGCACATGGCCACAAGCAGGCGATCCCCCTCGAACGGTCCGAAAAGCTCGCGCCGCTAATTAAAGGCCTGGCCAGGCCAGGTGACTTTGTGGTCTGCCTCGGCGCCGGATCGATCACGCAATGGGCCTATGCGCTACCGGCGGAATTAAACGCGCTATGAGTTTCCCCGATATCGTGCCTGAGCTGAAAGCCAAGATGCCCGAATTACGCGGGCGGCTGTTGGGCGGTCAGTCTTTGAGTGAATTCACTTGGTTTCGAGTCGGCGGGCCGGCGCAGGCTTTCTTCCTGCCGGAGGATGAAAATGACCTTGCATATCTCTTGCGCAACTTGTCGTCGCAAATTCCCGTTACTGTCATTGGTGCCGGCTCAAATCTGATCGTGCGTGACGCCGGCGTGCCGGGGCTGGTGATCCGCCTCGGCCGCGGTTTCAACGATGTGAAGATCGAAGATCACCGGGTCACCGCCGGCACCGCGATGCTTGATGTCATGGTGGCACGCGCGGCACAGGCTGCCGGCGTAGCGGGGCTGGCATTTCTGAGCGGTATTCCGGGCACCATCGGCGGCGCCTTGCGCATGAATGGGGGCGCGTATGGCGGCGAAACCAAAGATATTCTCATCGAGGCGCGTGGCATTGACCGCCTAGGGAATATTCGCAGCTTCGGCAACGGCGAGATGGGATTTTCATACCGTCATTGCAGTGTGCCCGATGATGTGGTTTTCACGAGCGCGACGTTGCAAGGGCGGCCCGGCGAGGCCGACAAAATTGCCGCCGAAATGGCGCAGATCAAGAAAAAGCGCGAAGCGAGTCAGCCGCGTAATCGAACTGGCGGCTCTACCTTCAAAAATCCGCCGGGACACAGTGCCTGGAAGCTGGTGGACGAAGCCGGCTGCCGCGGACTCACCATCGGTGGGGCGCAGGTTTCCGAGCTCCACAGCAACTTTCTCATAAATCTTGGCGGCGCCAGCGCGGCCGACATCGAAACGTTGGGCGAAACCGTGCGGCAACGGGTGAAGTCGCATTCCGGCGTCGATCTGGAATGGGAGATCAAAAGAGTCGGTTTGGAACGCTGACAAAATGAAGCACGTGGCGGTTCTCATGGGTGGATGGTCGGCCGAACGCGAAGTGTCATTGCGCTCGGGCAAGGCCTGCGCCGACGCACTTGAGCGGATCGGCTTCCGCGTCAGCCTCATCGACGTCAACCGCGAGATTTCCACTAAACTGCAGGCCCTCAAGCCCGAGGTCGCACTCAATGTGCTGCACGGGCGGCCAGGTGAGGATGGCACCTTGCAAGGTGTGCTAGAGGTTCTCGGCATTCCTTACAGCCACTCGGGCGTGCTCGCCTCGGCTCTGGCCATGCAGAAGGACATAGCCAAGACCGTGCTGAAGGCGGCGCAGGTGCCCGTGCCTGGAGGTATGACCGTTACCCGGGCTGAAGCTGCAAAACGTCATCCGCTTCCACCGCCTTACGTCCTCAAGCCTATTGCCGAGGGTTCGAGCGTCGGCGTCTTCATCGTGCGGGAGGACCACAAGCATCCGCCCCAGGAGTTAACCCGTCCCGACTGGGCATTCGGCGATCACGTGCTCGTTGAGCCTTATATTCCGGGTAAGGAGCTCACCTGCGCAGTGATGGGAGAGAAAGCGTTCGGGGTGATTGAAATCGTCCCTGCCGTGAGATTCTACGATTACGAAGCCAAGTATGCGCCGGGCGGGTCCAAGCATCTGTTGCCGGCGCCGATTCCCTCTACCGTCTACAGTGAAGTGCAACGACTGGCGCTCGCGGCGCATCGTGCACTTGGCTGCCGTGGGGTGACTCGCTCAGATTTTCGCTACGACGATACCCAATCCGGGATCGAAGGCCTCGTCTGCTTGGAGGTGAACACCCAGCCGGGCATGACCGAAACCTCGCTGGTGCCGGAAATGGCGCAACACGCCGGCATCAAATTCGAAGAATTGGTTCGCTGGATGGTCGAGGATGCTTCGCTGGACCGCTAAAGTTCCGGTGAAACTTCGACAAATGCTGAAATCATTCAAATTTTACTAATCATTTACCAATAAGCCTGAAGACTAGGTGTGGGCGGCGCGCCAGGCGCCTGGCTGCCGCGATGTCGCGCGCGCGGCAGGGTTTGCGGCCCATGTGGGGCAGAACGGGCAAGTAGACGTGATGGAAGGTCGAGGCCGCCTTGCGCATTCGCTGAAGACCAAACGACGTCTATCGTTTGCTTCATGGCCGCAGTCGTACGAATGGCGATGGATGAAACCTTTACGCCGCTGGGGCGGATGGCTCGTCAATTTGAAAGTGCCGCGCGGCGCTGGATCTTCGGCGGCCGCTGTTTTGCTTCTCGCCAGCACCAGTTACGGCGCGGTCAGAGGAGAGCACGTCCCGCAGATTGTCGCGAATGTTCAGGATTTCTGCGACGCGGCGGCTAACGGACTTGGTTTCCAAATTTCCGAAGTTGCTCTCGCAGGCGAGCACGAGGTCGATCGCGGCGAAATCCTCGCACTTGTCGGTGTCACTGATCGATCATCGCTGCTTTTTCTTGATGCCGCACGCGCGCGTGCGCGTCTTTTGACCAATCCGTGGATCGCGGAAGCGACCATCCTTAAATTGTATCCCGATCGTTTGCGCATCGAGATTAGGGAGCGCCTGCCGTTTGCGCTTTGGCAAAAGGATGGTCATGTCGCGCTGATCGCAGCCGATGGCATTGTACTTGAGGCCGCTGCGCCGACCCGCTTCAACGATCTGCCGCTTGTCGTTGGTAAAGGTGCTGAACAAAGTGCGCAGAATTTCCTCGCTCTCATTGCGCGCTTTCCGGCAATAGCCCGTGCCACCGATGCTTCGGTCTTGGTAGCCGAGCGGCGCTGGAATCTGCATCTGAAAGGCGGGGTCGAAATTCTTCTGCCGGAAAGCGAACCCGAGCGGGCGCTGCGCACGTTAATTGATCTCGAGCAAACTGACAGGCTCTTGTCGCGAGACGTCGTCAAGATCGATCTTCGGCTACCCGGCCGCGTCACCGTACGCCAATCCGATGCCGCCGCCGCGGTGCGTGAGCAGGCTCTCAAAGACGCCGAGAAAGCGAAGAAGGGCAAGGCGGGTAAGGGAGGCGAAGCATGACCGTGCTGCGCTTCGGTCTTACTCCGAAGATGAAACCGGTTTCACCGAAGCGCGCCGCTATCGTCGCCGGCCTCGACATTGGCACCAGCAAAGTCGTTTGCTTGATCGCGCGACTGGAGCCGCAGGCGCCGCAAGACGTTCTTCGCCGGCGCAGCCATGGCGTGCGGCTCCTGGCCTTTGCTCACACTGCGGCAAGCGGAATGAAGGCCGGATCCGTTGTCGATCTGGTGGAAGCGGAGGAGATGGTCCGACAGGCGATCGACATTGCCGAAAGCATGGCCGCTGTGCAACTCGAATCCGTTGTCGTGTCGATGTCAGGTGGCCGCCTCGGCAGCGAACGTTTCGTCGCGAACATCGATCTCGCCGGCCGAGCAGTGACCGAGGCCGACATCGGCCGCGTGCTTGCAGCGGCGAGCAAGCACTCCGTGCGCGATGGTCGCGCCGTCCTGCATTCCATTCCGATCGGCTACGCCGTCGATGCGGCAACGGGTATCCGTGAACCGCGCGGCATGCTCGGTCACCGCCTCGGTGTGGATATGCACATGGTGACCTCTGATGTGGCGACGGTGCGGAACCTGATGCTGACCGTCGAGCGCTGCCATTTATCGGTGGAAGCAATGGTGTCTTCCCCCTATGTGGCGGGGCTCGCGGCCCTCGCCGATGATGAGGCAGACTTGGGAGCGGCGACCGTTGATATGGGCGCCGGAACCACATCCTTGGCCGTTTTTGCCGGTGGCAAGTTCATCCACGCCGACGGCTTTGCGCTCGGCGGTAACCACGTGACCATGGATTTGGCCCGCGGTCTCAACACCCGAGTCGCCGACGCAGAGCGAATCAAAGCGATTTATGGCAGTGTTTTGGCTGGGGGATCGGATGAACGCGACATGATCACGGTACCGCCGGTTGATAATGACGAGCGAGAGCCGCCGCAATTCGTCTCGCGCGCTTCGCTTGTGCGAATCATCAAGCCGCGCGTCGAAGAGATCCTAGAAATGGTGCGTGATCGACTCGCTGCTTCGCCGTTTTCGGCGGAGCCGCGCGGCCGCGTGGTGTTGACCGGCGGCGCGTGCCAACTGACCGGGCTTGTCGACCTCGCCGCCCGCATCTTGCGGCGCCCCGTACGAATTGGGCGCCCCCTTGGCTTTGCTGGTTTGCCGGAGGCGGCGAAAGGACCGGCCTTTGCCGTGGCGGCGGGCCTGCTGGTTTATCCACAGGCGGCCCATCTTGAACACTTCGAACCGCGGCGAACGCGGCAGCTGATGACAGGGACCGGCGGTTACATGACACGGGTCGGACGATGGCTGCGCGAAAGTTTCTGACCCTTCATCAACGAAACCACGGATCGGCCGGTGGCGGCCCGGCCCAGTTCGGCGGCGTGAAAATTGCGTCGACGCCTTCGGCGCGACGCAGCCCACTGCCCGTGCATTCATGAGGCAAACATGACCATCAACCTGACAATCCCCGACATCCGGGAAATGAAACCACGCATCACTGTATTCGGCGTCGGCGGCGCCGGCGGCAATGCCGTGAACAACATGATCGCGGCCGGCTTGCAGGGCGTCGACTTCGTCGTTGCCAATACCGACGCACAGGCGCTCACGTTGTCCAAGGCCGAGCGCATCATTCAGATGGGCACTCAGGTGACTGAGGGTCTTGGCGCCGGCTCGCAGCCCGAGGTGGGTCGCGCGGCGGCAGAAGAAGTGATCGATGAAATCCGCGACCATTTGACCGGCGCACACATGGTATTTGTCACCGCCGGCATGGGCGGCGGCACCGGGACAGGTGCAGCCCCAATCATCGCAAAGACCGCGCGGGAGCTTGGCATACTGACGGTCGGCGTGATCACCAAGCCGTTTCATTTCGAAGGTCAGCGTCGCATGCGCTTTGCCGAAGCTGGCATCGTTGAGCTGCAAAAGGTTGTCGACACTCTGCTGATCATCCCGAATCAAAACCTGTTCCGCGTGGCCAATGAGAAAACCACTTTCGCTGATGCATTCGCGATGGCTGACCAGGTGCTCTACTCGGGTGTTGCGTGCATCACCGACCTGATGGTCAAGGAAGGCCTCATCAATCTTGACTTCGCCGACGTCCGCGCGGTTATGCGCGAGATGGGCAAGGCCATGATGGGTACAGGCGAAGCCTCGGGAGAAAAGCGGGCTCTTACCGCCGCCGAAGCTGCGATCTCCAACCCGCTCATCGACGATGCGTCGATGAAGGGCGCCAAGGGTCTTCTTATCTCGATCACCGGCGGCAAGGACCTCACCCTTTATGAGGTCGATGAGGCGGCGACCCGTATCCGCGAGGAGGTCGATCAAGACGCCAATATCATTGTCGGCGCTACGTTCGATGAAAGCCTTGAGGGCATTATCCGCGTTTCGGTAGTGGCGACCGGCATCGACAATATTGGCATGGTCCGCCAGGCGGCGCCGGCGGAAAGCGCGCTCAGGGAGCTCGCCGGCAAAATCCGCAGCGACAGTCGCCGGATCGCCGACCGGATCGAGCGAACCACGCCGACGACAGCTTATGCGGCGCCTTCGCTTGAATCAGCTGCTCATGCAGCGGTTGCCGCGGCCATTCTGCCGACGCCCGCGTCGCCATCGACCTCGATCGAGGACGTATCGATTCGACCAATGCCGATCAAACCATCACTCTTCGAGCCTACTCAGGCCGAAGCGCCGGCGGCGGAACCGCATATGCCGTCAGCATTTATTCCGCCGGCGCCCGAACGCTACGCACGGACGCCTCGCATGCCCCGAATCGACGAACTGCCGATCCCGGCGCAAAACGAAATTCGGGCTCAACATGGCGAGATCGACGACGGCGATCATCCCGAGAAACGCCGCATGACGCTGATGCAAAGGCTAGCTTCGGTTGGCCTTGGCCGGCGAACGGAAGGCGAAGCTTCCACGCCGGCTCCCATCCCGCGTCCGGCACGGGTTGCACCCGCGCAGCAATTCGAGCGCACGGCGCAACGCCCAACGGCTCGACACCCCGAAGGACGGCCAGCTGAACCGGTATCGGAGTATGCGCGCCGGGCGTCCCCGCAGGGTCTTGACCCGCATGGTCGTTCAGCGCCTGTGAATAATTCGGCCGAGGACGACCAACTCGACATTCCCGCTTTCCTCCGCCGTCAAGCGAACTGATAGCCGACGCAAAGCAAACGGACCCCGCATCCCAGTAAGGGGCGGGGCCGCCTGATGCTAGGTCCTGTACTTTATAAGTAGTTGAAAAACTTTTGTTTTTTGTTCGGCTTTCGCCTGGTTACAGAATGCGAGAGCTCTAAGTCCGCGAATCGTAGCGCTGTTGTGGTCGGCGGAATTTTGAGCCGGAAGCCGTGCTGCGGTCGGAATTACGGCGAAAAAGAGTAACAGTCGGTAAGAAAGCGTGAGTTGGAGACCGCATGGTTAATGGCCTAAGTTTCAGCGGCGAAAGGGACTTTTCGAGTCCCAGGGGATAACCGCCCCGGCTGCAGGGCGGTGATGAGTGAAGGCGGAAATATGGCCCACGTTGGGCCGGGGACGGGGCCGCGGGCTTTTACACGGGCCAGCGGAAGTTGGGGTCGATGAAAGGCGCTAAGCAGACAACGCTACGCCACCAGGTTGCCGTTTCCGGCATCGGCGTGCATTCCGGGCTGCCGGCTACGCTTACGCTGCATCCGGCGGATGATGACAGCGGCATCGTTTTTCAGCGCATCGCAAAAGATGGCTCCATTGAGCGGGAGATCCTTGCAGACGTGCGCGCGGTTACCGCAACTGAATTTGCCACCGTGCTCGGCGATGCAAAAGGTCCGCTCTGCTCGACCGCCGAACACCTGCTTGCTGCCCTTCGTGGCCTCTACGTCGACAACGTCGTTGTCGAAGTGGATGGTCCTGAAGTTCCAATCATGGACGGAAGCGCCGCCGCATTTGTTGATGCGATCGACCAGGCCGGCCTCACGGCGCGCGCTTTGCCCCGCCGCTACATCGAGGTGATCAAGCCAATTTCGGTGACCAAGGACGGCGCCTATGGCGAACTGCGGCCATACCAGCACGGGTTCCGCGTTGAGGCTGAGATCGACTTCGACCATCCGCTAATCGGACGACAGGGACTGTCACTCGACATTGAGCCTGACAGCTTCCGCCGCGAAATTGCGCGGGCTCGCACGTTCGGGTTCATGCGCGACGTCGCGAAGTTGTGGAGCGCCGGCTATGCGCTGGGCGCATCATTCGAAAACACGCTTGTTGTAAGCGAAGACCGCATACTCAATCCGGAAGGCCTTCGCTTCGGGGACGAGTTTGTCCGACACAAAGTGCTGGATGCCATTGGGGATCTCGCGCTCGCAGGCCAACCGCTGCTCGCCGCCTACAAAACTGTTCGCGGTGGCCACAAACTCAATCACGCCGTTCTGTCCGCACTGATGGCCGATCGGAAGGCTTGGCGGGTCGTCGAAGCGACGGAGCCGGCACGCCGCCCACGCGGTTATGCCGACGTCCTCAGCGGCCTGGTGGCGCCGGCCTATGGACCGGAAGTATCCTGAAAACCAGGTGATTTTGCCTTAGCCTTCGCCTTAATCCGGGCCGAATGTCGGCTTAGTCGCATAGCGAAATTGGCAATTTTCCGATAAACCGGCGCTGATAGCAGTGCAGCGGGCTTTGCGAAGCCGCCTTCGGGGAAACAACTTCGCGTGTATATGTTCAGAGACATGGCTGTGCCGTCCCTACCGGGACCCTGGGTGCGCCTCGCGCGTGCTTTGACCATAGCGCTCCTGGTCGGCAGTCTCGGCGCCTGCAGCAGTTTCGATTTCTTCTCCAAGAAGGATGACACTCCCCCGGACGCGCCCGCCGACAAGCTTTACAACGAGGGACTCTATCTTCTGAACCAGAAGAAGGATCCCAAGGAGGCGGTCAAGAAATTCGAGGAAGTTGATCGCCAACATCCCTATTCGGAGTGGGCGCGTAAGTCCCTTATCATGTCATCGTATGCCTATTACCAGGCCGGCGAATACGATGACTGCGTCAACTCAGCTAAGCGTTACATCACGCTGCATCCGGGCGGTGCGGATGCTGCCTATGCGCAGTTCCTGATCGGCTCTTCTTACTTCGACGAAATTCCCGACATCACCCGGGACCAGGCGCGCACTGAAAAGGCGCTTGCCGCACTTGACGAAGTCATACGCAAATATCCGGGCAGCGAATACGCTAACAGCGCCAAGCAGAAGATTGAAGTCGCGCGCGATCAACTCGCAGGCAAGGAAATGGAGATTGGGCGCTACTATCTTAAGAAGAAGGATTACACTGGTGCAATCAATCGCTTCAAAGTCGTCGTCACGAAATACCAGACAACTCGGCACGTCGAAGAAGCATTGATGCGGCTGACCGAGTCTTACATGGCGCTCGGCATCGTTGACGAGGCGCAGACGGCGGCAGCCGTGCTTGGGCACAATTTCCCCGACAGCAGCTGGTACAAGCACGCCTACACGCTAGTGAAAAACGGCGGCGTCGAGCCGAAAGAAAACCAGGGATCCTGGATTAGCAAGGCATTCAAGGGTATCGGCCTGGGCTGACCCCGAAAATTTGATTACCCACATCGCCGTGACCTCAAATCAGATCAACCGCGGGATACGGTTCGATTTATTAAGCTGTGAAAGTCCAGTAAACTCGACTTCCACTCCTATCCGCTTTTTTGATGATGCAAATCCGCCGGAAGTGGATGTCCGGCACAAGGCTGTGCATGACAGGGGCAGGGACACGGTACTCATAATGCTATCCCGACTTTCAATTCGCGATATCGTTTTGATCGATCGGCTCGATATCGACTTTGCCGATGGCCTCGCCGTTCTCACTGGCGAAACGGGTGCTGGAAAGTCGATCCTGCTCGACGCTTTCGCCTTGGCTCTGGGCGGGCGCGGCGACCAGGCATTGGTCCGGCAGGGCGTGGAACAGGGCCAGGTAACGGCCGTGTTTGAGGTTGCACGCGATCATGCGGCGCGCGCTCTTCTCGCAACCAACGATATTCCCGCAGAGGATGAATTGATCCTTCGCCGTGTGCAGTTCGCCGATGGACGCACCCGGGCTTTCGTCAATGATCAGCCGGTCAGTGTGCAGGTACTCAAACAGGTCGGCAGCGTCCTGGTCGAAATTCACGGTCAGCACGATGAACGTGCTTTGATCGATGCCGCTACACATCGCCGGCTTCTCGACGCATTCGGAGACCTCGAGGAGCAGGCATCGGTACTGGAAGCGCTTTGGGATGCGCGGCGCGAGGCACAGGCTGCCGCCGATGCCCACCGCGCCGAGGTCGAGCGCGCCAGGCGCGAGGGAGACTGGTTGCGCCACGCCGTCGATGAGCTCAACAAGCTTGCGCCGCAAGCCGGCGAGGAAACGGCGCTTGCCGAACGGCGTGCCTCGATGATGCAGGCGGAAAAGGTGGCGGAAGATCTGCGCCAGGCACACGAAGTGATCGCGGGGACGAGCTCGAGTGTGCCCGCACTGGCGACAGTGATCCGCCGGCTCGAGCGAAGGGCGGCGCAGGCACCGGGTTTGGTCGAGCCAACGGTCAAAGCACTAGATGCGGCGCTCACGGCATTGGACGAGACCCGAGGCCACCTTGAAGCGGCCTTGCGCACTGCGGATTTCGACCCGGCAGAACTGGAGCGCATCGAAGAAAGACTATTTGCCCTTCGCGCCGCAGGCCGCAAATACAATGTTCCCGTCGATAACCTTGCCGCGCTCGCGTCCAGGTACCACGCAGACATTGCACTGATCGATGCGGGCGAAGACAAGCTCAAAACGCTTGAGGCAACAGCTGCGGAAGCCGAGGCTGTATATCGCAAGGCGGCGCAGGCGCTCTCACAGGCACGCGGCAAAACCGCGTCTGCTCTCGACAAGGCTGTGAACGGGGAACTCAAGCCTCTCAAGCTTGAGAGAGCGAAGTTCTCCAGCCAGATCGAAAGTGATCCCGGGGCCGCAGGGCCGAACGGGTTCGACCGGGTTGAGTTTTGGGTTCAAACCAATCCGGGCACCCGGCCGGGCCCGTTAATGAAGGTTGCGTCCGGAGGCGAGCTGGCGCGTTTCCTGCTCGCGCTGAAAGTGGTGTTGGCCGATCGCGGCTCGGCGCCGACTCTTGTGTTCGACGAGATCGATACCGGTGTAGGCGGCGCAGTTGCGGATGCCATTGGAATGCGTCTCGGCAAACTGGCGCGCGGCGTCCAGGTCCTCGCTGTAACGCACGCGCCGCAGGTGGCGGCGCGCGCTGATCGCCACTATCTCATTGCCAAGGACGCGCTCGAGAAAGGAAAACGGGTGGCGACCCGCGTTACCGAGCTGGCATCAGAGCGCCGCCGTGAGGAGATCGCCCGCATGTTGGCTGGTGCTGAGATCACCAATGAAGCCCGCGCCGCAGCCGAGCGCCTGATCAAGGCGGCGAGTTGATATAGTGCATGCATGGCGAGCCAAGATACGTCAAAAGTCAAACTTTCGGATCTGACCGAGGCGCAGGCCAAGGGTGAACTAAAGCGTCTCGCCGCTGAGATTACCGCACATGACAAGCGCTACTATCAACAGGATGCGCCGACCGTAACCGACGCCGAGTATGATGCCCTGCGCCAGCGCAATGCCGCGATCGAGGCGCGATTCCCTGAATTGATCCGTTCGGACTCGCCATCGCGCCGCGTGGGGGCGGCGCCGACTGGAAAGTTCAAGAAAGTGCGGCACGCGGTGCCAATGCTTTCTCTCGATAACGCGTTCTCTGAGCAGGACGTCGTCGACTTCGTAACGCGCATTCGCCGCTTTTTGAAATTGGATGACGACGAAAAGATCGCATTCAGCGCCGAGCCGAAGATCGATGGCCTTTCGATGTCGCTGCGCTATGAAGAGGGTGAGCTTGTCACCGCTGCTACCC
>Ga0126376_10001587_pt1 | contig 12365 bp, 15 predicted proteins | sample PanSoiMetPlot_15_FD_92760 | JGI IMG/M metagenome (GOLD analysis project Ga0126376, IMG submission 92760) | Tropical forest soil microbial communities from Panama - MetaG Plot_15 | ecosystem: Environmental > Terrestrial > Soil > Tropical forest > Bulk soil | place: Panama | collected 2016-02-17
AAGAGCAGAATCAATGAAATAATGAAAACGGTACCGATTTTCTGCTGCAGAAACTTTGCGACTGCGATGACGGCAAGACGATCTTCCGGCTGTTTGAGGTCGTCGGTTCGAATTCGCATGGACAGAGTAGCGAACATTCTACATGGAGTCCCCACTGCCCTTCCAATTTCGCATTTGTGATAGAGTCTCCGTCGCCGAACGATTCCAATTCCTTCCCATTTTTCTGCAAGGAGCCACAGAGCAATGTACGTCTCATCAAAGTTTTCCGGCGCGGACCTCGCTGCGCGCATAGGCCTATGTGCCTTTTTCTCGCTTTTGGGTCTGTGCCTTTCTGCCGGCATCTCAGCACAACAAGCGTCGTCCAAATGTCCACCAGCGACAGTTACGAGGGTCGTCCATGACGCTTACGCCTCGGCGGATATTGCCGATCCTTACCGCTGGCTCGAAGACCAAAACAGTCCGGAGACTCGCGCCTGGATTGAAGAAGAACAAAAGTGCACGGAGGCTGCACTTTCGAAACTTCACGGCCGCGCTGCGATCGCGAAGCGCATGGCGGAACTTTTGCATACAGACTCACTGAACGCACCGACAGAACGTGGCGGCAGATACTTCTTTAGCAAGCGTCTGGCGAATGAGGACCTAGGGAAAATCTATGTGCGCAACGGGCCCAATGGGCCGGACGAAGTACTTGTAGATCCCCTACCATGGAGCAAAGACCACTCGGCGAGCGCAACGATCGAGGCTATTTCGAAAGACGGCAAACTGCTTTTCTACGGGAGACGAGAAGGCGGGCAGGATGAAGTGACCGTGCATGTACTCAACGTGGATACAAAGATGGACTTGCCAGAGGTGTTTCCACATGCGGATTATTTCAGCGTGGATGTCACACCGGACAACAAGGGTGTTTATTACGTCCGCACAGTGGAAGGAGCGCCGCGCGCGTACTACCACGCGATGGGCACGGACACGGCGAAGGACAAAATCATTTACGGAGAAAATCTCGGAAGAGAGAAGATACTAGTGGCAGGACTTTCCGACGATGGCCATTATCTTTTGTATTTAGTCGTGTACGGTTCAGGCTCAGAACGTACTGACGTCTACTTGCAGGACCTGAAGAATTCCGGACCGATCAAACCCGTGGTGAACGATGTGGTCGCCCTTTGGAACCCGTCTTTTGGAGGAGATACTCTCTATCTGTACACGAACTGGAAAGCTCCGCTGTGGCGAGTGCTTGCCATAAACGCCAATGATCTGGCACGCGAGCACTGGACGGAAGTTATTCCCGAATCAAAGGTGAAGTTGGAATCGGTTACTCCTGCAGGTGGGAAGCTCATCGCGCAATATACCAGGAACGCCTCTTCCGAAGCCAAAATCTTTGACGCGAATGGGAAGAACGAAAAACCGCTCGCACTTCCCTCCCTCGGCAGTATGTTTTCTGTGTCAGGGCGATGGGAGACTTCAGAACTCTTCTATTCGTTCGATTCCTACAATGCCGCTCAAACCATCTATCGCTACGATCTGGCAAAAAGTGAGCAAACAGTGTGGGCGCGAAACATGGTGCCCTTTGACGGCTCCAAGTTCGAGATCGAGCAGGTTTGGTACGAGTCGAAAGACAAAACGCGCGTCCCGATGTTTCTCTTCCACAAGAAGGGGCTAAGCAAGGATGGCGCCACACCTGTCTTGCTGGCAGGCTACGGCGGTTTTGATTCGAACGAAACGCCTTATTATTCCGCATTTTTCGTATTGTGGGCGGAGAGCGGCGGCATCCTCGCCGTTCCGAATCTTCGCGGAGGCGGCGAGTTCGGCGAAGATTGGCATCGCGCGGGCATGATGGAGAAGAAGCAAAACGTCTTCGACGATTTCGAATACGCTGCCGAATATCTGATCGCGAACAAGTATACGAACCCCTCAAAACTCTCCATTTACGGCGTCAGCAACGGCGGCTTGCTCGTAGGCGCCGCCCTCACGCAACGGCCCGATCTTTTTCAGGCGGTTGTTTGTGGTTATCCGCTGCTAGACATGCTGCGCTATCAAAAATTTATGGATGGGCCCTACTGGGTTCCGGAATACGGAAGCTCTGAAAAACCCGAACAATTCAGCTACCTGCGCGCGTATTCCCCCTATCACAACGTGCAAAAAGGAAAGAACTACCCCGCCACGCTCTTTATTACGGGAGATGGCGATACGCGCGTCGCGCCTTTGCACGCCCGCAAAATGTCTGCACTGCTCCAAGCAAGCACTGGTTCCGACCGCCCGATCCTTTTGCTCTACGACACGAAATCGGGACATTCGGGCGGGCGACCCATCAACAAAATCATCGAAGAAGACACGGATATTTTCAGCTTCTTGTTCTGGCAGCTAAAAGTTCCGCAAGCGGGAGACTAGGGAATTTATTTCACCGCGTGATCTTCGCCGAGGCGCTTTAAGCGATCGCGCAAACGGCGCTGCAGCGGCGTCGGTGTGTTCGGGTTAAACGCGACGAGATACCAGAGCGGCTGGCTGCGGTCGCGACTCAAATAGGTCAGCGTATTTGCGTCCGCGTTCGGATGGCGCGCCACATTCTCGCGAATCGCGCCATAAGGATGCTTGGAAAGCTTTCCCAGAGTCTTCGCGTTCGCCCGCGGGTGCTCGCTGATAAGACGCAGCAGGTAATAGTCCTCTTGGGGAGCTTGCTTGACGAGCTTCTCTAACATTTCCGGTTTTGCGTCGGCGCTTAGCACTAGGCCGATTTTTTCGTCCCAAGCCGTGTTGATGTGGTTCAGCTCGCGCGTCCGCGCGTGAATCAGTTCTTCCAGTGAGCGACGCTCCTGCTGGCCGCGCGCAATGGGCAAATCCGTGCCTTCGAGCGAGTCGAGTACGCGCAAAAGGTGCTGCCGCTCGCCAAAAACAATCTGCGAAGTGCGTGTTACTCTGCCCTTTTCTTTTTCCTTGTGCTGCACCAGGTCCGAACGTCGCATGTTTTCCTTGCTCCACTGGCCCCGATGGATTGGATCCAGGGGCCGCGTCTCGCATATGTTTCCAGAGAGGCTGCGCAGTCTGGCCGAAAGTTATGAGTACCTTCGAGATTATGTTCTCCGTCTCTGGTGCGGTAAAGTTGGACAGAAACCCGTTGTGCCCGATGTGCAACATCTGAATTCCGCCGAAAAATGTCGGCTTTATCGGAAAGAGTGGCCCGCATGTCCGCATTTGAAGAGCACAAGGAAGAACTCGAGCGGTACGAGCAAATGTTTGGACGAGACCGCGGGCGTTTGGCCGTTTCGCTTGACCGCCTTACCAACGCGCTGGTGCTCGTAGGCCAGCACGGCGTCTACTGCACCAGCCAGCGCAATCCCACTTTGCCCGCGATGGATTTGCGAATGATCGTGCAGGAGCTCACGCACGCAAAAGAATTACTGCAGTCTGTAATGGAAGAGATGCGTCGCGCGAAACAGACTTCGTAGACGCTCTACTTCTTGACCAGGAATGGATTTGATTGGCGTTCCTGACCGATGGTTGTGTTCAAGCCGTGCCCTGGATGCACGATCGTTTCGTCCGGGAGCGCCATCACTTTCGTCACAAGAGATTCCATGATTTCTTCGAACGAGCCGCCCCACAAATCTGTACGTCCAATGCTTCCGGCAAATAGCGTATCGCCCGCAAAAAGTTGCGGCGCAGTAAGCTGAATTTCGCCGACACCGGCAGGTAGGAACAAACACGAACTGCCGGGCGAATGTCCCGGCGTATGCATCACCTGAGCGTGCAAGTGCCCCCAATTCAAGACGTCCCCGTCACGCAACATTTGGTGAACTTCGCCAATCGAAGGTGGGGGGATTCCAAGGAACGCAGCCTGCTCTTCCATGGCGTGATAGAGAGGCAAATCTGCGCTGTGCATCAGCACCGGCGCGCCTGTGTACGAATGGAGTTTTTGCAGTCCGCCGACGTGATCAATATGAGCGTGAGTGCTAACGATTGCCTTCACCGTCAGCTTTTGGCGCCCGATGAGATCCATGATGCGGCCAATTTCATCGCCAGGATCAAGCACGAGCGCTTCGTGTGTGGCAGGGTCGCCGATAATGGAACAATTGCACTGAAGAATGCCAACGGGTAACGAGAGATGAATCAGACCTGAGGAGCTTGCGCCGTTCCCCGATTTTGGATCGTTCATTTGAGCATGAGTATATCATTTGCGACGCATGGGCCACGGCGTCGCTTTGCTCACGTCTGCTAGACTGTTCTTGTGATGATAAAGGCTGGCATCGGACAGACCGCGCTACAAACGCCCTTGGCTGAGACGCATCGTGCGGCGGGCGCGAATCTGGGAGAATGGTTTGGGTGCGCGCTCGCTTCGGACTTCGGCGATTGGCGACAGGAATACGGATTTGCTCGGGATTCGGTTGCACTGCTGGACAAAAACTACCGCGCCTATCTTTCTCTCAGCGGACCTGATCGCGTTCGTTATCTGAACGCGATTCTAACCAACAACATCAAGGACTTGAAAACGGGGGAAGGAATAGTCTCTCTTTTCTTGAATCCGCAAGGACGCATTCAGGCTGAAATCGAAACTTACGCGGAAGCGGAACGGCTTCTTTGTATTTCGTTTGCAATGATTCAGGAAAAGCTTGTCTCGGCGCTCGATCGTTACATCATCATGGATGATGTAACGCTGACGAACGAGTTCTCGCGTTATGGAACGCTCGCGTTCGAAGGTCCGCGAAGCGCCACAATTTTGAAGCAACTCACGGGGATTGATCTGAACAGCCTCACGGAACTCGGCTGGGTGGAATCTAAGGTTGGTTCAATTCCTTCCCGCATTATGCGACGCACACCGGCCGGAATTCCGAGTGTGGAGTTTCTTTGCGAGCAATCGCAGCTAGTCACGCTTTGGAGTGTTTTGCTCGATTCCGTGAAGACTCACCGTGGCGGGCCCGCAGGGTACACTGCGTTAAGTGCGCTGCGCCTTGAAGCAGAAATCCCCTGGTTCGGCTACGATTTTGGCGAAAATCAAATCCCCCACGAAGCTGGGCTTGAAAATTCCCACATCAGCTACGCGAAAGGCTGCTACACGGGCCAGGAAATCGTGGAGCGCGTTCGTTCGCGCGGCCAGGTCAATCGCGTTCGCGCGATGTTCAGGCTGGCTGCGTCGGAGCTGCCCGCCGCAGAAACCCCAATCCTTTTCGAAGGTAAGGAAGTGGGCCACGTAACGCGCACCGCTGAGTCGCCGAAATTTCGGTCAAACATCGCGATGGGCTACATCCGCCGTGAACAAAGCATTCCCGGGACAGAACTTCACATCGGTGATGCAAAGGCAACGGTCATTTCTTTACGTTAACTAAAACTCTCGACGCGGCGCGGCCTGCTCTGTTCCAACTCGCCCGACAACAATTTCCGCCTTGTGATAGTTCTCGCCCTTGATCGCGCAACCCGCCATTCGACGTAACATCGCAATCTGTCCAATATGCGTTAGCGAATCTGCGATTGGCCCCTGAAAGAGCGCGCCGGGGTTTTCATGCAATTCCCCATCCGAGGCCAGGTATTCATCAAACTTCTTAATTGCCGCAAAGAACCGCTCGATTTCTTTTCCCCACGGTAGCGGCCGCGAATCTTTCCAGATTTGTTTCCCGGCCACAAGGCTGAGCGCCCAATCATAAAGATCGCCGAGGTGTGCGAGAATCTGCGCCGGCGTTCTTCCCCCGGATCCAGCGCTATACTCTGCGAACGATTCCGGCGCACCACGCAGCGCTTTGCTCCCTCGATAAGCAACCGTTGCCAACGTGTGGCGCAGTAATGCTCGTTCGACGGAAAGATCTGCTGAGTTCGAACTCATGCTGGAATACTCCCGGAGTGAAATTCTACTGCTTCGTATAAACTCTCACATAATCCACGAGCATCTGTTGCGGAAATTGTGTCGTCGCATCCGGCGAACCCGGCCAGGCTCCGCCGATCGCAAAATTCAAAATAATGAAAAAAGGATGATCAAAAACCCAAGTGCCATTGGGCGGCCAGTTCACCTTCTGAAATGTCACGTAGTTGTTCGAATCCACGAAAAATTTCACCTGTGCCGGATCCCACTCGACCGCGTACACATGAAAATCAGCGATGAAGTTTGCGTTGTTCGGCAGTGTTGTTGTCGAAGTCTCATCCGACGTCGTCACGGTCGAACTCGGCCCGTGCAGCGACCCGTGAACGATTCCTGGTTCGCGGCCGATGTTTTCCATGACGTCGATCTCGCCGCACTTCGGCCAGCCGTTTGTAGTGATGTCGTTCCCGAGCATCCAGAACGCCGGCCACACTCCCTGCCCCGCCGGAATCTTAATGCGGGCTTCGAATCGTCCGTAAGCTTGCGCGAAAAGCCCCTGCGTCTTTAGCCGCGCCGAAGTGTAATCGCGCGTAATTCCGTCTGTTCCGGTAAACGTCTCCTTTTGCGCGGTGATGACCAGATTCCCGCCTTTGATCTGCGCGTTTACGGCGCGATTCGTATAGGTTTCCAGTTCGTTGTTGCCCCAGCCGCCTCCGCCAATGTCGTACGTCCACTTGCTCGGGTCCGGCACCGAGCCGTCTGCCCCATTAAATTCATCGCCCCAGGAAAGGACAAACCCGCTCGAAGGTGGGACAAGCGAAGGAGTCATTAAACCGCCTCCGCCGCAGCTCAACGGAAACGATGCGAGACAAGCCAGTAGCAATGCCGGGAAGGATTTTGGTCTAAGCAAGGTTCAGCGCGCGCTTGAACGAACCTTTTTCGCCATCAATCTTCTTCTGCAGTTGCATAATCGCGTAGAGAAGCGCTTCGGGCCGTGGCGGGCAGCCAGGAACGTAAACATCGATGGGGATCACTTGATTGCAGCCCTGCACGATCGCGTAATTATTAAACACTCCGCCGGAAGTAGCACAAGCCCCCATGGAAATGACCCACTTAGGTTCCGGCATTTGGTCATAGAGCTGGCGAATCACTGGCGCCATTTTCTGTGAAAGTCGTCCCGCCACAATCATCAAGTCCGCTTGTCGCGGCGAAGAACGAAACACTTCCGAACCGAATCGCGCCACATCAAAACGCGAAGCCGACATCGACATCATCTCGATCGCGCAGCAGGCCAAACCAAACCCCAGCGGCCAAATCGAACTCCTCCGCGCCCAGTTCACGGCTTTGTCCAACGACGTGAAAATGATGCCTTCGTCTTCCAGTAACTTGCCGAAGTCTTCCGGCTTGGTTAACGTGATGTGTTTTCCCAGGGTTGCGCTCATTCAGACCTCATCAGCCCTATTTTTACACAGGGTGGTCACAGACACAATCTGCCGCCAAACAACCTAAAGCTGGCCCGGCATGCCGCCCCAATCTGCCGGATGAACGTCCGCGATGGACTGGGTAAAGGTCCATATGTGACCTGCAAGATCCTCGACGTTGTATTGCCGTTCGCCATATGGATAGTCCGCTGGTTCCCTTACAATCCGAGCGCCTCGCTTGCGTGCTCGTTCGCAATGGCTGTGAACGTCTTCCACACGCACCATCACGTATCCGCACGGCACTCCATCACCGCGTGGCTCCATGAGTACGACAGCTCCGTCGCCAACATTCAACTGCGCGCGATGGCTGCCCATTCCAATGCGCAAAGTGAGCCGAACGTGTCGCAAAGCCACTTCGCGGCTTTCTCCACGTCAGGATAGACAAGTTCGGAAATCACTGTGCATCGTGGTACAGATGGATTTGCCAGCACTACAACCCTCCTCAGACCTTCAGCACAACTTTTCCGAATTGCGCGCCGGACTCCAAATATTCGTGCGCCAGTCTGCACTCTTGCAAAGGGAACACGCGATCCACGATAGGCTTCAACTTTCCTGCGGCCACTAGCTTCAGCACGGTTGCAAATTCGTCTTTCGTTCCCATGTAGGAACCCAGAATCGAAAGCTGCCTGCTGAACAAAAATCGCAAATCAATTCTTGCGTCGTAGCCGGTCGTAGCACCGCAAGTCACCAGCCTTCCGCCTCGCGCCAGGCTCGCCACGCTGTCGTCCCACGTCGCTGTTCCGACATGTTCGAAGACGACATCCACGCCGCGCTTCCCTGTCAGCTTTCGCACAGCTTCGCGAATTTTTTCTTTGTGATGATGAATCGTCTCGTCGGCGCCGAGTTCTTTGGCTTTTACCAGCTTTTCTTCGGAGCCCACCGTCGCAATCACGAAGCAGCCAAGAAACTTCGCAATTTGAATCGCCGCTGAGCCAACTCCACTTCCCGCACCAAGCACGAGGACCTGTTCCCCCGGCTGCAGTTTAGCGCGGCCAATCAACATGTGCCACGCCGTCTGAAATACGAGCGGCACGGCCGCCGCTTCTTCGAAATTCAAGTTTTCAGGATACGAAAAGCAGTTTACTTCCGGGCAACGGACAAATTCCGAGCAACCGCCGTCATGGATGTAGCCAAGATTCGAAAACTCCGGGCACTTGTTGTCCTGCCCTGTAAGACAAGCCGCGCAGCGCCCGCAACTCACTCCAGGCGCCAGCAGAACTTTCTGCCCAACGCTGACGCGCTTCACCTCTGAACCGACTTTTTCAACTTCTCCCGCAATGTCGCTCCCCGGAATATGCGGCAACGGAATCGGCACTCCCGGTAGCCCGCCCCGTACCCATAAATCCAAATGATTCAACGCGCACGCCCTTACGCGCACCAATGCATCCCGCGCGCCAAGCTGCGGCTCCGGCACATCCGTGTACTTCAGCACTTCCGGCTCGCCATGCTTTTCAAAAACGATGGCTTTCATAAATTCTTCTTCCACTGCCTCTTGCGGTGAAATGCCATGATCACTCCTAGGGCAAAGATCCATCCCAAAACTACATATACTCCAGCATAAGCAAACCAATATTCAGGCCAGGGATAATAGAGCGTACCCTTCTCTCCCATTTGAGCAACAGAATGCAGCGAATCTCTTACGGCAACCGCTGAATGAATCAGGATGTAGAAATCGACACCCCAAAGGACGGCAAATATTAGAAAAAGGAGAGCGAATGCCTTCAGATAGCGCGGCGGTCTCCCTTTTATCCACACGTACTCAAAATTGAAATTGCGACTGCCGCCGGGCAATTATTTTCACCTCAGATTGGAAATTAGCATCGCTTCCCACATGCGTCCATTCAAATCAGCGCCTCCATTGACACCAACTCCCAGCAGCCGTAGTCTCGCTTCATGGACATCTTCGAAGAAATCGTCCGCATGCGGCACGCAGGACAACGCGGCGCCCTCGCCACGATTGTCCATACAAACGGCTCCATCCCCAGCTTTGAAAGCTCCCGCATGCTCGTTCGCGAAGATGGCTCGATTGCCGGCACGATCGGCGGCGGCTGCGTCGAAGCCGACGTGTGGGCCGCCGCGCGCGAAGTCATGGAACGCGAAGCTCCCCGCAAAATGGTCTTCAACCTGAATCACGAAGCGAGCTACGACAACGGCCTGATCTGCGGCGGCACGCTTGAAGTATTCGTCGAGCCGATTCTGCCCCAACCTGTCGCCTATCTTTTCGGCGGTGGGCACGTCTCAATGGCCGTCGCGAAAGCCGCCAGCACCGCCGGCTTCGCCATTGTCGTCATTGACGACCGCGAACAATTCGCGAATCGCGAGCGCTTCCCCATGGCCGATCAAGTCATCGCGAACTTCGACGAAGCGTTTACACGAATTCAGCCCAATGCGTCGTCTTATCTCATCATTGTCACCCGCGGACACAAGCAGGACATGCGCGTTCTCGAGTGGGCCGTGCGCACCGACGCGCGCTACATCGGCATGATCGGTAGCAAACGCAAAGTGCTTTCGACTTACAAGGCCCTCGAAGCAGAAGGCTACCGCCCCGAGGAATTCGAACGCGTCTTCGCGCCCATGGGTGTGGACATCGGAGCGCTCTCGCCGGAAGAAATTGCGGTCAGCATCACTGCGGAACTCGTCGCCGTGCGCCGCAACGCAGCTAGCGTCACGCACAAGAAGCTTCAGCGCGAACGCCGGCAAGCCGCCGTCACACGCTAGCACGCTAGCCAGCTTTTTCGTGTCTCGGTAACTGGGTTCAAAAATGCTCGTGGCCGTCATTCTCTCCGGCGGTGCCTCGCGCCGCATGGGTTCGCCAAAGGCTCTGCTTCCCTATCAGGGCCGCCCTTTCCTTGAACATTTGCTGGATGTTGTCAATCACCCGAGCATCGGTATGCGCCGCGTCGTCCTTGGCCCTGACGCTGAAGTCATCTCTTCGCAAATTTCGCTATCCCCGCAGGAAGTCGTAATCAACTCCGATTGGGAACGTGGCCAAATCAGCTCGATTCAAGCCGCTATTCGTAGTCTGCCCGCCGGAACTGAGGGCATACTCCTTTGTCCCGTGGATCATCCGCTCATCAGCAGTTCACTCGTAAGCGACCTTATCGAGTCTTTCGAAAAAACTCATTCCGCCATGGTTGTTCCTCTCTTCGAGGGTCGCCGCGGTCACCCCGTCATTTTTTCTTCGCGTTTGTACAACGAATTATTGAGCGCGCCGGAAGACAAAGGCGCACGCGCCGTGGTCTGGGCTCATGCCAACGAAATTTGTGAAGTCTCCACCACGGAAGAAGGCTGTGTCCTAAATCTGAACGATCCCGAGGCTTTCCAAAAATATTCCGGCAACTAATTCGTTTTTCGCAATAACGCCTTCACGGCATCCACAGCCAACACCGCTCCGTGTTTTGTCTCCTCAGGCAATCCGCCCATTCCCGCCGAAATCATTTCCGTGTTCACGTCGCGCGCTTCCTTCAACGATTTGCCGCTGATTCGCTCCGTCATCCACGACGCGCAGGCAATCGCCGTCGTGCACCCTCGACACAGAAATTTCACTTCGAGAATCCGCCCACGCTCCACCCGCGCCGCAAGCTGCAGCACATCGCCGCAAACAGGATTCGTCACTTCCACGCGATGTGTAGCGCCCTCAAGCTCCCCCGAATTTCGCGGATTGCGAAAATGCTCCAGCACTGCGTCCGAGAAACTAGCCATCATTTTAATTTTGCCGGCAGATATTTCTTTTCAATCGAAGCAATCACCACGTAGTTCGGGTCCACCATCTCCGTCAAATGCAGCTTGCAGACTTTGGAGCACAATTCATATGCATCCATCTCCGAAAGTCCGTAATCTGCGTGCACCCAATGAATCAATTCCGTCACCGCAATGCGGACAGCATCATCCACCGGCCTGTAAATTCCGGCCGTCATTAGCGTCGTTTCATTCTCCAGCCGCGGCCACTCGAGCTTCTTTTTCTTCAGAACGTCAATCCGCAGTCGCGCCTGCATCGGCACTTCCACGGCGCTCCCGGCCACTTCGCCGTCGCCCATCGCTGCGTGCCCATCTCCAAAGTAAAAGAGCGCGCCCGGCACATTCACCGGCAAATAAAGCGTGTTCCCCTTGCTCACTTCCGGCGCGTCCATGTTTCCGCCGAATTCCGCAGGCACGATGGAGCTACGCGCCTCACCATTCGCCGGAGCGACTCCAATGCATCCCAAAAACGGATGTACGGGAAAACTCACTTTGAATTTTGAGTCGAGCGCTTCAAAAGTCGCCGTATTTTTCTCGTGGTCAATCGGGTAGTACCAAATTTTCTCTTCGAGCGGTTTTGTTTCTAGAACGGGCGTGTAATGCGTGCTGTTCACCGCGCCAAATCCGGGCGAAAACGTCCCCACACCCTGATTCCCGTCCACTTGCAAATCCAAGATCTTGACGACAAGCGTGTCGCCCGGTTCCGCACCATCTACAAAAAACGGTCCCGTCAACGGATTGTCCCCCTTGACTAGGGAAAACGTATCGCCCGGCTTCTGCAGCGCGTTCCCAAAACAATCCAGGGAATTTGCGTCCAAAATATTTCCCGCTTTCAAATGCGCAACCGGCGGTGCCACTCCAAACACGTACTTCACATTGTCGATCGTCCCGTGAAAACGCACGACTTCGTCTTCTTTCACCGCGCTGGTCTGCCCGGCCGCATTCGCCGCAATCGTCACACTGAATAAAATGAAAGCCAAAACTCTGAGCATTTAAGCCCTCCGGAAGAAAAGGCGAGTGCATCACACTCACACCATTCCGTCAATGTCGGGAAGAAGCAGCCTTACAAATCGAGATGAAGCCGTAGCGCCGGCACAAGCACGGGCCCGCGATCGCGGTTGTAACCTGGATTGTTGATGTGCTGAAGGTCAAACGCGCCAAAAATTCCCCGCCACACGTGCACGGTGTAAAACGTCTCGAAGATCTTTTCCTTGCCGTAGTTCAGCTGGCCATCGTCGAGCAAAAACCCTTTTCCGCCAAGCGCCAGATATCGCCGGTGATCCCCGGAAAGCGCATTGAACGAAATCGCCACGCCTGCATGATCCAATCCGCGCCTCCAACGTTTACCCGTCGCAGCTGCGCCGAACGTG
>Ga0126376_10001588_pt1 | contig 12364 bp, 8 predicted proteins | sample PanSoiMetPlot_15_FD_92760 | JGI IMG/M metagenome (GOLD analysis project Ga0126376, IMG submission 92760) | Tropical forest soil microbial communities from Panama - MetaG Plot_15 | ecosystem: Environmental > Terrestrial > Soil > Tropical forest > Bulk soil | place: Panama | collected 2016-02-17
ACATGCTATACTCAGGCAATTTATGGCTAGCGTCCTCGAGATCATCCCGCTCGGTGGTATCGGCGAGTTCGGAATGAATTGCATGGCTGTGCGGTACGGCGACGAGATGTTGATTCTCGACGCCGGGATGGGCTTTCCCGAGGAAACGGCCTACGGCGTGGATGTTTCGATTCCGAATTTTAGTTTTCTCGACGAGTACAAGGACAGCATCACCGCCATCGTCCTCACTCACGGGCACGAAGATCACCTCGGTGCGCTCCCCTACCTGCTGAAGAAGTTCAACGTCCCGGTTTACTGCTCGCATTTCACTGCCGGCCTTGCAGAGAGCAAACTCGAAGAACACGAGCTGCTGGACGACGTGCTGTTGCATCGCGTCGAGCCGCGCGACGTCGTTGACATTGGTGTCTTTCAGGTCGAATTCATACGCGTCTCTCACTCGCTCGTCGACTGTTTCTCGCTCGGCATCAAGACGCCCGTCGGCACGATCATTCACACCGGCGACTACAAGGTGGATGAGACGCCGGTCATCGGCGAGCCGATTGATTTGCGCTCGTTCAGGCGATACGGGCAGGACGGCGTTTTGGCGCTGCTCTCGGATTCGACGAATGCGACGGTACCGGGTCGCACTCCCTCTGAACGCGCTGTGATCCCAGCGTTCGAAGAAATCTTTTCCGAAGCAAAAGGCCGCATCATCGTCGCGGCTTTTGCCTCATCGATTCATCGTTTGCAGATCGTTCTCGACGTGGCCCAGCAGTTTAATCGTCACGTCTGCGTGCTCGGACGTTCGATGCAAAAGAACGTCGAGGTCGCCGAGCCACTCGGATATCTCGACATCCCCGACGGCCTGCTCGTTTCGCTCAACGAAGCGAAGATGATGAGCGACGATGAAATCGTGTTTCTGGTGACCGGATCGCAAGGCGAGTCGCGCGCGGCACTCTCGCAGATGGCGATGCAGAGTTACAAGGGACTGATGGTCGACGAAGGCGACACGGTCGTGCTTTCGGCGCGCATCATTCCCGGAAACGAGCGTTTGATCTCGCGCATGATCGGATTCATTTACAAGCGCGGCGCGAACATCATCGAAGAGAAGCGACGGTTGGTCCACGTCAGCGGGCACGCGTCGCAGGAAGATATTCGCATCATGACCGAGGCGGTGCGCCCGAAGTTTGTGGTTCCGATTCACGGCGAGTATCGCATGCTGTTTCGTCACAAGGAGTTTGTCAAAAACCATCTCGGCTACGCGGAAGAGAACATCATCCTGATCGAGAATGGCGACGTGCTCGAGCTTGACGGCGAGCGTGCGGCCGTGATCGACAAACGTGAGATCGGACGCACCTTCATCGACGAGAGCGGATTTAGAGAGATCGACAGCGAGACTGTGCGTGAGCGGAAGCAGTTGGCTTATGAGGGTACGGTCACGGTCGTGGTTACGCTCGATGAAGAGACAGGTGAGCTTGATGGCGAACCTAAGATTGCTTCGCGTGGCGTGCGCGGGTTGAGTACTGCAAACGGGTTTGCCAGGGGAAACTATCTGCTCGAAGACGCCAAACGCATTGTGGTTGCGGCAATCGCGGGCGCTTCGCGGCAGACACTTTCAGATGAGTCGCTCTTGAAAGAACACGTGCGTGTCGAACTAAAGCGGTTTATTCAGAAACAGACCGGCGCACGGCCGGTGATTACTCCTGTAATCGTGCTCATCTAGGCGTGGGCTATTGGACCAACAAAGTGGTAATGATCACCGGCGCGTCTTCCGGCATCGGGAAGGGAGTCGCGCTGGAGATCGCTGCGCGCGGTGCGCATCTTGGCTTACTCGCGCGGCGCGAAGAGCTGCTCAACGAGATCGTTGCTGAAGCAACGGCAAAGGGTGTTAAGGCTGTTGCCGTGTCGGCTGACGTGCGTGATGTTAACGCCGTCAGAGGAGCTGCGGATCGTGTTCGCCGCGAGCTTGGTCCGATCGACATCCTGATCGCGAACGCCGGCATCGGCACTGCCGATCACGCCATGCGGTTGACACCCGAGCATGCCGCTAACGTGATCGGCATCAACCTGCTCGGGGCAATAAACAGTGTGGCCGCAGTGCTTCCGGAAATGGTTGAACGCAAGCAGGGGCGGCTGGTGGCGATTTCGAGTCTTGCGGCATATCGTGGCCTGGCGAAGTCTGCCGCGTACTGCGCGAGCAAGGCGGCACTATCGTCATACTTCGAAAGTCTGCGCATCGATCTCCGCAACAGCGGCGTAGGTGTGACGATCATTCATCCGGGCTTCATCAAAACGGATCTGACCGCCGGACGTGAAGCGAAGATGCCTTACCTGATGGAACTCGACGACGGAGTTAGAAAAATCGTTTCAGCAATCGAGCGGGAAAAGAAGTCTTACGCGTTTCCATGGCAGCTCGCGACCATTGTGCGCGCCGGCCTGATTATGCCGACGGCTATGTACGATTGGATCGCCGCACGAAATTCTTTTAGAGAATAGGTCCTGTTTGTCTTATACGGACCTATATGACCTATAGGACCAATAATGACCATACTTCAAGCTATCTTCCTCGGCCTGGTCCAGGGCCTGACAGAGTTCATTCCGGTTAGTTCAACAGCACATCTCGTTTTTGCGTCACGTATAGCTGGTCTTTACGCCGGCGCCGATAAAACGCTGCAGGCGGAACAGACCACCGCTACCATCGCCGTCATTCAACTAGGAACGTTGCTCGCGGTGCTGATCTATTTCGCACCCGACATCGTCAACATCCTGCGCGGTTTTGTTTCCGATAATCTTGCTTTGCTGCGTGGACGCACCGAGCCCGGCAGACCAAAATACTCCCCCGCTGCGTGGCTCGGATGGCTCGTCATCATCGGTTCGCTTCCGGTCGGAGTGCTCGGGCTGTTGTTGAAGAAACAGATCGAGGGACCGTTCACGAAGAACCTTTGGGTGATCGCGACGATGATGATCGTCGTGGGTGTGTTGATGGCGATTGCCGAGTTTGTTGGAAGAAGAACTAAACACATGGACGAGCTCGGCGTCGGCGACGCACTCGCGGTCGGATCGGCGCAGGTGATGGCGCTGATTCCCGGTTCTAGCCGTTCCGGATCGACGATCATGGGCGGACTGTTTGCCGGCCAGACACGAGAAACAGCGGCGCGTTTTTCTTTCCTGCTTTCGATTCCGGCGATTGCCGCGAGCGGCTTGCTCGAGTTGAAAGAGGCGGTCCATAAACTGCCGGCGGGCAGCCACGGTTCACTCGTGGTGGCGACCATTGTTTCCGGCGTGGTGGGTTATGCGTCGATCTGGTTTTTGCTGCGTTACCTGCGCACGCACTCGACCGGCGTGTTTATTGTCTATCGCGTGATTGTCGGCGGTCTGATCCTGGCGGCGTTGTCGGTGGGTTACATGTCGGCAAGTATTTAAAGGCGGATTTACGCGAATAAACGCGGGTTTAAAAATGAATCCGTGTAAATCCGTGTAAATCTGTGGCAAACTAGCTCGGCCCCACCTCTGAAGTACCAACCCGGAAAAGGGCGGTGATAATGATGACTGAGTCCCAGCGACCGCGCAGCCCGCGAGTTCCTGTCGAATTTGCTTTGGACGTTGAAGGCACGGACGTTTCTGGAAAGGCTTTTCAGGCCCAGGCCAAGGCCACCAAGATCAGCCGCGGCGGCGCCACGCTTCTGATCGACGTTGATGTCGCAATCGGTTCGACGGTAAAGTTGGTGCCGCCATTTGGCGGCAAGCTTGACGCCGAAGTTAATGGTTCGTGGATCGACGATATCGACGGCAACCGGCGCATCGGTGTGAAGCTGCTGGACGCTAACGGTTGGTTTGCTGAATAATGACAGTTGAATGAATGCCAAACGCTGGATCGTGCGCGAGCATGATGCCGAAAGAGCCACCTCACTGGCGCGCGTTCTGGGTGTCTCACCAATCCTGGCTACACTGCTGATAAACCGCGGCTACGCCGACGAGCACGCGGCGCGCATCTTCTTATCCCCAACTTACGATCAGCTGCACGAGCCTTATGCCATGCTTGGCATGAAAGAAGCCGTGGCGCGCCTGAAACATGCTATCGAATCGCGTGAGCCCGTTTTGATTTACGGCGATTATGACGTTGATGGCACAACCGGCACGGCCGTACTCCTGCGCGCGCTCAAACTGCTCGGCGCAAACACAGGCTTTCACATCCCGCATCGCTTCACCGAAGGTTACGGGATTCAACAGGCCGCGCTCGAAAAAGCCGTCGCTGATGGTTACAAACTCGTCGTCAGCATCGATTGCGGGATTCGCGCGCACGAACCACTCTACTGGGCCCGCGACAACAGTCTCGACGTGATCATCACCGACCACCACCTGCCCGACGAAAAAGCAGGCGCGCCACCCGCGTTCGCAGTGCTCAATCCGAATCAGGCCGGCTGTGCGTATCCGGATAAGAATCTCGCCGGTGTCGGCGTCGCTTTCAAGCTTGTCCATGCACTGTTTCGCGAGTACGGGCGCGAGGCGCAAGTACCGGCGTTCATGAAGCTTGTCGCGATCGGTACGGTAGCTGACGTGGCGAAACTGACCGGCGAGAACCGCACCATTGTTTCCATCGGTTTGAAGGATCTGGCGAAGGTCGCAAATCCTGGTTTGCGCGCGTTGATCGACGTTGCCGGTTGCGGAGACGGCACGGGCATGACAGCATACGATCTGGGTTTTCGACTTGGTCCACGGATAAACGCCGCCGGGCGCATGGACGCGGCTCGCGCGGTGGTCGAGCTCTTTGATACTCGCGACTCTGACGAAGCACGCCGTCTCGCAAATCATCTCGACGCGCGTAACGAAGAGCGCAAAACAGTGCAACAGCAGATCATCGATCTCGCTGTCGCCGAGTTGAAGGATCCTAAAGACTGTTATGTCGCCGTAATCGCGGGTGAAGGCTGGCATCGCGGCGTGATCGGCATCGCGGCGTCGAAGATTGCGGAACGACTCAACCGGCCGTGCGTTGTGTTTTCGATCGACGGCGAGATGGCCCACGGTTCCGGCCGCAGTATCGAGGCGTATCATCTCCTGAACGGGCTGACTGCGTGTTCCGATCTGTTTGAGAAATTTGGCGGGCACTCGCACGCGGCGGGCATCACGATTCGTCCGCAGCGAATCGATGAGTTTCGCCGTAGGTTAAATGAGCACGCGGCGTCGTGCTTGACCGCGGACGATTTGCAGCCGGCAGTAACTATTGATTTGGAATTGAAACCGGAAAGCGTGACGTTTTCACAGGCGCGCGAGTTGGATGCGCTCGAGCCTTTTGGAGCCGGCAATCCGCGACCGGTGTTTATGACGCGGAACCTGCGATGTTTGTCGCCGCCGTCGGTGATCAAGGATCGGCATCTGAAGTTTCGCGTGGCAGGCCCACAAAACCGGCCGCTCGAAGCGGTTTGGTGGAATTGCGTGGAGACGCCGGGGCAAACGCCTGAGTTGAATGGCAGCATCGAAGTCGCCTACACGCTCGAGACGAGTCCCTGGAACGGCGATTATCGGATGCAGTTGAATGTTTTGGACCTGAAATGCAGGAAGTAACCCGCAGACGTGCGATTGCTCTTGGCTTGCGGGCCAAAGTGCCGGTCATCACGCGCCTCGTCGCGTTTGCGCTCCTCGTGTCGGGAATCGCCGTCGTCGGGATCTCTTATTACAAACTGCGTAACGCCGATAAGTTCAAGGCGAAGTCTGAAAAGCCGGAGCTTTCGAAAGAAGTCACCGGCGTCGTCGAGGGTTACGAACAGCGCGTCACGAAAAATGATCGTTTGTACCTGCTGGTGAAAGCCTCGCGTGACGTCACGTTCTCCGACGGCCATCACGAACTCGAAAACATCAACATGGCCGTTTATCCACCGGAAGGTGAGACTCCCGATCAGATCTCGGCGGCGCGCGCGATTTATAAACCCGATTCAAACGTTCTCTCGTTCATGGGAAACGTCAAGATCGAAACTAAAGAAAAACTGAAGGTCAACACTGACGCGCTCTCATTCGATCAGAATAGCGGCATTGCGCAAACTGACTCGCCTGTTTCGTTCGAGCGCGAGAATGTTTCCGGCACATCCACGGGTGCAGTGGTCGAACAGAAGGCAAAGCGGCTGACGTTGAAAAATGATGTTCAGTTGACGATTGCGCCGGGACAATCTGTTAAGTCTACGGCCCGCTCGCGTCCGGTCAGTATCAAAGCGGCCCATGGGACGTTTGACCAGCAGTCGATGCTGCTTGCGTTTTCCGGCGGCGTCACAGTTGAACAAGAAGCCGACATCTTGAGCGGCGACAATCTCAACGCGTTCCTCAACGAGCAGAAGCGTCTGCAAAGAGCCGAGATTCGCGGTAACTCGTACATGCGCGTGATGGACCCGGGCCGTGCTGCTGAAGTCCATTCAGTCAACATGGACTTCTTCATGGACCAGGACCAGCGTCTCGAGCGCGCGCTCGCCACAAACGACATCGCCGCGCGTACGCTTGAGGGTGACTCGGACGTTCAAGTCAGCGGCAGCAATTCGCTTGAAGTTACCTTTCAACCACAGGACAACAACAGTTTGCTGAAACAGATGGTGGCAGGTGGTCGCTCAGTAATCACGATGAGCGCGCCGAAGTCGAAGGCAAACGATCCGCGCGCGGCCAACAAGCGTTTGACTGCCAACTCCGTGAAACTCACCTGGCGCACTACGGGACGCGATCTTGAAAAGGCGGAAGCCAGCGGCGACGCGGAGTTGTTTATCGAACCCGTCGTAAGCAGCGCCCGCGCGGAACGCAAGAAACTGAACGCGCCGCAGTTTGACTGCGACTTCTTCGAAGCCGGCAATCTCGCGCGCAGTTGCAAAGCGAGCGGTGGCGCGAAGGCCGCTCTCGATCCGATGCAGCCGACGCAAAAACACGGCACGCGAACGCTCACCTCGCAAAACATGACGGCAGTGTTTTTGAAAGACACGCAGGACGTCGAACGCGTCGATGCGCAGGGCGACGGCAAGTTCAACGAAAACGATCGCAACGGCCTTGCAGCGAATGTTTCGTACGTCGCCGTGGACGAGACAGTCAGGTTGCGAGGCGGTGAGCCGACCGTGTGGGACTCACGCGGCCGCACGAAGGCGATCGAGCTCGACAGCGATCTCGCGAACGACGTGTCGTACGCGCGCGGCAAAACCACGACGACGTACTACAGCCAGGAACAGACCAACGGCGCGACGCCGTTCTCGAAAACGAAGAGTCCGGTTTACATCGCCAGCGAGCGCGGCGAGTTTCATCACGAAAGCGGCCAGGCGATCTACACGGGCAATGCGCGCGCATGGCAGGACGACAACTACGTTCGCGGCGACAAGTTGACCATCTACGTGAACGACAAGCGGATGGAAGCGAGTGGTCACGTTCAGTCCGCGATCTACAACGCGAAGCGCCGAGTCGAGAATAAACTCGAAGTGATTCCTGTTTTCGCGGCTGCGGATTCGATGTTCTACTCGGATCCGGATCGCACGATTCACTACGAAGGCAACGTCGACATCAAACAGGGGACTGATCGACTCACGAGCGAAGTCGCCGACGTTTATCTGTTGAAAGATTCAAACGAGCTGGAGAAGACGATCGCGCAGCGCAACGTCGTGTTGATTCAACCAAATCGAAAAGGCACCGGCGACTGGGTGCAATACACTTCTGCTGATGACGTAGCTATCCTGAAAGGTAATCCGGCACGTGTCGACGACGTCGAGCAGGGAAACACGGAAGGCAATCGTTTGACGCTCTCTGTGCGGGACGGTAAAGTCACCGCCGATGATGCTCGTGGACCACTTGCTCCGGGCCGCGTACGATCCACACACAAAATCCGAAAACCTTGAGCTCCAACTCCGATACCACGCTTCGCTGCGCACATCTCGTGAAGAATTATGGACGCCGTCGCGTAGTCGATGACGTCAGTTTGCAAGTCGAGAGAGGCGAGGTTGTTGGTCTACTCGGCGCGAATGGAGCCGGCAAGACGACGACTTTCTACATGATTGTCGGACTCGAACGTCCTGACGGCGGCAATGTTCTGCTCGGCGATCAGGACCTCACCAAGTTGCCGATGTATCTGCGTGCACGTCTCGGTATCGGCTACCTGCCGCAGGAGCCGTCGGTGTTTCGCAAGATGACCACGGCCCAAAATATTCTCGCCGTGCTTGAAACTACCGGCCTCCGTAGGCGCGAACAGCTCAAGCGACTCGAAGAATTGCTCGAGGAATTTGGCATCGCGCACGTGCGTAACACACGCGGCGATGCGCTTTCAGGCGGCGAGCGGCGACGCACTGAAATAGCCAGAGCTCTTGCAACCGAGCCCCATTACATCCTGCTCGACGAGCCGTTTGCAGGTATCGATCCAAAAGCAGTAGATGATATTCAAAATGTAATACTCTACTTGCGAAATCGTGGTATCGGTATCCTGGTCACCGATCACAACGTACGCGAAACCTTAGGCGTCACCGACCGTGCTTACATCATGGCGGAAGGGAAGATCTTTCGTTCGGGCCAGCCGCGCGACCTCACGGAAGATTCGGAAGTGCGTCGCCTTTATCTCGGCGAAAAGTTTCGGATGTGAAAATTTATTTAAATCTCTGTGCAACGTCTGTGTCTTCTATGTCGCCGGTTGGCAAATTTTAATGAGCGCGCACAGAGATTGCACACGAGAAGCCCTCTGATCGGTTATAATCCTCTCGTGCGGCCAAGGCCGCGATAATCCAAAAGCAGAAATAGCAGTAACGCAAATTTGATCTGAGGAATGTCTCTTAAGTTAACTACCAGCCTTTCCCAGCGACTCGTACTGACGCCGCAGTTGCGCCAGCGAATCGAGATGTTGCAAATGACCTCGCTGGAGCTGACCGATCTCATTCAACAACAGTTATTGGAGAACCCGGTTCTCGAAGAAGTGCCAAGCCAGGAAGAAGTTCAGGAAATCGCTGAGAAGGTGCTGGACCACCTCGCCAGCGCTGAAACGGATACTTTCGAAGAGCGTGCGCCCGAAGCAGGGACCGCGGCGACAAACGGCACGGGAGACGCGGAAGTTTTGTCGACCTTGCCGGCTGCTGCTGAAGCAGAACCCGCCGAGGCTTTAGCAGGTGGTGAACCCGAAGAGGGCGGTGCTGAAGAGGGAATTACTGACGAGACGCAACGCGACGCCTTTGAAGAGATCGACTTCGGACGTGAGTTTCAGGACTACCTCGATCCTGGATACAAGACGCAGGAGATCGAATACAAAGAAGACGCTCCCACCTTCGAACAATTCCTAACCAGGCCGCCATCACTGGCCGAACATCTCGAGTGGCAACTTAATATGACGACTCTCGAAGACGATGTTCGAGACGCAGCAATCTGCGTGATCGGCAACCTGAACGCGGACGGCCGTCTCACTGCCACTGATGAAGAGATTGCGGAAGTCGAGAAGATCCCGGTCGAGATAATCGAAAATGCGCGACAAGTCGTGATGCGTCTCGATCCTGTTGGTTGCGGCGGACGCGACGTGAAGGAATGTTTGCTGGTCCAACTCGAAGTGCTCGGAGAGACCGATCGACTCGCAGCGAGATTGATTAGCGAGCACTTCACCGACTTGCAGCAACACAAGTTGCCGCACCTGTCGAAACAGATCGGCATCGACGTCGAGACGCTGCTCGAAGAGTTACAGTTTATTCGCACGCTCGATCCTTATCCCGGTCGTCGTTATTCCTCGGAAGAACCGATACTCATCAGTCCTGAGATCTATATCGAGAAGCTTGACGAGAACGACGAGGATTACGTGATCTACTTTGCTGACGACGGCAGTCCACGATTGCGCGTGAGCCAGCAGTATCAACAGATGTTGAGCCAGGGCGTCAGCAACGAGACGAAGAGTTTTATTCGCGAGAAGATGCGTTCGGCAGTGGATCTGCTGCGCAATATCGAACACCGGCGCCAGACGATCTACAAGGTGGTCGAGTCGATCGTTGCGCGCCAGAAAGACTTTTTGGACCACGGAGTGCAATATCTCAAGCCGATGATGTTGAAAGATATTGCCGAAGATATCGGCATGCACCTTTCGACAGTTTCGCGCGTGGTCAATCGCAAGTACGCGCACACGCCGCAGGGCGTCATTGAGCTGCGCCGGTTTTTTACTGAGGGCATGCTCAATGAAGAAGGCGAGGAGATTTCCACTCGCATCATAAAATTGAAGATTAAGAAATTAATCGAGGAAGAAGATTCTCATAATCCCATTACTGACGATCAGGTAGTTAAAATCCTGGCGAAGGATGGAATAAAGTTATCGCGTAGAACTGTCGCGAAATATCGCGATCAAATGCAGATCCCCGGGTCTCGCGAACGTCGCGCCGTAGTTTAAACCCACTCTGACAACGACGCGAATCAAGTTTTAGTCATTAAGTTGTTGCCTTAAGCCTGACTCGCGGTTCAGTCAGAATGGCGTATTGTTATCTTTCAGCGGTTCGAGGAGGGAGGCAACTGATGAAATTTGAATACACGGGAAGGCACGTCGAAGTGTCGCCGGCAATCCGGCGTCACGTGGAGGACCATTTCAAGAAGCTCGATCACATTTTCAACGGCGACTCAACCCTGAGCACTCACGTAATTATCGACGTCGAAAAGAATCGTCAGATCGGAGAAATAATTTGTACCTGGCGCGAACATACGTTGACGGCGAAGGATACAAACGCCGACATGTACATGGCCTTAACGCGGGCCATGGCCAAGATTGAAAAGCAGGCGGTAAAACTCAAGAAGAAAATTATCCATCGGAGTCAGAGTGGAAGATCCACCAGCCGCGTGGCGCCACAACCTGACGGGCATCTCGAAGCCACGCCGCGCCCGGCGCGCATCATCCAGGCGCGCCGCTATGCAGTTAAACCAATGACAATCGAAGAAGCCGCGTTGCGACTGTCCGGAGAAACGCATCAGTTCCTTGTCTTCCGCGACGCTGACACCTCGCGTCTCGCCGTGATTTACAAACGCAACGACGGCAACTACGGCCTCATCGAACCGTAGCCGCAGATTAACGCAAATGAACGCGGATAAGCATGCCTTGTCCGCGTTCATTTGTATTTATTTCCGCGTTAATCCGTGTTACCGGACCCCGAGGATGTGCACCGCCCAGACGATACAGTCTCCTTGCGACTGATAGATTACGTTGTAACTATTGCCTCCTCCTGCGGAGAGGAAAGCTCCACTCCCGAACACGTCGGTGTGTGAATCCCAAAGTTTGTTCAACGGCTCTCCATCGTAACCGTTCCAGTCCGAATCCCTGTTGAGTCCTCCAACATCACCCTTGATCTGGATCAGATTCAAATTAAACGCATTCTGAATCCACGTTCGCTCATCAGTGATCGCAGGAGTCGCCCTCAGACCGCAGTTGAGCGTACCCACCTGGCCATCCGCTCCGATTCTGCTGTGCTTCAGATTCGGAAGGTTGCCGTTGATCGCGGGCGCTGTCGGGTGGTTGACGGTGTGATTTCCGAAGAACATTCTCGGGCCCAGCGAAATGTAAAGTTGTGCTGCCCTTGGAATGCACGGGTTTGAGTAGAGGACGATGAGACTGGCGCCTTCGGAAAGCGTCAGAGCATTGCCGGGGCCGGCACAGGTGCTGTCTCCCCACGGACAGCGATTGTTGGTAAGCGCGCTTTTCAGTCCCTTGACTCGGTAGTCGCCGTTTATGCCGGGAACGATCTGAGCCCTTACGTTGACAATGTGGCCAGCATACACGCCTGCTGGATTCCAGCATGGTTGTGGAGCTGTTCCGTAAACAACACTGGTGACGTTCGCTCCTGCGGCACAGTCAGCTCCGAAACTAACTGTGTAACCAAGCGCGGGCGGCGCAGTGATTTCGCCCCAAACCAGGTATGCGTCCAGCAGCGTCGAACCTGGCGGCACGCCTCGCAGCCTGATGACACCTTGTCCGGAGTTTCTGGTTCCCACTCCCGCCACCGCGTGATCGATTCCACCGGGTAGAGGAATGGGTACATTTCTGAACGAGTACGGAACCCTGCCGCTGGCCGTGAACGAGGGGTCAGCCGCCTCTTGCGCAGCGATTTTCTCTACTTCATCCGCGTCGAGGTACAGATCGGTATCTACTTTGTCGGTCGTGTCTGCAGCGACAACTGAGCTGGTGCCGTCATTCTGGTCTGACTGTGGAACTGGTTGGGATACAGCCTCAAATTTCTTTGCTGACACTGTGTCTGAACTCTGTTTGATCGTAGTCATCGTCGCGAGCGCCATCATGAGCAGCACGACAACGATTGAAATTAGCCTGTGAATTCGCATTTGATGTTCTCCTTTCCGGCACACGTGTGCGCCATCACTCGACGAGCCCTTGCTCTTTAGAGTGAGATTTTGGTTGAGGAACCATTCAGACGGTTTCGCG
>Ga0126376_10001591_pt1 | contig 12358 bp, 6 predicted proteins | sample PanSoiMetPlot_15_FD_92760 | JGI IMG/M metagenome (GOLD analysis project Ga0126376, IMG submission 92760) | Tropical forest soil microbial communities from Panama - MetaG Plot_15 | ecosystem: Environmental > Terrestrial > Soil > Tropical forest > Bulk soil | place: Panama | collected 2016-02-17
GCTACTTTGCGCGCCAATACAAGTTGTGGGGCATCCATTTCTGGCGACGCACAAAGCCTCTCAACAACGAGCTCGACATGTGGATTCCGATGGACCGCGACAAGAGCAGTTGGCTGGCGCAGGAGGGACATCTCACCGGCCTGGAAGGTGTTTCCACCGAGCGAACACTGGAATTGATTCCCAGCCTGACTGTGTCGGAAACCGGCAAACGTAAAACTGCGCTCCCGTTCAATACTCCCGCCGGCACTCCCGATCCAGGTCGTTTTGTTAACGAACCGGTCAAGCTCGATCCCGGTCTGACAGGCAAATACACACTCACTCCGACAGTCACACTCGACTTCACTTTGAATCCGGACTTCGCACAGGTTGAATCAGATCAACTGGTGGTGACTGCGAACCAGCGTTTTCCGATCTTCTTTGAAGAGAAGCGCCCGTTCTTTCTCGAGGGTATCGATATTTTCCAAACGCAGATCCAAGCGGTTCACACCAGGACCATCATCGATCCTGATTACGCAGTAAAGCTCACTGGCAAAGTTAACCGGAATACTTTCGGGTTGTTGTTGGCCTCTGATAATGCTCCCGGAAACTTCACTGAAGAAGATCGCACGAATCCCAACGTCTTTCCCGGCATTCAGCGGCTCGTCGACAAGAACGCGTCGGTCGGCATACTGCGACTCAAGCGCGATGTTGGGAAGTCAGACTCGTTCATCGGTTTTCTCACAACTTATTACCGCTTTGTAGACAAGTACAACGAGCTCGGCGGCTTTGACGGCCGCTTTCGCATCAACAAGCAGACAACGTTTAGCTGGCAGGTGTTGGGCACTCACAGTCGACATCTGTTTTTCTTCCCTGAAGAAGGAGAGACTCGCGACAGCAAGCAGAACGGTTTTAGTTATGCAGTTAATTACGACCAGAGCGGGCGTTACTTTGGGCACCAGTTTTCGATGGGGGGCCGCACGCGTTATTACGTCGCCGACGTCGGCTTCAATCGCCGGCTCAATACCAATAATCCGAACTGGTTCATCCGCTACAACTCGGAACCGAAACCCAAAGCCAAGCTGATCTCGTGGCGCGTCTACACAGACTTCGACGCTAACTTCGATTGGCAAGGCCGCTCGCAACATTTCAATCACGAAACGCAGATCTATTTTCAATTTCGCAAGCAAACCTATTTCGCAATCGGCACTGACAAAGGTTATGAACGGGTTTTCGAAAGTGAGTTTGGGCCGAAGCGACAGCCGGGCACCAACTGTGTCATCGAAAACACCTGCACGTTTGCGGGAGAGGATAATGAGCGTTCCTCACCGACTACCGGCATCTATTTTTATGGCGGCTCGTCTCCCAATAAGAAATACAATTTTTATTTTAATGGGAACCGCGTCTGGGGTGCGCTTGATTTCGACTTTGGCGCTGGACCGAAGTATCCGCGCGTCAGTCCGCCTGCAATTGCGGCGAGAGAAGCTCTCGAGGCAGGTCTTTGCAACACGATTCCACTGCCTGCTGTTTGTCGTTCACCTCAGGATCCTGGACCGGGTGACTTCTGGCATTTCGATGGCGGCCTCAGTTATCAACCGAACAGCAAGATCAATGCGCGACTGAGTTATACCAAAGAGCGGCTTACACGTTATGACAGCGGGCGGGTCGCGTTTGATGAGAACATCGTCTCGCTCCGCACAACCTACCAGTTTACACGCTTCCTTTTTGCACGCGGCCGCGTCGATTACGACTCGCTAGCTTCCAATGTTAAAGGGCAGTTTCTGCTGGGTTGGACTCCCAATCCAGGCACGGCGTTCTACGCCGGCTACAACGATGATTTGAACCGGAATGGATTCAGTCCATTTACGGGGCAACTTGAACCGGGTTTCCGGCGTAATGGAAGAACGTTCTTTATTAAGATGTCATACCTTTTCCGGCGCAGCTTTTAGGATTCAGAGTCAGTCGTTTACAGGATTTACAAGATTTTTCAGGATTAACATGTAAATCATGTCCAATCTTGCAAATCCTGTCTAAGTTGCATATGACAATCAACAAGTGTCTCCCAGTACTGATCATCCTTACCACCGCGCTGTGCGTGAACGCGCAAACCGCATTCGTCGTTCCCCCTGAAAAATCACAGCCCGTTATCATCCCGAAGTTTGATAAGCCCCCAGTAATCGACGGCAAGCTCGACGACGAAGTCTGGCAAAAAGCCGCCGTGCTGAAAGACTTCTATCAAATTCAGCCGGGCGACAACACGCCACCCTCGAAACCAACCGAAGTCTTGATCGGTTTCGATCCGAAGTTTCTCTACATCGCCTTCAAAGCCACTGACGAACCCGACAAAGTGCGCGCCACGGTCGCTAAGCGCGACAACATCTTCAACGACGACTACGTCGGCTTCATGCTCGATACCTTTAATGACAAGCGCAAAGCTTTCGAAGTCTTCTTCAATCCACTCGGGATACAGGGCGACGGCATCATCACTGAAGGTCGTGGCGAAGACTTCAGCGTCGATCTGCTGATGGAGTCGAAGGGCATCGTTCACGAGACCGGCTTCAACGTCGAGATCGCGATTCCATTTAAGTCGCTGCGTTTCGAAGCAGGCAAGGGAAAACTCTGGGGCGCGCACTTCTTTCGTCGCATCAAGCGTTTCGAAAACGAGCTCGACTCGTGGATGCCTTTCTCGCGCAGCATAGACAGCAATCTAAGTCAGGCAGGACACCTGACGGGCCTCGAAGGAATCTCTGTCGAACGGACCATCGAGTTGATTCCGAGTGCGACCGTTTCGCAGAACAGCAGGTTCGTGCCGTCGTTTGGCGGGATTCCACGTGCGAGCGATCCGGGACGCATCGTAAACGAGCCCGTTACATTCGATCTCGGACTCACGGCGAAATTCATTCCCAGCTCGGCAGTCACAGTTGACCTTGCCATCAATCCCGACTTCGCACAGGTCGAGGCGGACCAGCTTGTCGTTACCGCAAACCAGCGTTTTCCGATCTTCTTTCCGGAGAAACGCCCGTTCTTCCTTGAAGGCATCGACATTTTCCAGACGCCGATCACTGCCGTTCATACGCGCGCGATTGTCGACCCTGATGTGGCAGTGAAGACGACGGGCAAGTTGGGCCGCAACACTTTCGGTTTGATGGTTGCGAGTGACAATGGTCCAGGAAATCTGAATGCTGATGATCGCGGCGCTTTGAACGCATGTCTCGACCGCCGCGCTCTCGATCCCCGCGTTATTTGTAACAACGAACGCTTTCTCGACAAGAACGCCTACATCGGCGTGTTGCGACTAAAGCGCGACGTGGGTAAGGAAAACACGCTGGGGATGGTCGCGACGAGCTACAACTTTATCGACAAGCACAATCAAGTGCTCGGCATCGACGGCCGCTTTCGTCTCGACAAACAGACCACCGTTAGCTTTCAGACATTGGGAACTACGTCGCGCAATTTTTTCTTCGATCCCAACGATGGTCTAACACGGTATCGCACCGGCAATGGTTTCGGTTATACGGCAGACTACAACGTTTCCGGTCGCAACTGGGGCTATGAGTTATATGGGGAAGGATACACTCAGGACTACCGCGCCGATGTGGGCTTTGTGCAGCGCACAAATTCAAACTTCAACGCCGCGTCCATTCGTTACAACTCAGAGTCAAATACTAAGAAGACAATCATCTCGTATCACGTCCACAACTTCACTCACGTCGATTACGACTGGCAGGGACGGATGTACATCTGGGAAGCTGAAAACCTGGTCGAGTTGCATTTGCCACGCAACACTTATGTCGGCACCTGGTGGGAACCGGGATACGAGCGTCTCTTCGATCACGAGTTTGGTCCAACGAGAGAAGCGAAACCTTGCAATCCGTTCTCAGTGACTAATAAGTGTACCTTCTACGGTGAGAGCAATGAGCGCTCGTCGGCCAAGCAGCACCTGTCGTTCTACGCCGGCTCTCAATACAGTAAGAAGTTTCAATTCAATGCGCAGGTGACTCATCGTTGGGGCCACTTCGATCTCGACTTCGGTAATGGCAGCAAGTATCCGCGAGTCAGTCCTGCCGCCCTTAAATTGGGTCAGGACGCACCGCTCGACCCCGGCCGCGGTAGTCTGCTTCAGTTCAACGGCGGTATCACTTACCAGCCAACCAACGAACTGCGCATGCAATTCAGTATCAACTCGCAGCGCTTGCGACGTTACGACACTGATCGAGTAGCCTATAAGATCAATATCCTGACTCTTCGCGGCACTTATCAATTCACCAAAGCCACGTTCACGAGATTGATTCTCGACTACAACACGCTCAACTCGCGCTTGAGATCGCAGGCGTTGTTTGGCTGGACGCCGAGTCCCGGCACCGCGTTTTATGCCGGCTATAACGACGATTTGAATTACGACAGCCCACACCCGTTCACATCGCAAATCGTTCCCGGCTTTCGCCGCAACTCGCGCACCTTCTTTATCAAGGCGTCGTATTTGATCCGAAAAGGCTTCTAGCCGCAGAAAATTACAAATGCTTTACGTAACTTTACATAACTTTACCTAACTCGCTGTGGCTTTTTGGGCCTCTTTGTGGCTCGCGTGGTAAACTGCAAAGGATGTCTCGGACCCCGATTCTCTTGGTAGTAGTGTCGCTATTGCTGGCGGCGCTTTTTTTGACTTCGTGTAAGAGTGATTACCAGGCCTCTACCCGGCAGGGCCAACGGCCCGGCGACTCGCGAGCTGCCCGGAAAGTCAAAACAGTTGCCGTTGCTGAAACGCCGTTCGGTGAGACAGTCACCGCAAACGGCACGCTTGCCGCTTACGATCAGACCACCGTCAGCGTGAAAGTTCCCGGTCGCGTGCGTGCGATCTCCGTCGACCTCGGCACTGTAGTCAGACAAGGACAAACGATCGCTCAGATCGATCCGGAAGATTACCGCTTGCGAGTTCAACAAGCAGAAGCTTCACTCGCCCAGGCGCGGGCACGCCTCGGTTTGGCGCCTGAAGGCACTGACGATCGCATCGATCCCGAGCAAACCGCGACTGTGCGCCAGGCGCGTGCCGTGCTCGACGAAGCCCGATATAACCGCGACCGCGCCGCCCGATTGGTTGAGCAGGGAGTTATTGCCAAGGCTGAATTCGATGCTGCCACTGCAACCTTCAAAGTCGCCGAGGGCAGGTATCAGGATGCTTACGAAGAGATCCGCAACCGGCAGGGTGTGCTGGCGCAGCGAAGATCTGAGCTCGCACTGGCGAGACAGCAGTTGAAAGATACTGCGGTGATCGCACCGCTGGATGGCATCGTGCAGGAAAAGCGCACCAGTGTCGGAGAATATCTCGCGGCTGCAGCCCCGGTGGTGAACATCGTGAGAATGGATCCGTTGCGGCTGCGGGCTGAAGTGCCGGAGCGTGAATCGCACAGCATTCGTACGGGTCAGGATGTTCGTGTAACCGTCGAGGGTGATCAGAATGTCTATACCGGAAAGATAATGCGACTCAGTCCGGTGATTGCAGAGCAGAACCGCATGCTCATGGTTGAGGCGGACGTACGAAATAATGGGCAACTGCGACCCGGCTCATTCGCCCATGCTGAGATCGTGACGAATGATGCAAAGATGGCCGTGACAGTTCCAAACAACGCTATCGTTACATTTGCCGGGATTGAAAAAGTGATCGTAGTGCAGAACGGAAAAGCACTGGAGAAACCGATCACGACCGGGCGCCGTAGCACAGAGTTTACAGAGATTGTTGCCGGCATTAATGTCGGGGAAAAAGTCGTAATCGATCCGGGCAACCTGCAATCGGGACAGCCGGTAGAAGTTGTGGAATAGCGAATTGGTCTTTGGTCTTAGGTCTTTGTGTTGGCACGAAGACCTAAGACTAAGAACAAAGCACTAAGAACTAAGCACAAAATTGCAAAAACTAGCCGAAATTTGTATTCGCCGTCCTGTCTTTGCGACCATGATTGTGTTGTCGCTGGTCGTCGTGGGCACGGCTGGTTTCTTTAAGCTCGGCGTAGATCGGTTTCCTTCGGTCGACCTGCCCACGGTTTCTGTCCGAATAAATCTTCCGGGCGCGTCGCCTCAAGAGGTTGAGTCGTTAATTAGCCAGCCGGTTGAAAAAGTAGTCAACACAGTCGATGGCATTAGTGAGCTGCGTTCAGTTTCGGGCCAGGGCACATCGATCGTCATCGCAACTTTCAAACTCGATCGAAATCTTGAATCAGCAACGCAGGATGTACGCGACCGCGTCAACACCCTCGGCCGGCAACTTCCCGACGACGCGACTCCTCCAGTCATTCAAAAGTTTGATAACGACAGCACTCCGGTTATGACCATTGCGCTGTCTGCGGACCGTTCCCTTAGGGAGCTCACCGAACTCGGCGATAAGACTGTGCGCCCGCAGCTCGAGCGCATCGGCGGCGTCGGCGAAGTGCGCGTCGTCGGCGGGTTGGATCGCGCGATCAGCGTTTGGATCGATGCTGAGCGACTCGCGGCTTACCAGATTTCAATTTCCCAAATTCGCCAGGCCCTCCAACGCCAGAATGCTGACGTGCCCGGCGGAAACGTTACTACCGGAAAAGAAGAGCTCACGCTGCGCACGCTCGGAAGATTTACAGACCCGCGCCAGTTCAACGATCTCGTTATCGCCAACGTCAACGGCGCCCCCGTCAAGCTTCGCGACGTTGGTCGCGTCGAAGACGGAACGAAGGAGCAGCGCTCATTTTCGCGTCTCAATGGCATTCCCACTGTTACGCTGGACATCAGGCGCCAGTCGGGCGCGAACACGGTCGAAGTTATCAAGGGCCTGAAGGAAGCATTGCCGCGCGTGGGCGCGCAGCTGCCGGAAGACGTCAAGATCGAAATCATTCGCGATCAATCGCGCTACATCGAAGCGGCACTTCATGAAATCCAGAAGCACCTGATTCTCGGCAGTATTCTCGCGAGCCTGGTCGTGCTGTTGTTCATGCGCTCGTGGAGATCGACGCTGATCGCCGCAGTCGCGATTCCGTGTTCGGTTATCTCAACCTTCGGCATGATGCGCGCACTCAACTTCACGCTCAACAGCGTGACGATGCTGGCGCTCGTGTTGATGGTCGGCGTGGTGATCGACGACGCCATCGTCGTGCTCGAAAACATCTTTCGCTTCATTGAAGAGAAGAGAATCGATCCGAAGGAAGCGGCGCGCGAGGCGACGAAGGACATCGGCCTCGCTGTTTTAGCTACCACTCTGTCTCTGGTTGTTATCTTCCTGCCCGTGTCGTTCATGTCGTCCATTTCGGGACGCTTCCTCTATCAGTTCGGAATCACGGCGGCAGTCGCGATCATGGTCAGCTTGCTCGTGTCGTTCACCCTCACTCCGATGATGAGCTCGCGACTGATTCGCGTTAGCGATGCGAAAGGTGGACACGAAGCACCCGCTTCACGGCGTGGTTTCTATCGCTGGATTGATGCTGCTTACACACGTATGTTGTCGTTGGCGATGCGCTACCGTATCCCGGTCGCAGTCGTTTCGCTCCTGGTGGTGCTCACGAGTGTGCCGCTTTATCGCGCGGTGAAGCAGGAGTTCATTCCGACGAACGTCGATGAAGCCGAGTTTGAAGTAAGTGTCAACGGACCTGAGGGCACTAACCTCGCAGTGATGAACGAAGTCATCACGGCGATGGAGAAAGATATTCTCGAGACCCCGGGTGTCAGGATGGTACTTTCTTCGTCGGGGGGGAGTTTTCTCGGCGGCGTCAACCAGGGCAGTGCATACGTTCGCATCGCGCCGCACGAAGAGCGCACGCTCTCGTTTGGAAAATTCTGGACGGAGCTAAAGAAGGGGCATCCGCTCGACGCGTTTAAGGGAAACTACACGCAGCAGGACGTGATGCTCGAAGTTCGCCGACGGCTGCAAAAGTATGCCCCGATGCGTATTGGTGTGCGTAACGCGCAGTCGTTCAACTTCGGCACCGGCGGCCGTACTGATATCGACTTCGTCCTGCGTGGCCCGGACATCGTGGCACTTGCCGGTTATGCGGACGATCTGGTTGAGCGGTCGAAACAACTCGGCGGCATCGTCGACGCTGACACTACTCTGAAACTCAACAAGCCCGAGTTGCGCGTACACATCGATCGAGACCGTGCGGCGGATCTCGGCGTTGACACGTCGGATATTGCGACCAGCCTGCGTTTGATGGTTGGTGGTGAGGAGGAAACGTCGCGCTTCAGGGACGAATCGGTAAACGAAGATTACGACGTGCAGTTGCGGCTCACGGAAGCCGACCGGCGTGACGTCGGAACAATCAGCCGTTTGTACGTTCCTTCGTCGCGTGGCGGACTCGTGCGGCTCGATAACCTCGTGAAGATCGGGCGCGACACAAGTCCTTCGCGCATCGACCGGCTCGATCGCGAGCGACAGGTTTCAGTGCGGGCCTCAGTTGCTCCCGGCTACGCGCTTGCGGATCGAATCGAAGCATTGCGACAGGCAGTTCGTGAGATGAACTTGCCGAGCGCTTACAGCACGACAGTTTCCGGACGCGCGCGCGAGCTCGAGAAGACGTTTACGGAGTTTATCTGGGCGTTTATTCTCTCGATCATTTTCATGTACATGATTCTGGCGTCGCAGTTTGAAAGTATCGTGCACCCGTTTACGATCCTTTTGAGCTTGCCGTTGTCGGTGCCGTTCGCACTGCTGTCGTTGTGGGGCACGGGAGATACGCTGAACCTGTATTCGGCTCTCGGTATCCTTGTCTTGTTTGGCGTAGTCAAGAAGAACGCAATCTTGCAGATCGATCATATGAACAGCCTACGTGCGAAGGGCATGGAGCGATATGAAGCGATCATGCAGGGTAATCGCGACCGGTTGCGGCCGATCTTGATGACGACGCTCGCACTCGTCGCGGGTATGTTGCCGCTCGCGCTCGGTACTGGACCTGGAGCTGAGGAGCGGCGTTCGATTGCCATCGTAGTGATTGGCGGACAAACTCTGTCACTGCTGCTGACGCTGATTGCTACGCCGGTGGTTTATTCACTGCTTGACGATCTGAAAGCCACTTCCCGTTGGCGCCGCTTTGCGGCGAGCACTGCCACTGTCACTCAGGGCATGGTCGCAAGATTAAAACCCAAACCACGCCGCAAACCCGCACGCGAAGCAACTGCCAGCACCGAGACCCAGGCAGAATCTGGAGATTAGCCACAAAAAGGCACAAAGTACAAAACAGATTCAGAGAAAAACTTTTGTACTTTTGTGCCTTTTTGTGGCTAGTCTGCGGCTTAGTCTTTGTAGCTCGTGTCGAGTCGATTCAGTTTTCGCAGGAGTCCCGGCCACACGAGTCGTCCACCACCACCCTGCGTAACGACTGCTTCCTGCGCCGGAATCTGCGCGAAGACACGTTCGTCAATCGGTACCAGCTTCGCGCCACCTGACTGCGCCAGGATCTGAATCCGGCACGCCCGCTCCAGCAGAAACATCGAGAGAAAGGCATCAGCCACCGTTCGTCCAACCGTCAGCAATCCGTGATTTCGCAGGATGAGGAAAGTCTTATTGCCAAGATCTGCCACCAGGCGCGGCTTCTCTTCATCATTCAACGCCAGCCCTTCATAGTCGTGATAACCGAGTGACGCCAGCACAAACAGCGACTGCTGCGAGATTGGAAGTAGACCATGCTCCTGAGCTGAAACTGCAATACCGTAGTCTGTGTGCAGATGCATCACGCAGAGCGCATCCTCACGCGCCGCGTGAACCGCACTATGAATCGTGAATCCCGCCGGATTGATGCTGTACTCCGAATCCATCACGATCTTCCCGTCAAGATCTACTTTCACCAGACTAGAAGCGGTGATCTCGTCAAACATCATTCCATACGGATTGATTAGAAAGTGATGTTCAGGACCAGGCACACGCGCGGAAATGTGTGTGAAGACTAGATCGTCCCAGCCGTAATCCGCCACCAGGCGATACGCAGCCGCGAGATCGACTCGCACCTGCCATTCTTCCGTTGAAACGAGTTCGCGAACGTTGGATTTCTTCACTTGTTCGGGGGCGCTCATATTTATCCTTTCGTTTCCTGCTGAACGTCTGCCGGCTCCGGCATGTTTAGAATCTGTTCCCAACCGGAATTGTCGGCACGCATTCGTTCGACCAGGTCGTCGCGAAGCTGCCGTAGCTTTGAGCTTAAATGACGCGGATAGTTTTCGATATCAACGAAGCGACGACGTTGTTCGTCCACGAAAACCTTTTGCTTCTCGATCGACGGGATTGCCGAGTGCTGTCCGTTTTCCCAAAAGGGAACGAGGAGTCGATCAACTCTGACTGCGCCCGGAATCTCGACCTCTTCGTTGTCGAGCCCGATCACATCGCCGACGTACCTGCCGTGTACGTCCGTCCCGCGAAACAACTGAAGCCGTCCGGGAAGAGTGATCTTGTCTTCTGAGTTCGAAGCCTTGAGGGTTGGCTGCTCGTTCATCACACATTGTTTGAAGATCACTCCCGCCACTGCCGGCACTTCGCTCGACAACTTCGTACCGATGCCAAAACCCGCCACTTCCGGAAACTCGGCGACAATCTGTTTGACTTTGTCGACGGTAAGATCACCGGTGAGATTAGCGCGCAGCCCTTTTAAGCCGTTAGCAGCAAAGAAACGCAGGCACCACTCACCAAGCTCCGCCAGATTTCCTGAATCAACGCGAAAGCCTTTGAACGCACGACGCCGTGCTTCAGTTGACGTCGCAGCCATGGCAGCGTGAACTGCGCCCATGTAGACGTCGATGGTATCGAGCAGCAACGTGGTGCCGTTTGGATTGGCGTCAAGCCAGCGCTCGAAGGCGACTTGTTCGAAGTGTTTTGCCTTTCCTGTGCGCGGATCGCTCTCCGGCTGGTCCATGTATTCGATGTAGGCTTGTTGCCAGTAGTGAGCTTCCGTTCCCACGGCGGGAATGTCGAGCCGGAATGCCGCTTCGAGATTCGACGTGTCGTTGAAGCCGCCGATGAAAGCGTAAACCGCGATGTCGACCGCACGTTCGATGTCGCCGTTGCGACGCAGCGAGAAGTCCGACAGCCAGCGATTGTCACCGGCAGCCATGCGAAACTGCATCGCCGTACTCGCAGTCGTCATCGGCAAATCAAACGCATGCTCAAACTTGATCTCCTGCGCTTGTGTTAGCCCGAACGCGCCGGTGATGTCTGCAAAAGGTTCCTGGGCGAAGATGATGGTGCCGGGACGCACTGCTCTGATCCTGCCGACGAACTGAATGTCTTCGATGGCGTCGGCGAAGAGTTGTAAGCCGCCGCGGTCCTGTTCGAGAAAGCGAAGACGAGGACGGTCGATCTGGCTGTCGACCAGGAGGCGGACGAGACGTTCATGGCCCAGGCACGGGGCGAAGGGAAGCTTGCGCTGGCTGACATAAAACGTGGCTTCGGCATCACTCAGTCGCTCGTCGTGCAGGCGCGTGACGTCTTTGAATGACGCGTCGCCCATGGCGGCGTGGTAGCGATCGATGTTGAGAGTGCCCATCTTATTTCAGGTGCAGGAGCAGGTAACAGGAGCAGACTAACGCCGTCCTACTCCTGCTTTCTGCTCCTGCTCCTGTTCTACGATTTCGGCGCCGGCCGCACGCATTTCTTCGATGGCCCGGTCGCCGTCGCCTGGTTGTAGATCGACTGCGCGCATCGCGCTTTTTACAGCCTTCACTTTGAAACCCTGCTTGAGCGCGTCGAGGACGGTGTTTTTGACGCAGTAGTCTGTCGCGAGTCCACCGACGATAACTTCTTCGATGTCTTGTTGGTGAAGCTGCGCGGCGAGATCCGTTTCGTCGAAAGCGGAGTAACAGTCAGTGTCGCCCAGGCCCTTGGAAACGATCTTGATGCGTGAGTCGTCGCGCAAGGCTGGATGGAATTCTGCGCCGCGAGTGTCTTGAACACAGTGTACCGGCCAGGCTCCGCCGTATTTCGCGAAGTGTTTTGTTGTGAGTGGGTGCCAGTCGCGGCTCTTGTAAACAGGCTCACCACGTTTGAGAAATTCGTCGATGAGTCTGTTCAAGGGCTCGATTACTTCGTCGCCGTGTGAAACGGCAAGTGTGCCGCCCGGACAGAAGTCGTTTTGGACGTCCACTACAATCAGCGCTTGTTTTGGGTCAGGCATCTGTTTCACAGGATGAACAAGATTTTCATGATTTACAAGATCGCGCACCCATCTGCATTCCGGTAAAATGTTACACTTCCTGCATCATGAATCCTAACGAAGTGGCCGCACGCATCTGGCGTGAAGATGCGTCACTGTGGAAGTCTGACGCCCAAAATATCAAAGTCATCGACAACTCGCTCGGCTGGCTGACTGTGGCCGACGAGATGCTCGGCGTTGTGGATGATCTCGTCGCGTTCGCTGATTCGATTCGGAATGGCGGATTTCAACAC
>Ga0126376_10001593_pt1 | contig 12355 bp, 7 predicted proteins | sample PanSoiMetPlot_15_FD_92760 | JGI IMG/M metagenome (GOLD analysis project Ga0126376, IMG submission 92760) | Tropical forest soil microbial communities from Panama - MetaG Plot_15 | ecosystem: Environmental > Terrestrial > Soil > Tropical forest > Bulk soil | place: Panama | collected 2016-02-17
AGGTCTGGCATCCGGGGAGGAATCTCTTGTCCAGCACCAAATTGACGGGGTCTGAAAAGCGCGCCTTAATCCTTTGGGTCCTTGCCGGAATCGTCGGCCTTTTCTTCGCCCAGCGCTATTTCTTTCGCGCCTTCCCCGAAGCTTCCGTTGATTTTAAAGTTTCCCGCCCGCAAGCGATGGAACGCGCGAAGGCGTTTCTTGGCGGGCTTGGGGAGAATGTCGGCGGATACCGGTCTTCGATTGAATTCAGCGTGGAAGAAGAAGAGAAGGTTTATCTAGAGCGCGAACTCGGGCTGCAGCAGGCAAATCAGCTCGCCGCGTCGCAAATTAGCCTGTGGTACTGGAATGTCCGCTTCTACCGCGTTTTGCAGGAAGAGGAATATCAGATTCGCGTCAGCCCTTCCGGCCAAATCGTGGGCTACGCGCACAAATTGCCGGAGGCGAAGGCGGGAGCGACACTTGATCGGGCTGCTGCGCAAACTCTGGCGCAGAGCTTTCTCACTACGCAACTCGGCAAGAATTCGAACGAATGGAGCTTTCTCCCGGAAGAAGCAAACTCACAGAAAAAACCAAACCGCCTTGACTGGGACTTCACGTGGGAAAAAAATGGGGTGAAAGTCAAAGACGCTCCCTATCGCGAGAAGATTCACATTGCGGGAGACAAACCCAGCGGCACCGAAGAAACGCTCCATGTGCCAGAGGAGTGGAAGCGTGGTTACGAACGGTTGCGCTCCGGCAACAACACGCTGGCTCTTGTGTTCTTCGTGATTTACTTCGGGTTGCTGGGAGTCGCAATCTGGTACGCAATTCAATTCACAAAGAGCGGCCAAACCAAGTGGGGATTGGCGATCAAGCTCGGGGCGCTCGCAGCCGGCCTGCTGTTTCTGCAATCGCTAAATGAATGGCCGCTGTGGGGCGCAAACTACAGCACCAAAGAAACCTACGCCGGGTTCGTACTTCTGCAAATTCTTCAGGCATTGGGCATCGCGGTATTCACGGCTTTCACGATCACGATTGTTCTTCCCGCGGCCGAACCGCTTTACCGCAGGTCGCAACCGGGCAATCTCAGGCTTTCGAAGACGTTCACATGGCGAGGATTTCGATCGAAGGAGTTCTTCTCTTCGGCCGTAGTCGGCATTTCGCTTGCGGCGGCGCACATCGGATTTGTTGTGGGGTTTTATGTCGTGGCCTCGCACTATGGCGCGTGGGCGCCGCAGGAAGTCAACTATTCGGACGCGGTCAACACGGGCTTCCCGTGGATTTCCGGCGTCGCGATTGGACTGCTGGCTTCGATGAACGAAGAGTTCACTTTTCGTTTGTTCGCAATTCCATTGTTCACAAAATTCACAGGCTCTCGGTGGATTGCCGCCATTGTGCCTGCATTCCTTTGGGGATTCCTGCACAGCAACTACCCGCAAGAGCCGGCGTACATCCGCGGCATCGAAGTCGGGCTAATCGGGATCGTCGCGGGCTTCGTGATGTTACGGTGGGGCATTCTTGCGACATTGATTTGGCACTACACGGTGGATGCTTCACTGGTTGGATTGTTTCTCGTTCGCTCGGACAATCTTTACTTCAAGATTTCCGGCGTGGTTGTCGGTCTCGCCGCTGCCGCGCCGTTGCTTTTTTCGCTTACGTCGTATTTGAAGCGTGGCGAGTTTGAAGCTGTCGAAGATCTGCAAAACGGAGCGGAGGCTCAGCCTGAAATGCCGGCGGAAATTGTTGAGCAGCCTGAGCCGCAAACACAAGTTGATTCGCGCTACCAGCCTTTGAGCGGCAGAGCGATGGCGGTACTTGCCATTTGTGGCGTTCTGGGGGTGGTGGCGGCTCTAAAGCTGAACCATCAACGCATTGGCAGCTACCTGAAGCTCAACATAAACGTGCGTGATGCGGCAGCGCTGACAGACAAAGTTTTGCGCAACACTGGAGTCGATCCGGGCGCGTATCATCACGCCACTCTTTTCCTCGACAACAGCGATGCGACTGCCAACGAATTTCTGCGTGAAAAGATCGGCGTGTCGGCGGTGAACAAACTTTACGAAAACCAGATTCCCGTGCCGCTTTGGGGCACGCGGTACTTCAAGGACAGCGATCCGGAGGAGTATTTTGTTGTCCTCAAGTCCGATGGCTCGTTACATTCTATTCATCACACGCTCGCCGAAAATGCGCCTGGGGCAACGCTCAGCAAAGAAGAAACAGTAGCGCTTGCAGAGAAATATCTGAAAGAGCAAAAACATTTCGATCTCAGCCATTGGGTGCTGGTGGATTCCGATTCGAAGAAACGACCGCACCGGATCGATCACACGCTGACGTGGCAGCAAAACGCGGCTCTCGACGGAGATAACGCGGCGAACGGGCACGCCTTCGCGCGCATCGATTTGAAAGTCCTCGGCAACGAAGTGACCGGCTACCGCAATTACGTGAAGATTCCAGACGAATGGTCGCGCAAACAGGAAGAGCAAGGACTTTCGCGGACTCTTTATTTTGTGGGCACGATTCTTTCTTACGTGGCGCTTGGCGCGGCGATGTTTATCATTTTCTTCAAGAATTTCCGCACGGATGATGCACAGTCGATTCCATGGAAAAGGATTTCGCTCTGGGCGATCTGGTCTGTTGTCGGATTTGCGCTTACGGTTGCGTTCGGCGACCGGCTGACGCAAATCCTGCAACAATATCAAACGGCGATTCCGTTGAAGGCGATGTACCTGGTTGCGACGATCAGCATCCTGCTCGGCGCTGCCTTTGCCGCGGGCGCACTCATCTTGGTTTTTGGATTGGCCTGGTTTTATTGCCGCAAAGCATTTGGCGAAGAGCGATTGCCGGGCTGGTCGGGGATGTCCGGATCGTACTATCGGGACGCGCTCCTGATTGGCATCGGCGGCCTGGCTGGGCTAATCGGCCTCGAAAGCGCGCTTAGTTGGGCAGCAGCACACTGGCAGATGGCGCACCGGCTGCTGCCGGCGGCATTCGGCAACGACTTCAGCGCAAAACTGCCGTTGGCTTCCACGATTGGGTCTGCGATTTCTCATGCGCTGCTTTATTCAGCGTTGCTTGCTGCAATCGCCGGCTTCATCGCGGCGTATGTCAAGCCTGTTGCGTTTCGCATTGCGATTTTTCTCGTGAGCGCGGCAACACTGGTTCGTGATTGGGGCAGCGGCGGAGACTTCGCCGAAAAATACTTGGCCAGCTGCATTTTGCTCGGCGCGATTGTTCTGGGCGTGCGCTGGATCGCGAAATTCAATTTGCTGGGAGTTTTTCTGGTCACGATGAGTGCCTCCTTGCTTGTCTCCGGTTTGGCCCTACTTGGTCAGCCAAATAGCTTTTACCGAATGAATGGATATGCAGCCTCGGGGGCCTTAATAACGCTGTTCGCGTGGCCGCTTGTGAAATGGCTAGTGGCGGCTTCCGAGCAGTCTGTCTGAGACGAGGCAACCTCCAGGCGGATTTCCACAATCCGAAACAAAAAGGCCGCTGATTTCGTTGTATACGAAGGAGGTGGCTGCTCACCCGGTGGGTGCCGTTGCGTCCAAACGGACAGAGGTCGCGGAGATTTCCGTCTGGCCGCAGGCACGGATTTGCGCTAAAGTGCTCCTGTTCAACAGGTTGTGGGGCGTCAAGGCGCAAAGAGAAAGCGAATATGCCACTTTCCCGATGGGTGTTGGCTTTGGCCGATAATAGCGGCCGCTCCGGCGGCTCTGCAGCCGCTCTCTCAACGGTGACCTCCTTGCCCAACCTAGACGAGAGGGCCCTTGTAGCTGAGGCTCAGGCAGGTAGCCGCGCCGCTTTTGAGGAGTTGGTTCGCCGCTACGACCGGGATGTGCTGCGGCTGGCGCTGAACCTGATGAAGCGCCCCGAGGACGCCCGCGACGTTTACCAAGAAGCTTTCCTGAAGGTCTACCGCAATCTGCACCGCTTCCGTTTCGAATGCAGCTTTTATACGTGGCTGTACCGCATTGTCACGAATGTTTGCCTCGACCATCTTCGCCGCCGCCAGGCGCGGCCGGAGGATCAGGCGCCGGAGATTCATCCGAATCGTATGGAAGAAGGCCCGCGGGATTTCTTCGACTACCAGAAAGAGCATCGGCCGACGCTCGACCCAGAACGCAGCTTGATGGGAAAAGAGATTCAATCGCGCATCGCGCGGGCGATGGAACGGCTCTCGCCACGCGAGCGAGTTGTTTTCGAAATGAAGCACTATCAGGGATTGAAGCTGCGCGCTATTGGTGATGCACTTGGCACAACCGAAGAAACCGTAAAGAATTCCCTTTTCCGCGCGACCCGCAAATTGCGCAGCGAACTGGAAGGTCTCCGATGAGCGGCTCTTCCAAACTCATACGCTGCGAGGATGTTGCTCCGCTCCTCGTTTTCTACATGTGCGACGAAATTACTTCAGAAGAGCGCGCGCAGATTGACGCGCACCTTGCCGCTTGCTCTGAGTGTCGTGCCCAACTTACAGAGGAAGGCGCCTTGCAGTCTGCGATTGATCGAATGCCGCAGACCGCCGACCAGTTCGAATCCTCAGGAGTCCTCCTCTCGCAGTGCCGCAGTGAATTAGCAGAAAAATTGGACGAGCTTGCTGCTCCGAAGGTGGATGAGGGCTGGCAGCCGTTTGGCTGGGTGCGCCGCTGGATGGCATTGCGGCCGGCGTGGAGCGCTGCTGCGCTTTTGCTGGTTGGCGCGATTGTCGGTACACAGGCGATTCAGTGGTTGCCGACTGGCAGCGGCAATGGCTCTGCGGTGAAAGTGTTCGCCGATTCAAGAATTAAGCCCGACACTCTTAACAAGATGGAAGTCTCGGGGATCAATTTCTCCCGGCCTGACGGAAAGATTCAGCTGCAGCTGAATGCTGAACAACCGATGACGCTGACGAGCGATGAAGACAGCGCCGATGTGCGCCAAGTTCTTACTTTCGTTGTCAGCAACAGCGACCGCTTCGATGCCGGTGTGCGACTCGATTGCGTTGAAGCGTTGCGTGCCGCTGTCGGGGACGAGAAGGCTCGGGCCGCATTGCTGGCCGCCGCACGCAAAGATCAGAATCCTGCGGTACGTTTGAAGGCGATTGACGCCCTTCGCGACATGGCTGGCGTGCCTGCCGTGCGTGATGCTTTGCTGGACGCGCTCCAGCGCGATCCGAATCCCGGTGTTCGCGTGGAAGCGATCAATCTTCTTGTTCGCGCAATGGAAGCCGGCGGTGAAATGCCGGAGATGGCTCCGGAAGCGCAGGACTCCGATCTTCCCGTGCCAGCCGTTGCCCCGCAGGCCGTGCCGGGAAGCCGGGAAACCGAGCAGCGCATTCTTCGCGCGCTGGACGAGATCCGCCAGCGTGACTCCAATCGCTACGTTCGTTTGCGGAGCGCCGCAGCCCTTCGCCAGATCGCACAGCAGGATATGCAGTAATCAAGCAGCCCTTCCGGGCAACAGAGAGAGTTTCAAAACGCATGATGTGGGCCAGTAAATTGGAGATGAGTTCGCGCGCCGCTTCGCCGTGCTGGAGCAGATGGCACGTGCCGTTCGCTATTTTGCTTTTTGTATTCTCTGTCTGCGCCCCGTTCGTTAGTGCAGCGACGCAACGCGCGACTCTGGATCGCACGGGAATTTTGCCTACGCGGGAAGGTTTTACCCTGAAAGTCGTGGCGGACGAAGGTTCAGTCAACGTGGTCACGCTTGACCGCGGCGCGTCGCCAGTCGTGCGCTACTCGGTTCACGTCGAAACTGATTTGCGCGGCAGCCAGGCGCAGCAGATTGTCGACCGGTATTCCATTACGGCAAAAACCACTCCGTACGGTGTCGAAATAGTCGGCGCGCTTCCACAACAGTTTCCGCATGGCGCGCAGTTCTCCGTTCATTTCGAATTCGCAGTCCCCGCCAACTACAACCTCGACATCAATACGGAAATCGGCGACATCAACACATCGGACATCGGCGGCGCAGTTTCCCTTGCCACGCAAGGCGGAAATATCACCACCCAGGGCATCGGCAGGCACGGATTGCAAAACTCCCTTGGCCGTCCTGTAGCAAAGTTCGTTTCCGAAGGTGGCCACATTCAAATCGGCAACGTTTTGGGGGATGTCTCCGCATTTACTGCCGGTGGACACATTCTCGTGGGCCACATTTCGGGCGAAGCGAATCTTCACACGGGCGGGGGACACATTCGCGCCGCGGAAATCGGCGGCCGCGCAGAACTTGTAACCGAGGGCGGAAATATCATTGTAGGCAAAGCGTCAAAATACGTGGCCGTGAAAACCGGCGGGGGCCAGATTGATTTTGGTGAAGTTCACGGTTCCGTGCGTGCGCAAACGGGCGGCGGTGGTATTCGCGTAATGTACGTTGCTGGTCCGATGCAAGTGGAGTCAAATGAGGGCAGCATTTGTCTTACACGCGTCGCCAGTTCCGTGCAAGCAGCCACTGGCGGCGGCACGATCACTGCCTGGATTAGTCCCGATACAAGCTCTTCCAGTCCTTCCGGTGCGATTCGTCTCGCCGGAGCATCGCAACTCTCTTCCGGTTCTGGCGACATCATTGTGTACCTGCCCAGCAATCTTGCCGCGAATATTGAAGCCATTGTAGAAACCGGCGGCGAAAAGAGGATTGAAGCCGATCCGGCGCTTGCGCTGCAAATCAACATAAGTGGCAGCGGCTATGCAAAGGGCTGGCGTTCGCTCAACGGCGGCGGCGCACCACTCAAACTGAAAACGACAAGCGGAAGGATCAAGCTGCAACTGCTCGATTCGGAAACAGGCCTTCGTGACTCCTTGATTCGCCAACAACGCGAGCGCATAGAAAATGCTCCCGAAGCTCCGCCAGCGCCAGCTGCCCATCCGCCATTGCCCCAATTGGATTCGAGTTGGACTAGCAAGCTTGAGTTGAAGCTGATGGGCGGCGTGCGCGTGGATTCCGAAACGTTCAAGCAGCATATCAACTACAAACCTATCCCGGAATATCCAATCATCGCGAAGAAGGCGGGCGTGCGCGGCAAAGTGCGTCTGCAAGTTCGCTTAACTCCGGACGGCAAAGTTCAAATCGAGAAGGTAGTCGAAGGCTCGGAACCATCGTTGGTAGACGCGACCATTGCGGGCGTAAAGCGCTGGCGCGGAATTCCGGGCGTAATGGATGGCAAGAAGGTAGACATTATTTCTACAGTTCAGTTCGATTTTCAGTAAGCGCAGCAAGCGGTACGCGCTTCGACATTGCTTTTTGTTCGGGTCCTCGGTTCGCAGATTCGTTCTCGATGGGGGTATGAGCAATGCTTCGAAAGAGTCTGTTCGTTTCTACGTTGTTCGTGTTTGTCCTCGCGGTCGCAGCAGTTCCCAGTTTCGCCATCTCAAAGCAACAGTTTGATGAAACTTATCCCTTGCAGGCGGGAGGCACGTTCGAATTGCAGAATGTCAACGGCCCTGTGGAAGTGCAGGGCTGGGACCGTGACGTCGTCGAAGTTCACGCCGTCAAAACGGCAAAGCGCAACGAAGCCGACCTCCAACGCGTATCCATTGAGGTTGAGGCGAAGCCCAAATCCGTTTCCGTGACCACGCACTATCCGCCGGACGAAGGTGTGGAGGTGGCCGTCGAATATGTGATTCATGTGCCGTTCACGGCGCACGTCGAGCACGTTGGAACGATCAATGGAACGTTGGTGGTCGCCGGTGTAACGACTGTGGACGAACTGCGCACCGTCAACGGCAACATCGAAGTCTATGAAGGAGGCGGAGGCATCCACGCTCACACCACCAATGGCAACATCCATCTGGAGCTTGCGAATTTTCGGGATGGAACCGGCGCGTCAGCCGAAACCACAAATGGGTCTCTGCTGCTCGCCTTACCCAGGGATACGCAGGCCGACGTTGAGACGCGATGCTTGAACGGCAACTTTCTGTCAGAGCTGCCGATTGCAATGGAAAGTTCGCAAAAGCCTCGCGAAATGCATGGCCGCTTTGGCAAGGGCGGTCCTCCTATCAAGCTTAGAACCATCAATGGCGGCATCCGAATCGTCACTTTGCAAGCGACGGTTTAGTGAGCGCTGCGTCTAACTCCGGCAGAAAGGAAACTCCATGACCAAACGAAATCTTTTGATCGTGATTGGGACCGCAGCGCTAGGGATTTCCCTTGCTGCATTGCCAGGTATTTCGAAATCGACTGAACCGCAGCAGGACAATTCGGTTGCGGCTCTGAAAAGAGAAATTGCGGAGCTGAAGGCCAAGCTGGCTGCCGCTCAGGAACTGCAAGAACTGCAGGAACTGCCGGCTCCTGAAATTGCGGAAGGCCCAGAGATTTTCGTGGATGGAGATCGCGAAGTCTTCAACATCCAGGCGCCAGAACCCGCCGAGGGGCGAGCGCTTCGCAAGGTTATGGCGTTAGACGGCGAGGGAGGCAGCTGGCTTGGCGTCGAAACGCAGGAAGTATCTGCCGAGAAAGCAAAGGAACTGAAGTTTTCAAACGAGCACGGCGCCTTGATCGGCAAAGTGCTGGCGGATAGCCCGGCCGCAAAAGCTGGACTCAAGGAAAATGATGTCGTAACGGAAATCAACGGGCAGCGCGTGGAAGGGACAACCCAGTTCCGCCGGATGATTCGTGAAATTCCCGCTGGCCGCAACGTAAAGCTCTCCGTGTGGCGCGATGGCAAGCAGCAGACCATCTCAGCGACGCTTGGCAAATCCGAAGAACGCCACAACGCTTTGATGAAGGTTTCTCCCCAGACCTTTGCTTTCCGCGTCCCGCAAATGCCGGAAATTCCCGATGTTCCCAATTTCTCCTGGAATGGCGAACGGCTCATGGGCGGCAAGCCTCGGCTCGGAATTGATGCTGAGGATCTGAGTGGACAGCTTGGCAGTTACTTTGGCGCGCCGGACGGCGAGGGGATCCTCGTTCGCAATGTGAACAACGACTCTCCGGCGGAGAAGGGCGGCCTTAAGGCTGGCGATGTGATCACCACATTCAACGGCGAGCGCATCCGGACTACAGGCGAACTCCGCGAAAAGCTGGCGAGCGTTGAAGCTGGAAAGAATGTCACGCTCGGCGTGCTTCGTAACAAGAGCAATGTAACGGTGACGGTGGAGATTCCGGCTCCGGCGCCGAAAGAAAAGCGGAAAGTCTCTTTCCGCACGAACATTTAAGAACTTGCAGACCTGAGTAGCGAAGGCCCCCGCATCTTGCGGGGGCTTTTGCTTTGCAGGAGCGGTTCTTAGGTTTTCCCGTCTTGCCCGTACTTCTTAAGCAGACGATAAGGTCTGCGCACTGCATCTGCGATCCAGGAGCGGTTTGTTTCTGCACCTTCAACCCAATCCTCTTCCGTTGGCGATAGGGAGAGACGGAACAAATAAGCCGGCCCCGCGATTACGCCTCCCCGCATACTCATGCGAAACACGGCACGGTGCGGGAGACTTGGCGGACGGAAGCCGGCGTAAGGGATCCAAGTCTCAATTCGCTTGCAGATGCGCTTGGTTGAAGCGTCATTCTCGACATCATTTCTGATCTCAGCTGGAATCTCTGTGCGCAGCAGCTCTTCGACGAGCCTGAGCGCCACACGGACCATGCGCTCTGCGCCGACTGCTTTCGCTGATTGCTTTACAATCTCCCAATTCAGCGGCGTTCCAACTGCAACCATCGCCGCAACGTCGGCCACCCACATGAGCCTTTCCCAGAAATCCTTTGCGCCATGGATGCAAATCAGAACGAACTCATCTTCTGCGGAAAGTGCTGGGACATGGCTTCCATCCAGCGCAACCTCCGTTCGGCGGGAAAAGTATTCCTCCATCGGGAGCGGTTTGGGAGAGTAACGGAAGGTCTGCTCCGTATGAAGCTCAACAAGCAAACGTGCTCCCGGTTTCATGAAAAGGTACTCGCCAGGGATTTTGCCGGCTTCGATTGCTTCGAGGGGAAGGTCTGAATCATAGCCGGCGTTGATTAGCGTGCGAGTCGCAACTCGCAAGTCGCACGCGCGAATCAGGAAGTCCAAGTCCCCGTACTGCCGCTGCCCAGGATCACCGTAAGCACGAACAGAGAGCACCGGACCTTTTACGACAATTGCTTCGGCTCCTACTCTCCGAAACAAATCAAGTAAACGAAATAACTCCGCCGTCATGCGTAGCGTGAACAAAAGTTGCGCGCGATGGCGCCCGCGCAGGCTCCTTTCGACATCTTCGGGGATCAACTTTGCGTGGAATTCCCGCAACCGCTTATGAAGTTGAGCGATCACCCCGTGCTCTTCTGCGAGCGATTGCAGCGCAGGCCAGTTTGGTTTCTTTTCGAGCAGTGGACGGAGAGATTCCGGATTCGTGCCAGGAGCGCAGCACTCCAGCAATAGAGGCCACTCGACCTTCAGAAAGTCATTTCCAAAAGGCGGAACTTCTGCCAAAGGCTTCTCCAGTACGATGCACTCCAAGTCTATGCGAGAAACCGGGAACCTTCAGCGGGAATAGCGATCTGAGATCTCGCCCGCACGGCGAAACGCATCTTCCACTCGGGCAAAAGTGTGCGGAAAATGCTCGGCCGCCTGGATCGCGACCTGATCCAACGGCGTTCTTCCGTCCATCGCCATGAAGAGCCAGCGCTCCGCAAGGCCCGCCTCGGAAAGGACGGGCACGAATTCGGCGGCGCGTTTTCGCAAGGAGGAAGGAGTCATTCTGCCGCCCTGGAAAGTGGACTGTTTGAAATTCACTGCGTCGCGGCCGGGCGCCGCAGGCCGTTCAAGCTCCCAGCGCCAAACGTAATCAGTCCCAACCAAATCAGCGTACAAACCGGCGCGAATCTTTTCTCCAGCGGTGAGCTGTACGGGAAATAAAAACGGCAGGAAAACTTGGCCGTAAACGCTATTGCTGGTCCCTGGCTGTGTACTGAATCCGATTTCACGAAACAATCGAGTCTCGAACCAGAGGGCGAATCCGTGCGCCGTTCCCGAGCGGGTGCAGACAAATTCCAGAAGGTCGCCAGCTCGTGCATTGGCTCCATTTAGGTAATCCAGTTCGTGCCAGACTTGAGAATCGGTGAGGAGCTGTTCGGATTTGAACTGCCGCTTGTACATCGTATTCAAAACTATAGGCAGAGCGGCTTCGAGATCGAGTCCAGAAACATTCTTCCACGGAGCAATGATTCGCTCGTAACCTTCTGGGGCTTCCACAAGTGCGCCTAGAATCTGGTCGCTTTCGGGAATCATTCTGCCGTTTTCCACCACGAGCCGCCCGCGCGCATCGTTCAATGCAAGAATGCCCTGACCGAAGAGCGGCAATGCTCCGCGAATATCAGAGATGACGATGTTGACGCGTTCCGGCAACACTATTTGCCGCGAATCTCCCCGGAAAAACTCAATATGGTCAGTCATTCCGTTTGCGGCGGCAAACTGCCTTCCGAAATCGACGACATTTTCGGTGTCGATTGCGTAGACTTTGCGAGCGCCTGCCTTGGCGGCAAGCAGCGCAAAAACTCCTGGGCCGGTTCCGATGTCCACTACGACGTCGCCGGGCTTAACTGCACGCGCGATGGCTTCGCTGTAGGCCGAGAAACGCAGGGAATCTCCAACCATTTCTCCAAATTCATCAAGGGAATACATCTATCCCTGCCGCGTGACAATAGGAGACTGCCGCTCTTGGGCACGCGATTTGCCGGCATTCTCGATGATTTCGCAAAGCGCGCCGATTCTTGAAGCGTCGCGATGAGGCACCAGCCGCTTGCACTCTACGCGATTGGCAAGCCGGCTCAAAAGCTCGAATTCTTCGGCGCGTTGTTCGCGCGTCAAAAGCTGGTTCATATAAGTGTTGCTGACAAGTTCCACTAGCGCATCTCGCGCCGGAATGTCTTCGATTCGGGGCGCGGAATTCTCTTCCGATCGTGCTGCCAACAGGTAAATGATTCCGACCGGTAATTTTTTCGGCTCAAAACTTGCCCTGGTGCCATCCAATGCCAGATATTTCTTGTCCCAAGTGGGAGTCAAATCTGGCAGAGCGTTTTTGGATCCCAGCAATTTCTCCACGGCGTCGGGCCACAAGCATACTCGCGGGTGGCCCGGCTGCACGAAGAATTCTCCGTTTTCTTCGTATAGTGCTGCGATATCTTCGCACAGTCCCGCCGCACCGCGGAGCGCTATGGCGGCAGCGGTGGTGGATTTTCCGGCACCCGCAGGCCCGGCAAACACAACTGCTGCATGGTTTAGTCGAACAGCGCTTGCGTGCAATGGCGTCACGCCCCGTCTGCGCAGAACGAAGCCCATGACCGGCCCAAGCAAATACGTCACAAGGTCCTCTGGCGTGAGCGGCGGAGGACAAGCTCCCCAAATCTCACGACCATGGCCATCGACAAAGAACTCGGTGCCATCGCCATAAGAAAGTTGAAAGAATCGCTCGTCGTCAAACCTTCGAACGACAAAGGA
>Ga0126376_10001594_pt1 | contig 12351 bp, 9 predicted proteins | sample PanSoiMetPlot_15_FD_92760 | JGI IMG/M metagenome (GOLD analysis project Ga0126376, IMG submission 92760) | Tropical forest soil microbial communities from Panama - MetaG Plot_15 | ecosystem: Environmental > Terrestrial > Soil > Tropical forest > Bulk soil | place: Panama | collected 2016-02-17
CGCCCCGGACGGCGTGATGAGCGAGTCGCTCGCTCTCATCGCTGAGGCGGTCGGGGTAGAGTGTCTCGATCGCTTCGACGATCCGCGTGTGAAGCTCCCGGCGGCGATCGTGCAGCAAACTGCCGTATGTCACCTCGTGAATGAGCGCGTGCTTGAACGAGTACTCGAGGTCCGGGAACAGTCCTGTCTCATGGACGAAGTCGGCGGCTTGCAGATGGTCTAGCCCGCGACGGAGCGCTTCGTCCGGTGGCCCGACAATCGCCTGGAGCAGTCCGATCGGAACGTCCTTGCCCACGACGGACGCGACCTGCAACAGACGCTTATCCTCCGGAGCAAGCCGGTCGATGCGGGCCGCCAGCATCGCCTGGACCGTGGCAGGCACCCGGATTGCCTGCACCGGTTGTATGAGCCGATACCGGCCGTGTTCGCCCGCAAGCGCCTTCGTCTCCACCAGCGTGCGCACCGTTTCCTCGAGAAAGAGCGGGTTGCCACGTTTGACGAGCAGGAGCTTGAGTGGTCTCAGCTCAGGGTCCTCGCCGAGAAGCGTCTCGAGCAACTCCCCGGCGCTCTCGGCTGGGAGCGCGTCCAACCGCACCTGGCTGTAATGCGTCTTGCTGCCCCACGTGTGTTGGTACTCGGGACGGTAGTTCACAAGGAGCAACACGCGCGCCGAGCCCAAGCTGTCGACGAGGCTGTCCAGCAGCGCCTGGGTTTCGCGATCGATCCAGTGCAGATCCTCGAAGATGAGCAGAAGGGCTTGCTCTCGCGCTTCCCGTAGTAGCAACCGCTTCACGGCGTCCAGCGTTTGCTGCCGCCGCGCCACCGGATCAAGCGTTCGCCACGAGGCGTCCTGCACGGGCACGTCGAGCAGGGCCAACAACGCTGGCAGGGACCGCTCCAGCGAGCGGTCGAGCGTGAGGAGTTTCCCCGTCAGTTTCTCGCGCATCTGGCGATGGTCGTCGCGATCCTCGAGCTTGAAGTAGTTCTTCAGGAGCTCAATCACCGGCAAATAACCGGTCGCCTTGCCGTACGAGACCGAGGCGCTGTCGAGGACCAGCCAATCCTGAAGACGATGCGAATGGATGAGCTCGTAGACGAGACGTGACTTACCCACTCCGGCTTCGCCCACGACGGCCACGACCTGGCCGTGACCACCATGTGCGAGCTGCTGCGCCCGGCGGAGGTGCTCCAGTTCGGCGTCGCGGCCAACAAAGCGGGTCAGCCCGCGCCGTGCGGCGGCCTGCAGTCGGGTCCGCGCCGGGCCGGCCCCCGCCACGTCATAAACTTCCATAGGTTCGGCAACGCCCTTCACCGACACGGGGCCGAGCGACTTGACCTCGATATAGCCCTCCGCCAACGCCAGCGTATCCGGCGTGATCGCAATCCCGCCGGGTTCGGCGAGTTGCTCCATCCGAGCGGCCAGATGCGTCGTCTGGCCGACCGCCGTGTAGTCCATACGAAGGTCGCTGCCGATGGCGCGCACGACGACTTCCCCGGAGTTCACACCGACGCGGATCTTGATGACGGTGGCGTGAGAGCGTCGTACCTCCTCCGCGTAATTCTTGACGCTCTCCTGCATCCGGAGCGCGGCGTAGCACGCGCGTACTGCATGGTCCTCGTGCGCCAGCGGCGCGCCGAACAGTGCCATGATCCCGTCGCCCATGATCTGATTGACGGTGCCCTCGTAGCGGTGCACGGCCTCCATCATCTTTTCAAGAACGGGGTCCAATATCTTGCGCGCCTCCTCGGGATCGCGGTCGGCGAGTAACTCCATAGAGCCCTTGAGATCGGCGAACAGGACTGTGACCTGCTTGCGCTCGCCTTCGAGGGCGCTCTTCGAGGTGAGGATCTTCTCGGCGAGGTGTTTCGGAGTGTAAGACTCGGGAGAGATGAATCGCTGAGCCGTGGGAGCCGGCGCCGCCGGGCTCGCAGGATGCGCGCACTCAGGGCAGAACTTGGCAGTCACAGACAGTTGCCGGCCGCAGTTGCCACATGTGCGGGCTAGGGGTGTCGCGCATTCCTCGCAGAATTTCGCGCCAGCTCCGTTCTCCTGCTGGCACCGGGGACACTTCATCTAACCCTCACGAGCCAGGGCGGCGAAGGTCGGGACGGTGGGACGAAGTTAGCTCCAGGGCCCAATCAGGGTCAACAACGGTCTTAATGGTGAAGGACGCGGTTTCTTTGGATGCTCGGAGCGGCCACTTATGGCAGACGGTCAGGTTGTGAGCTTTGGGCGGGACTCTCGGATGATCTTCGGGAATTGCCGGACCCACAGATCGTCAGGGATGCGCCGCTTTCGACAGTAATCAGATCGCTCGGGCGGTGCCCTGGACCGACGCGTCCCCAGGACGGATGCCACAAGCTATCCAGAAAACCCGGGCGGCGGGACGAAGCGGGCTGGCGAAAGGGCGACGTCGCGACGCTCGAGTGGTCGGCGGTCGACAAGGACGGGACGCGCGTCACACTCCGCCGTGAGCGATCCAAGAACGGCGAGCCGCGTGTGCTGCCGTTGGTCGGCGAGCTGGGTGAGATCATCGCCCGGCGCCGCGAGGCGCGCGCGTACACGATGCGGACCGGGCAGCCGGCGCTCGCCGTGCACGTGTTCCACCGCAATGGGGTGCCGGTGCGGGACTTCCGCGGGTCGTGGGAGGCCGCGTGTATTGCCGCCGGCTTCGCGCGGCCGAAGGTCGACGCGTCAGGCCGGCCGGTGCTCGATCGGAAAGGGCGCCCGGTCATGACGCCGACGCTGATCTTCCACGATCTCCGTCGCTCCGCCGTCCGCAACCTCGTCGCGGCCGGTGTCGACCAGGCGGTGGCAATGCGCGTCACCGGGCATCAGACGATCAGCGTCTTCCAACGCTATCGGATCGTCTCGGACGACGACGTGCGCGCCGCGCTCGGCAAAGTGCAGGGGCACAATTCGGGGCACAACACGACGAGCGAAGGCGTGCAGCGCGCCGGGGGTGTCGCGTAAATGCGCGGCGAATTGATGGTGCGCGAGGGGAGACTTGAACTCCCATGGGTTGCCCCACTGGATCCTAAGTCCAGCGCGTCTGCCAGTTTCGCCACTCGCGCGTGTCAGGATTATCACATAGATAGAGGGCCCGGCGGCTCACGACCGCTGAAGCGCTCGCAGTGCAGCGATGAACCCGACCATCCCAAGTCCCGTACGAATCCAGTGCCAGGTCGCCGACCGGTCGAGCAGCGAGCGCACCGCGGAATCCGAAAGGCCGAAGTCGCTCGGTGACAGGCTCTTCCAGAAGCTGACGAATGCGACGCCGATCACGAGCATCCCGCCGGCGAGCAAACCGAGAACGAGGCAAGCCAGCGTCATCAATGCCGCGTGGCCGCGCCCCAGCCAGATCATGATCATGACCGTTCGCGTGCTCTTTTGCCGGGAGCAGAAGCCCTCAGAATCCTTTGGACAGGCCCTGCCGCAAGGAACGAACGCCGCAGCGGCTCCCCGGCATCAAAGGAATTCGCCAGGGTCAGAATGACGCTCTCGGCGCGCGCGCGGCTGGCCTCGGCCGCATGATCGTTCCTCGCGCGACGGTACAACTCCGAACGCGTGGCGTGCAGGCGCCAGGCCACCGTGGGAATGTCGAATCGGTCGAGCACCGCCAGACCGTGCTCGATATCCTCCTCCGCGCCTTTCCAGTCCTTCTCTGCCATCGAGACCCTCGCCTGCGCGTCCCAGCCGAGGGCGTGCAAGTTGGGCTCGTCAGTCGACAAGGCCGACGCGAGAAACCGATCGGCATCGCTGCGCGCCCGGCCGAGACACCCGGCGGCCAGCCAGACATTGCTCAGCCCGAGCTGCGCATTCATCCGCCAGTACCAGTGCAGAAAAAACTTGGGCGTGATGCGCGCGTCGAGGATCTGCTCGAAGTATCCGGCCGCGTCGTCGTGGCGCCCTCGCTTGAGCTCGACGTATCCCGCCGCGAGCCTGGCGATTGTCTGTGGCTGACTCGCGAGATACCTCTCCGCCTGATCGGCGACGGTGGCGCAGAGTTGCCGCGCGCCGTCGAAGTCCAGGATGACCGAGCGGAGCCACGCCTCACGGAAAATGAAGAGCCAGGGGTCGTTCCCATTTTTCTCGGCCACCTCCCGGCCCGCGCGAAGGATGCGCAAGAGCTCGCCGAGCTGACCTGAATGAAGCAACGCCACGGTCTTCCCGCTCAGCGCGAAGAGGTGCACCATCAGGCTGACCGGCTCGTTCGCTTTCGGAATACCGCCTTCCAGGCACGCGAGGGCCTCCACGTAGCGGCCCTGAAGCATCTGGAGGTGCGCGTAGATCATCTGGTGGTAGTCGGGCAGTCCGGTTGGGCTCAGCGCCTGCAGCGTCCGGCGAGCGGACTCGCACGTCTCCCAATCGTCGCGGCGCCAGGTCTCATAGAGCAGCTTGCTTCCGGCGGCCAGGAGCTCGGTGCGCGCCTGGAGCGATGGATCGCCGATCCCGGCGCTCAGGGCGACGGCCTCATCGGCCGCCGCCATACCGCGGTCCGGATCGATCAGGCCGAAAGGACGGATGAGAAAGCTGAGTGCGGTAATTCGAGCGGGCGTGAGGCCGGCCCGGGCCGCGCAGGCCGCCTCAGCCTCGTACGCGTAGGCGCACTCGAGCATGGCGCCGAGCCAGTAGTGAGCGTCGCCGATGCGTTCCAGAAGCTGGATCTCCAGGTCGGCCCGCCGCTCGGGGGGGACTCGCGACACCAACGCGAGCGCATGTTGCAGCACCTGGATCGAATCGCGGTAAGCGAATCTCATCGCGGCGTTCTCGGCGGCCAGGAAGAGATAGTCGATGGCGAGGGCGTATTCTCGCGCCTTCTCGAAGTGCAAGGCGATCTCGGCCGCCAGCTCTCGTCTGCTCGCCGAGCACAGCCCCTTCAGACGCTCTCCGAGCATCCGATGCGCCCTGGAGCGGGTCACATCTGACAACTGGCGATACACCGCCTCGCGATAGAGCGCATGCCGGAACTCGTAGTGGGCCGAGACCGTTCCGTCGGCAAGCTCCTGGAGGCCCGCCGCCCTGATGAACTGGTGGCGCTCGGCGAGCGCTTCGCAGGTGTTCTCGATCTCTTCGGTTGTGAGCTCCGGTGCCGCGAGGGCCCACACGGAGAAGCGATCGCCGGCGACGCCGGCCCGTCTCAGCACGCGCTGCTCGGTGGCGGTGAGCCGTGAGAGCTGCGCCTCGAGCATCTGTTGAAGGGTCGCCGGCACGCCGAGCGCGATGTCGGTCAGGGGCCGCGTCATGGCCCAACGCTCGCCATCCTCGACGAGCATGCCCTTGTCGACCATGTCACGCACGATCGCCGCCATGAACAGCGCATTGCCGCCGGACTGCCGGTGGATCAGAGCCGTGAGACCAGCGGGGAGATTGCCACCTGGAAACTCGGCGGCGAGGTAGTCGGCGACGTCCGCGACCTCCAGGGCTTCGAGAGCCAGCTCGGCGCCCAGGCGATGGATCACCAGGTCCTGCTTGAGAAGCCTCAACGGGTTGTCCGCCTCGACGACGTCGGTCGGGCGATAGGTACACAGCAGCATGAGCTTCGCGGGGCTCCGCCGCCGGGCCAGCGCCGAGATGACGTCGAGTGTGGAGAGGTCGACCCAGTGAAGGTCTTCGACGACCAGGACGAGTGGATCGTCGACGGTGATCGCTTCCAGGGCTTCGCAGATCTCCCGGACCATCCGCTCCCGAGTCGTCCCGATGGTCTTTCGGTGGAGGGCCTCTCTCGCGTCGCCCTTCACCAGCGACGGAAACTGGATGAGCCAGGTCGGCGCGGATCGCCCCAGGGTGGCGATCACTGGATTGGGGCCGGGCTCGCGCAACAGTTGGCTGAGCGCGTCGAGTATCGGGTAGTAAGACTCTTTGCCCCCAAAGCCCTCGATACATTGCCCACGAGCGATGCGGAGGCTCGTTCGCGTGGCGCGCCGCAGGAAGGCATCGACGAGTGTCGTCTTCCCCGCGCCCGGCTCGCCCGTGACGAAGACAACCTGGCGGTGGCCGTGGAGCGCGCGCGCCAGATGCCGCTCGAGCAGAGCCCGTGAACCATCGCGACCCACCATCCTCGGCGGCATCACGGGCGGGCTCGCGGACCTGTCGTCGCTCGCCTCGAACACCGGGGCCACGAACTGATAACCTCGCCTGGGGTAGGTCTCGATGAATGTTGGGCGGTCGGATCGATCACCCAAGACCTTGCGGATCTCCAGCACGTATTTCTTGACGACTTCAGGATTGACGTGAGTGTCAGGCCAGACGGCCTCGAGGATTTCTTCCTGGGTGACAAGCCGATCCGCGTGCTGAACCAGGTAGCGCAGCACGTCGAAGGCCTTCGGCGCCAGGGTCACGCGCTCGTCGCCGCGCCATAGACGGTGGTTCACGGGGTCGAGTCGGAATGCGTGGAACTGTTTCACCACTCGGTGATTCGCAGTCGTTCCGCGAGTTTCTGATCCTGCACGGGAGCCGCCGTGCCGTAGTGTACGGTACCACCCCACGTTCCCACCACGCTGTGGATGCGGCCGTTACCGAATCCGGACCGATAACGTCACCTCCGAGTCACTCGTCGGCGGCATCCTGTTTCTACGCTCGAGGGTGTCGAACGATGTGAGAAAGGAGGACGCAACGTGAAAATCAGGTCATGGATCGGCAGGACAACGTTCCGAGCGGTCGGCGTCGTGATTGCTCTGACCGTCACTCTCCTCGCCGCTGGTAGGCCGAGCGTGGCGCACGCCATGCCCGGGAGCGCGATGCATGGAGGTGAGTCGCACCACGGGGGCTTCGGAGAACATCCCGGGCACGCTGACAGAGGCCACGATGGCGGCCGGGATCACTACTGGCCGCATCATTTCTACGGGAGGCCAAACGGTATTTACTACGTCTACCCCTACAACCACTACTCGTATCGCTGGATCTACCCCTACTATCCAGCGCCGACGTATCAGGCGCCGACGTACTGGTATTACTGCTCCAGTTACGGCGCGTACTACCCCTACGTGGCGAGCTGCCCAGAGGCTTGGGTGTCGGTGCCAGCTTCCTGACCTCCGAAACGAAGCCGGCACGTGTGGCCCGGCGGCGTCCCTCGGGGACGCCGCCGCGGCCTTACGGTCCGCCATCCGTCACCACCGCACAATAGCGAGGTTGCCGTTGGTGTCACGCGAACGTCGCTTGACTGGCGCGCCCTGCCTCCTTATTTTCTGCTCGGGACAGCGAGACTGAATGGATCGTAGGCTTGCCACTGGCTCCGTTGCCCGCCTCGTCGACGCTATCGCGCACCTCCCCGAGGCCGTGGTCGTCTGGGACCCCGATGACACCCTCGTGACGTGCAACCGCCACTACGCACGCCTCTTCCCCGAGCCGTCGTTCGTCAGGCCCGGTATCAGGTTCGGACAGCTCGTCGAGCTCAACATCGACACGTCGAATGTCCGGTCGTTCGCCATGGTTGCGGACGTCGCCGGCGCGCCTGGTGCGTACCGAAGGGCTCGCCGCCGGGCTCACGCGGCCGGGGAAGGGGCCAACAGCTTGGGCATGGCTGACGGCCGATGGCTTCAAGTCAGCGAGCGTCGGATAGGCAGGGGCGGCGTCGTGGGCCTTTACACCGACATCACCGCAAGGTGGACCGACGCCTTGAGCTGGTTTCCCCTCGCCCGGCCGGAAAGAAGCCACGCCGAGGTCCTGCCCTTGGCCCTGGGTCCGCGACAGAAAGAGATCCTGCGATGGATTCAGGCGGGACTGCGAAATCCTGCGATCGCTGAACGACTGGACCTGGCGGAGCAAACGGTCAAGAATCACGTCTCTCGGTTGATTCGACTATTCGGGGCGAGGAATCGGGACCATCTCATCTGGCTCACCCGCCCCGGCGTCGGTGTGCCCGCGAGTCACCTGCCGGACTGAAGAAGTACTAAGTACTTTCGCCACGAATTCTTCACCCGCTCCGGCGCGAGTGGCAGTAGCGTCTCCCCAATGACTCGCCTGCTGCCAACCACCATCGCGGGCAGCCTTCCCAAGCCGTCGTGGCTCGCAGATCCTGCGCATCAGTTGGCGGCTCCGTGGGTCGCGCCGCCCGAGCGGCTGTCCGAGGCGATTCACGATGCTGTGCGTCTCGCTCTGCTCGACCAGGAGTCCGTCGGGATCGACATCGTCACGGATGGCGAGCAGGGTCGGCGCCACTACATCTGGGCGTTCCTCGAGGGGCTGACCGGAATCGATACCAATACGACGACGGCGAAGCTCACGCGAGGCGAGCGGGCGACTCTGCAGAACGTCGCCCGCGTCGTGGGCGACGTCGCGCGTCCGTCGGCCGTGATGGTGGAAGCGCTCCGCTTCGCCCAAGCCCACACCAGACAGCCGGTGAAGGTCGCGCTTCCCGGACCGATGACGCTGGTCGACAGCACCGTCGACGAATATTACGGAGCGGATCCCAAGACACTGGCGTTTCGATGGGCGAAGCTCCTGAACGCGGAGGCGCGGGCGCTCGCCGACGCGGGCGCCTCGGTGATTCAGTTCGATGAGCCGTGCTTCACCGCCTTCCCCGACGAGGTCGAGGCGTGGGGCATCGAAGCACTGGAGGCGGCGGCCGCAGGAGTGTCGTGCAAAACCGCGGTTCACATCTGCTACAGCTACGGGATTCCCGCGGTGATCGAATGGAAGGCTCGGAACACAAAGTGGGACCAGTACACCGCTATTCTCCCGCTCCTGGCCAAGTCGTCGATCCAGCAGGTGTCGGTCGAATGCGCCGCCTCCAAGGTGGACATGTCGGTCCTGGCGCAGGTCCCCGATATGGACGTCATGCTCGGCGTGATCGACGTCGGGACGGAGGTGGTCGAGACGCCGGAGCTGGTCGCGGCGCGAATCCGCGCGGCGCTCGCATATGTTTCGCCCGAGCGCCTCTACCCGTGCACGGACTGCGGCCTGGTCCCGAGGAGCCGGGCCGCGGCACTCGGTAAGTTATGGGCGCTCGCCGAGGGCGCGGCGATCGCCCGGCGGGAGCTCCCCTGATCCGGGACCTTCGAGCGCTGGTTCCCGGCGGTGTCCGAAGTCTCGCGACCCAGTTCACGGGGTACGCGTACCTCCTGCCGGCTCTCGGGCTGATCGTGGTCTTCGTGTACATTCCCGTCTTCTACTCGTTCTATCTGAGCCTCCTCCGATGGAACCTCATGAGCCCGCGGAGCGCGTTCGTGGGCGCGGCCAACTACGAGCGGCTGATGGTGACGCCCGAGTTCTGGAACGCTCTTGCGAACAGCGTGTTCTATCTCGTGGGTACTGTGCCAACGAGCATGGTCGTCGGACTGGCTCTGGCGCTCCTGGTGCACCGCACGGGGGCCCTGCGCGCATTCTGGCGATCGGTCTACTTTCTGCCGGCCGCCTCGACGTTCATCGCGATGGCCATCGTGTGGCAGTGGATCTTTCACCCGTCGATCGGCCTGCTCAACCACGGGCTCGCCGTCCTGGGGCTATCGCCAATCCCCTGGCTGGACGACCCACGATATTCGCTGTGGTCGTTGATCATCATCGGTAACTGGCAAGCGGTCGGCTACAACATGGTCCTCTTCCTGGCCGGGCTCGGGACCATTCCGACCGAGATGCTCGACGCCGCGGCCACCGATGGGGCAGGCGCCATCCAGCGTGTGCGTTACGTCACGATCCCGATGCTCTCGCCTACGACGCTGTTCGTGTTGATCGTCTCGAGCATCAGATCGTTTCAGATGTTCGATCTCGCGAAGGTCCTGACCGAGGGCGGGCCCGTACGCAGCACCGAGGTCCTCGTCTACGTCATATGGCAGCAAGCGTTTCAGTTCTTCGATATAGGCTTCGCCTCCGCGCTGGCCTGCGTGCTCTTCATGATGCTGCTCGCTTTCACGGTGCTCCAGATGCGCTTATTCGCATCGCGGGTGCACTACCAGTGATCGTTGGCGACGGCGGGCGAACGCGGCGGCGGCTGGTGTCGTTCGCTCGCACTCTCGTCCTCGGCATCGGCGCGGTGGTCGTGCTCATGCCGTTCGTCTGGATGCTGATGACGTCGCTCAAGCCGCCGCAGGAGATCTTCACCGCTGACTTTCGTCTCTTCCCGGCCGACCCCACCTTGCAGAACTATGCGCGGGTCTGGCACGGCGGGCCGATTCCACGGTACCTGTTGAACAGCTTCGTGGTGGCGTCGCTGATCCTCGTGAGCCAGCTGGCGACCATCACGCCGGCCGCCTACGCCTTCGCCAAGCTCAAGTTCGCGGGCCGTACCGTCTGCTTCTATCTCGTCCTGGGGATGATGATGATTCCCGCCCACATCACGATGATCCCGAACTTCGTGACCGTACATAAGCTGGGCTGGCTCGACACCTACTGGGGACTGGCGGCGCCGTTCCTGACCAGCGGCTTCGGCGTCTTCCTGCTGCGCCAGTTCTTCCTCACGATTCCAGACAGCCTGATCGACGCGGCTCGCATCGATGGCGCCGGTTCCTGGCGAGTGATGTGGCGAATCATGGTCCCCCTCGCGTGGCCGGCCCTGCTCGCCTTCGCGATCTTCTCTTTCGCCACTCACTGGAATGACTATTTTTGGCCGCTCCTCGTCGTCAGGACCAAGACGATGCAGACCATCCCGCTGGCGTTGGCGAGCTTCCAGAACCAGGAGGCGGGAACGCGTTGGGGCGAATTGATGGCGGCCGCGGTCATCGGCGTCGCTCCCCTTCTCACGTTCTTCCTCGTGGTGCAGCGGCGCTTCATCGAAGGGATCACCTTCACCGGCCTGAAAGGCTGAGCGTTTCGGAGGAGATCGTCATGCGCACTGAGTGGCGGTGGCTCGTGTCCCTGCTCGTCGCGATGATCGTCGGCCTGACGTCGGCGGAGCCCGTTGCGGCGCAATCGAAAGTCGAGCTGGAGTTCTGGTACGCCTATCCGAACCTGTTCGATCGGGTCGTCGAGGAGCTGGTAGTTCGGTTTCAACGCGCCAATCCCGATGTGATCGTCCAGCCGGCCGCGGTCGGCAAGGACTATGAAGAGATCACCCAGAAGATCCAGACCCGGATCTTCGCGGGAAATCCCCCTGCGCTAGCCCTTCACGGATTCACGTACGCCCGGTACTTCGCCGAGCAAACTCCCATCGTTCCACTGCAGGAGTTCATCGACCGCGACCGGGAGTTCGACCGCCGCGACTTCCCCGAGGCCATGCTCAGCCTGGGCAGATTCGGCGGCAAGATCGCGGCGCTCCCCTTTGCCGTGAGCACCCCGATCCTCTACTACAACGCCGACCTCTTCCGGAAGGCCGGTCTCGATCCGCGCAAGCCGCCGGAGACGTGGGCCGAGCTCGAGCAGGCGGCGCAGCGTTTGACAATTCCGAGCGAGGGACAACACGGGATCTGGTTTCACTGGAACATCACGGGCAACTGGCTCTTTCAGGCGATGGTGTCATGCGCCGGCGGCCATATGGTGGCCCCGGACGAAAAGCGGGTGACGTTCAACGAAGCTCCCGGCATCCGTGCCCTGACCTTCTGGGTTGATCTCGTCAAGAAAGGGTCGATGCCACGTATCTCGGCCTTCGCCCCCGCGGAGGCAAGCTTCGCCGCGGGCAAGATCGGCATGTTCGTCACGTCCACGGCGTTTCTCGCGCAGCTCGAGAGGAGCACGCAAGGGCGGTTCGAGCTCGGAACTGGATTGTTTCCCCGCGACACCGAGCGGCGGGTTCCGGCCGGCGGCAACGCCGTCTTCGTCTTCGCCAAGGACAAGCCCAAACAAGAAGCCGCCTGGCGGTTCGTCAAGTGGATCACGTCGGCAGAAGGCACAACCATCATGTCGAAGGGAACGGGCTACATGCCGGTACGGAAGTCAGTGCTCGAGGACCCCAAGCTCATGGGCGCGTACCTCCAGGAGCGCCCCAGGCTCAAGGCAACGATGCGGCAGGTGGAGAACATGGAGGCTTGGTACACCTTTCCCGGCGATCAAGGCACCAAGATCACAGACATCATCAAGAACTCGATCGAGGCCGCTCTGCAGGGCCAGAAGGATCCGAAGCAGGCCCTCGACGAGGCTGCCGCGCAGGCCAACAAGCTGCTTCCCGGTCGGCAGTGAGCCCGTTCAGCTCGGCTCGACGATCTCGACGGCGAGGTAGGCGTCGCCGCGCCTGCCAGTCGGCGTAGCCCTTGAGGTCGCCCGCTGGTTGCGACGCCGGGGCGGGCGGCGCTGATGAGGCAAAAGCGGCTCTGGAGAACTCTCTTGAACCGTCGCCGAGTGCGCCCGCTCGCACGACGATTGCCGATCGACGTTCACGCCGCCGTATGCCCAACGCTGACGCTGAACGAGTAGACAGGATCGCTCGGAGGGACTCGACCCAACGGCGACACGACTCCGCTGGCCGCGAGCGCGGTGCCCAA
>Ga0126376_10001596_pt1 | contig 12342 bp, 10 predicted proteins | sample PanSoiMetPlot_15_FD_92760 | JGI IMG/M metagenome (GOLD analysis project Ga0126376, IMG submission 92760) | Tropical forest soil microbial communities from Panama - MetaG Plot_15 | ecosystem: Environmental > Terrestrial > Soil > Tropical forest > Bulk soil | place: Panama | collected 2016-02-17
CGCAGGCTGAAGCAGAAAAGGCCCAGCTCCGCGCGCAGCTCCTCACACAACTCAATTCTATTTTGCAGACACGCGATTCGGTTCGCGGTCTCATCGTGAATATGTCCGACGTGCTGTTTGATACGGGCAGGTACACCCTCAAGCCCGGTGCGCGCGAAAAGCTCGCGAAAATCTCGGGTGTTATGCTCGCGCATCCGGGTCTGACCATGCAGATTGAAGGCCACACGGACAGTGTCGGCGGCGACGAATTCAACCAGCAGCTTTCTGAGCGCCGCGCCGGTTCCGTCCGCGACTTTCTTGCGGAACAGGGTGTGCCCGGGAATTCCATCACGGCGCGGGGCTTTGGCAAAACGCAGCCCGTCGCTTCCAACGACACCGCCGAAGGCCGCCAGCGCAATCGCCGCGTCGAACTCGTCGTCAACGGCGACGCCATCGGCGGCGGCGCCAGCGCCTCCGCGTCAAACGCGTCCGGCTCGCAGCAGTAGCCGCGCCGCAAATGTTTTTGTGGGGACGTCTCCAAGACGTTCCCATTTCTCCTCTGCGAATTTTATGTCCGGCAGCTTTCTTTCGGGCGCCTCATGCTGTATAGGTAGGGATTTACATTTTCCGCAGGAGCCCGCGAGTGATCAGAAGCAAAGCCCTTCCCCTTGAACTATCTCTTTTCTTTGTCGTTTCGTTCCAACTACTTCCTGCCGTCACCGCGAGTGCTCAAGAACGCGAGGGGCCTGGCAAGCCCATTGGCAACGTCTCCGTGGTCGGCAACCTGATCTTGATGGAGCTGGATGAGGGCGCACTCGGCCGCAAAAACCTGTTTGACCTCGGCGGGCACAGCCTTCGCTTCACGCCCGCGCGAGACGGATACCGCGTCGAAAACCTGCCGCTTGAGTGGGACGCGGAATTTGGTCAGAGAATCACCGGTCCTCACGTGGCGGTGCACAGTTTTTCTTTTCCTTTTTCCGGGAAGAGTTGGGATGCGTTTACGGTCGGTGTTACCGGATCGATTCGTTTCGGTGAGCCCGATCATGCGCCAGGTTTTGGTTTTGGCGGCGGGCCGCCGCGTGATCAAGGTGGCGTTTCGATTGGACGCTTCGACCCGCTGAGCGAAGCGGCGGGAAACCTGGTCAACACCGTTCCTGCGATTTGCGTCTTTTTCAAGCCGCGCCTGTCGGGCGACCGCTACGTCAAAGAGCTTGCGGATCGAGTGGTAGTGACCTGGGAGGTGACCGAGCCCTATGGCAACATCCAGGACTTTACTTGGACCAAGACGACTAATCGTTTCCAGGCGGTGCTGCACAAGGACGGCGCGATCGAGTTTTCCTACGATCAGCTTGCGGCGAAGGATGCGATCATCGGCCTCTACCCGCTTATTCCGGAGGAAGCAGAAAAGCCGCTCCGCACACTCTCCGCTTCGAAACATTCTCCCGCTGCGGCCCATCTGGACATCCAAAAGTTAAAGCTTTCGGTTGTTGGCGGGATATTGCTGAAGGCCGCGTTCGAAGCGGCAGGTCCCGTGTTGCCTGCGGGAGATCCAGGCGTTGCAGGGATTGGCTATCGCATTTACTTTTACTCTCACACGCCTGAGTCCACAGGCTCTACCGCTCATGCCAATGCGGTGTGGACGATTCGCGGATTTGCGCCGCGGAATCGCGCCAACGGTGCCGCAACGAGATACATTGCATTCGGTGAAGGCGTCCCGCGCGCGGTCGAGGCGAACGGCAACACAATTTCCGTTCAAGGTATTTTGCCGGCCGCTCTTCGCAGCGCCAAGCAGATCTACGTTTCCGCTGACGCTTCCGCCGCGGGTTCCGAAGAGCCGGTAGCGCGGATTCCCGCAAAACCCGTAACGCTGAGTGGCATCCACAATCCCGAGGTCCACCTTTCTTCTCTCAAGCCACAGGAGGGCCCGTTTTCGCTTCTCTACGAGTCTTTCCACTATTACGCGCTGCCAAATCCTCGCGATTGGAGTTGCACCGTGATCAACAGTCTCGGCGACAAATTCGATTTTCTGCCGTACTACTCGGACTTTCGCGTGGACAACCAGGAAGCGGGAACTCCCAGCAACGGGCCGCTCGGCGCGGTAGGCGGTGCCGTCACTGGAATCGGCGCGAAGCAGAGCGGGCTCGACTCCTACTGCACGCCGGGCCGGTTTCAGTGGGGATTCGTTCAACCTGTGTACGTCGGCTCGAACCAGATGCAAGAGCGCCCGCCCGCGGACGCTCCCATGGGAACAGATCACGACATTACTTTTTATCAGCAGCAACTCGCGGAAATTTCGGGGGACGGTAAAATGCCCCCCTACATGTACGCCATCTCGCAAATCGCGCACGAAATGGGCCATCGCTGGGCGGCGTTCGTTTCGGCAAAAGTGGGCGACGAAACGATTCCGCTCGGCCCCGTGCACTGGGCGCGAGGCCTGCAGGCCCAAGTGGCGTTTCCATACCGGCGGCCTACAGAAGCCTCGATCATGGGCGGCGGGGTCTGGCAGGACAATTTTGACGGCACGTACACGCAGCTCGATGACGACTATTACGTGCCCGCCACGGGATGGTCGTATCTCGATCTATATCTGATGGGTTTGGTGTCGACGGAGGAAGTCCCCGACTTTTTCATTCTGCGAAATCTGGTTCCCGCAGGCAAAGATGCCAATGGCCACCCCATTTTCAAGGCAGACCGCGGCAAAGTAACGATTCAAGACGTGATTGCCGCCGAAGGCCCGCGACTGCCCGGAGTTGACAAATCGCAGCGGGTGTTCAACACCGGAATTGTGATCGTCGTTCAGCATGGCGAAAAACCAAGTCCCGAGCTGATGGAGCGTGCTGAGGCGATTCGCAAACAGTGGATTGACTATTTTTCGATCACCACAGGTCGCCGCGCCTCCATGACCTCGAATCCCCATTGACCAGGGCGCATGGTTTTGTGCGGATCCTTCCGTTCCTTGCACACGAGCGCGGGCAAACCCCGGCGCGTCAAACAAGGTCGTCGAGGGTGGGGCGGGCGGCGCCTTTCCAGTTGGCGTCAAATTGTTTGCGGACGAAGCCCGCATCGTAGGCCTTGTCTTGTGACTTCAGCGCCTGCTCGAGCCCGAAAAGCGAACGAGGGTTGCGGGGATTGCGCACGAGGTCAGCGCGGAAAACTTCTTCAGCTCCCGCATAATCGCCGATCTTCAGCAGCACAGCACCGAGCGATTCGCGCACGGGATAAAACCAGTCCTGGGGTTCGTCGTACTTCAATCCGTCTTGCACGGCAACCGCGGCGCGCAACTGATTCACGGTGGCATCCATATCGTTCTTTGCGAGCGCAATTTTTGCACCGAGCACGTTTTCCGCGATTTTCAGAATGTCTTTGGTCTTATTGTTGATAGGCATCTGAAAAATCTGGTCAGGCGAAGTTTTTTCTTCCGCTTCCGCAACGATCTTGTGCTCCGCCCCGGCGCCGTCCAAATTGCCAGTACTTGCCAGCGCCAGCCCGCGCGCGAAATGCCAGAAAACATTGGCGGTCACGATCGCTGCATCCGGTTCCGGGGTTTTCAGAATCTCGTTCCACTTATGAAAGCGCACTTCCACGGCCAGCGGCACGGTCATGAAGCCGCCGAGCGGCGGCATCTCTTTCACGTGCGGGCCGACGTTGCCCGCCAGCAACTGCGCACCGCGACGCGCCTCAGCATAATTTCCGTTCATCGCCGCAGCCATGGCAATGAAATGCAAGTTGTGGCTGTAATACATCATCGAATAGATGCCCGGTGCCGCACCGCCCTTGATGTACGCCTGATCGGCCAGCGCCGCTTTCTGGTTGGTCTTCAGCGCGGCCTCGTAATCCCCGGTTCGGATGTAAATGTGCGCGGGCATGTGCACAATGTGTCCCGCCGCAGGCGCAAGCTCGGCAAGACGATTCGCTCCCGCCAGCGCGCGCTCCGGCGAATTCGACGCTTCGACCGAATGAATATAGTAGTGAATCGCGCCCATGTGATTCGGTTCGCGGCGAATCACGGACTCGAGCGTAGTGACAATTTCCTCCGTGCCTTCTTCCGGTGTGCCATCCGGGCGCCAGAGTCCCCACGGATGCAGATTCATTCCCGCCTCGGCGAACAAGGTGGCGGCGTCGAGGTCGTCTGGAAAGCGCTTCATCACCTCGCGCATCGCATCGCGATACTGTTCCGCGGCGGCTCGCAAATCGGACTTGGGATCCGCTGGAAACCGCTTTGCCAGCGCCGCGATGTACGCTTTATCACTTTCGGAAGCACCGTCGGCCAGCGACTGCGCTTTCTCCATCGCCGCGTGTGCCTGCTTAAAGCGATCTTCGCTGGCGGGATCGTTGTAGTTCGGGCCGACGGCTTCCGCCGCGCCCCAAAATGCCATCGCCAGTTTGCCATCGAGTTCGCCCGCCCGCTGGAACGAGCGCGCAGCCTCGTCGTGGTTGAAGGCGTAAATCTGCCGCAGCCCTTGGTCGAAGAACGCTTGGGCTTGCGCGTTCTTTGTCGAAACCGGGTGATGCCACTTGCCGTAGCCAGTCATCAGCGCAGCCGTGAGCTTGGTTTTGCCCGCGGCCGCGTGGTCCGCATGCTCTTGCGCAAGAGCGGGCTGGCCCAAGGCGAAAATGGCGAAGCAAAACGCCAAAGTGGCGCAAAACAAGGTCAAGATGCGGCGATGCATTCCGTGCCTCCGATAAAGTTTGCGAATGGGTGAATCCAGTGGGCTGGATTGTAGCATTCCCAAACTGCCGTTTTGTAGAGGCGCGGGCAGAATTTATCCCGACCTGGTCGGAAGCCCGGCACGCACGGTTCACATTTCGTCGGAACTGTTTCTGCTGGCTACGCGACGCCGGCGCTTTGCGCGGCGGCCTTGAAGATCGCAAAGACCGCGCCCTGCGGGTCGGCGATGACGGAAATCCGGCCGACATGTTCAAAATCCGTTGGAGGCATGTACAGCTTAGCGCCAAGGTTTTTGGCTTCGGCGGCGGTGGCGTCGCAATCGGACACGGTGAAGTAGGCCAGCCAATGGGCGGGTGCGCCGGGGTTCTGAGGCGCACCAGGCGGAAGGCCGCCAATGAACTCCTCGCCGTTCTTGATGTGCCAGTAGTTGTGCTCGGGGGCTTCGTCTTCCTTCATGATCTGCCAGCCGAAAAGTCCGGAATAAAATTCCGCGGCGCGCTCACGATCACGAGTGTTCAAGTCCGCCCAGCAGAGGGTCCCATCCGCCCCGGTGATGCCGGTGCCGGGATGCTTGTTGGGTTGCCAGACGCACAGGGAGGCGCCAGTGGGATCCTGCACCACGGCCATCCGGCCAGAATCGAAAACGTCGAACGGCGGGGCCAGGACTTTGCCGCCCAGTTCCGCAGCGCGGGCTGCGGTAGCGTCGGCGTTTTGCACGGCCACGTACAGGTTCCAGTGCGGAGGAACGCCGTGAGAGAGCTGGTCGGGGCGAAGTGTGCAGGCGGCCGCGGCGTCGCGTCCTTCGACCTGAAAGAGGGTGTAGACCTCGTTGGGACCAGTGGGATAGTCGTTGAAAGACCAGCCAAAAATTTTGGCATAGAAATCTTTCGCGGCCGTTTGATCGGTGGTGGCGAGTTCTATCCAGGAAAAATTCCCGGGGGCGTGTTTTTCAATATTTGCCATCGTGTGCAGAGCCTACTCCCGGGAAGAGCAGGAAGCAAGCCCCGCTTGACAAATTCGCAATTCGCTGGGCGAACCTTCGCGAAGCGCATTTGGATCGCTCCGTAAGATCGGAGAGCGGATCGAGAGAAAACTGGAAAGTGGAGAGAGAAAGTTCGACTTGTACCATATTGAAAACAGAGGCGGCGAAGGGATCGCGTGAGGAAGTCGGCAGAGAGTTTACCGCCGAGCGCGTGGCGACGAAGGCGCAGCGCGGCCCCTTGCTTGCGGAAGCGGCGGCCAAACTGGCACCGGTGTCTGGACGGAACGCGGAAAGAAAGGCGGGGCACGCGGAACGAACCGCTCCGAGTGGCACCCGCCCATGTCAATGAACAGACCTAGTCAACAATGCTGCTTTGCGTCCGGTCGCGAGGGGCGCACTGGTTGGTGCGCCGCTCATGACCATGGAAGCGCAGCAGCGCTTCAGCTCTTCACGTTAATCGTGGCTGGCTTGGCGAGATGGAAGGTGAGCGGCTTCTCCGGACGAAGCTTAAGGTCGCGCTTCGCGGTGACGAGCGCCACGGTGGTTCCGGCGGCTGCGCCGACCGGTCCGCCGATGGCTGCGCCCGTTCCGCCGCCGGCCAGGGCGCCAATTAAGACGCCTCCACCGGCCCCGCCGCCGATCCACAACAGGTGGTGCTTCATGTGGCCGCGGCCATCTTCTCGGGACGAGAAGGTGTGCACGGGATAGTTCTGCCCGTCCACGGTGATGGATTGCAGCGCGAGCTGCAACTGGGCACGGCCCTTGATGCGTCCGGCTTCCTTGGCCTTAACGATCACTCCCTCGGCGCGAGCGCCTTTGGGGATGACCGTCTTGCCTTCGATCACCACGGGCTTGGAAACCGTGGCGCGGAAATGGTGCCCCGGTTTCTCGCTGGTCGCTACGGTCTGGTCCAGAGTCACATGAATTGTAGTGTGCTCCGGAACGGTGACGGGGTCCGAGCCCCACATGGCGGCCGCTCGGGCTGCCGGAGCCACCGCCAGAAGAAGCGTACCCCCGATTAACAGGTAGTGCCGTTTGGATAGAAACATTAGCACCTCCAGCTAAGATTAGAAGGCATTGGGCCGACCATGGGCTGCACCTGTAAGCGATTGAAAATAAACTGGATAATTTAGTCCTGGGAGGAAAAGAGAGCAATAGTTTCAAGGCCGATGAAAATTTGGAGTACTGTAAGTACCGGATGTAAATTCGCCGGCATTTTCCATTTGCTCGCCGAGAGAGCTGGCTTCCGCGATGGCACACCCACCCATCTTCTCTTCTCCGTATTTCAGTGCGCTAGCGTCGTATAATCTCGGCAGGGAGAGAATTGTGTCTCAGAGCGAAATCGTCTTTTCGTTCCAGGAATCACCGAAAGGCGGGATCCGAAGCGCGTGCGCTAAGGATACTCGATCGCTACTCTCCGATGGACTCAAGACCCTGTTGCGGGATGCCCTTGCGTGCCCCTGTCCTAATGATGACGAGCCCAGCGTGATTCGGTTGCACCTGGTGAAGGATGAGGTGATTCCGGCTTGAAACTTCCTCGCGATCTGGGCGGGGACCAATGGACGAAACTGCTCGCCGATTTGGCTACGAAGTCTCACGCCAAACGGGCAGTCACAGGCGAGCTACGTCAAAGTGGAAAGGAAGCGAACACCGCGTGACCGTCGCGGCCCCCAAGGAACGTCGAGTGGGGACATGGTCAGAAAATATTGTTGGATGCCCCGAATGATCTGGAAATGGACCGAGATGAAGAGGCGAAAAAACTTTTTGAGCGTTAGCGCCGCCACGACTGCATGGTTACTATGTACCCTTACGGGGGCGGTGTTGGCGCAGCAGCCGACGATACGGTTTGTGCGAAACCCGGATCCGGCGCCGGCATTCAAGGTGGACACGCTCGACGGGAAACCGCTCCGTCTGGCGGATTACCGGAGCAAAGTGATTTTGCTGAATTTCTGGGCGACGTGGTGCGGGCCGTGCCGCGCGGAAATTCCGGACCTGGTCGAACTGCAGAACAAATACAAGGGCCAACTGCAAATCATCGGCCTGGTGTTGGATGACGACGATGAGGACGCCGTCAAGAAATTTGCAGAGAAATTCGGCATCAACTATCCGATTGCGATGGCCACCGATGAAATGAGGATGGAGTACGGCGGGATTCCCGCGCTGCCGACGTCGTTTGTGCTGGATGGCGAAGGGCGAGTGGTGCAGAAACACGAAGGGCTGCGCGATCCCGTTTTGTACGAAGTGGAAATTCGCTCGCTCCTGGGATTGCCGATTGGCAACGTGAAAGTAGAAACGTTCGAGGATACCGGACAGATTTTTTTGCAGCATGCCGATCGCGCCACGCAACTCCCTGGCGTAGATCTTTCAAAGCTGACGCCGGAGCAAAAGACGGTGGCGCTTCACAAATTCAACGCGGAAGGCTGTAGTTGCGGATGCCAATACACGCTGGCGCAGTGCCGGATTTGGGACCGCAACTGCAACGTGAGCAAAGAAGCCACGACGAAAATCATTCTGGCGCTCGCCGGAAAATCGCGCGAAGGCGCGGACGGGTCATCAGCAGCGAAGCCCGCATCGGCCCCCTCTGCCGAGAGACCTGCTGCCGAAAAACCTCATCCTTGATTGCGGCGCGGGTTCCCTTTCGCCGCGGCGGGTCTCGGCGATGGGGAGCGGCAGGTGTCGACCTCGCTGGCGTTCCCGCGCGATCACCTGATAGTCTTCTTCCGGTCGATGCCCACGCTCGCGAAAATTCTCTTTGCTCTTGCTGTGCTTCTTTCTTTTACCGGATACGTTTCCCCTCCCGCAGCCCTCACGGCGGGAATGGTGTTCGGACTTAGCTTTCACGACGAAGGTGCAGAGCTTCTCGGTGGTCCTCAATTGGCCGGAGAAGTTGAAGAAGTGAATTTCGCGCGACGAACGAAGTGGGGCGCTGGATGCGAGCGCAGCAGCATTCGATGTTTCGGAACGGGGCCTTGGGATGAAGAGGTCGAGGAACGAAGCGTGGCTTGTCCAAGGGAGGATTGAGTACTACACTCGCGCGACCTGGCAATTAGGTCTGGTAGCGCGATGGCGCAGATTTCCATTGAGGAGGAATCATGAATCGGCGGATGTGTATCGTGGCAGTGGTGCTGATTGTGGGGGCGGTCTTCACCGTGAAAGGCGTTTTTTCGCAGACGACCATACCGGCGACGAGAAAAGTGATTAAGCTGGCAAGCGGTCCGGTTTCGGCGCCGTTTAGCGATGCGATTCTGTCGGGCAACACCCTCTACATCGCGGGGCGGATTGGGGTTGACCCGAAGACGGGAAAGGTGCCAGAAAAGATTGAGGATGAGATCAAGTTTCTGCTGGACGGGGAGAAGGAGGTGCTGGCGCAGGCCGGGATGACCATGGATGACTTGGTTTACGTGCAGATTGCGTGCACCGACTTGTCGCTCTTCCAGAAATTCAATCCGATTTATGCGAGCTATTTCACGACCAAGGATTATCCGGCGCGGGAGTTCATTGGGGCCGGATCGCTGTTGATCGGTGGGCACTTCGAGCTGCAAGCCATTGCCGTAAAGCGCTAAACCGGGGATGGAATCAATCAAATCACGGGCTTGACGGCAAGGGGTGACCGCCGTAAACTTAACAGTGTTAATTAAGTGAGAGTGGTGGGAACGAAATGGGCGTAAAGGAACGTAGGGCGCGTCAGAAGGAGTACTTGCGGCAGGAGATTCTGGATGCCGCTACGGAGCTGTTCATTCGCGATGGGTACGAAAACGTGTCGATGAGGCGGATTGCCGACAAAATCGAGTACTCACCGACGACGATTTATATCTATTTCAAGGATAAAGCTGAACTGCTCGATCAGGTGTGCAAGGAGACGTTCGGAAGGTTGGTGCAAAGATTGACCAAGATCATGGACCAGGCCGGAGAGCCCCTCGAGCGATTAAAACGCGGACTCATCGCCTATATCGAGTTCGGACTGGAAAATCCGCAACAATACCGGGCCACTTTTATGATGCCGATTCCCGAGGATTTTGATCCTCAGAAGTTTTACAAGAAAGATTCACCCGGGATGCAGGCCTTTTCGTTTTTAATTCGCGGGATAACGGACTGTATTAAGGCTGGAAAGATTCCGGCGATGAATGTGGACCTGGCGGCCCAAGTCTTGTGGGCCGGGGCGCATGGGATCACCTCTCTCTTAATAACCGATCCCATGTTTCCTTGGGTAGGGCGAGAGAAAGTGATTCATTCTACGGTAGATACACTAGTGGCAGGACTGGCGGCGTAGGGAGCAAAATTTTTTTGCGACCGTGGTTAACAGTGTTCATCTAACGAGCAGTGTTACTTTCGGCCCAGCCAAACCGTATAGCGAGCAGGAGCAAACGCCATGGGGCTGCTGGCCAGGCGAAATCTGTTTCACGACAAAGTGCGGTTCGCGGTGACGCTGACGGGGATCGTCTTCGCGCTCGTCCTGATCATCATCCAGTTCGGCTTGTTCCTCGGATTTACGACCACGACTTCCAACAATATCGACCATTCGCATGCGGATTTGTGGATTGTTTTTAGCGGCGTCGGATATTTCGACACCGGACGGAATTTTTCGGAGCGAAAGTTTTATCAGGTGTTGTCGACCCCGGGAGTCGAGCGAGCCGAAAAGTACATGCAGGCGTTTGGACGCTGGAAGCGGCCTGACGGTCGCGTCGAGAACATCCAGGTGATTGGTTTTCATCCGGGCAGTGGGCTTGGGGAGCCGTGGAACGTCGTGCAGGGCAGCACCGCGGACTTGAAGCAGGAAGATTCGGTACTCGTGGATGAGCTGTACCGGGAGAAGCTGGGAGTAGAGAAGATTGGGGACCGCGTGGAAATCGGAGACCATCGCGCCCGAGTGGTGGGATTTACAAGAGGAATCCGCTCGTTCACGACGTCGCCGTTTGTGTATGCGACGTTCAAAAATTCCCTGGATTACACCAACCCGACTTCGAGTGAAGACAGCACGGCCTACATCTTGGTGAGGGCGGCAGCAGGCGTGGCGCCGGAACAATTGCAGAAACGGCTGCGCGAGCGGCTGACGGACGTGGACATCTATACGACGGCAGAGTTCAGCCGGAAGACGCGGTTCTACTGGATGTTTACTACGGGCGCGGGATTAGCGGTGCTGACGGCGGCCTTGATGGGACTCATTGTGGGTGTAGCGGTAGTGGCGCAAACCATTTACGCCGCCACGATGGACCACCTTCGGGAGTACGGAACGCTGAAAGCGATGGGAGCGACGAACCGCTACTTGTATCGTGTGCTGATCGAGCAGGCGGTGTGGAGCGCGGTTCTGGGTTACGGCCTGGCGATGATTGTGGCGCACTTCATCGTGCAAGGGAGCGCGAAAAGCGGCGCCGTGATCCTGATGCCGTGGTCCATGAGCGCGGGGATGCTCGCTCTGTCGGTGGTGATGTGCGTCGCAGCGGCGCTGGTTTCAATTAATAAGGTGACCAGGATTGATCCAGCGATGGTTTTCAGAGGATAGAAAATTAGGGTTGGAAAAGGGGAACGGCGATGAGGCGGGGCTATTCAGGGGAAATGCTCGGTGCGCAGGGCTTGAGCAAGATTTATCACGAGGGGACGACCGAATTGCGCGCGCTGCGGGGTGTCGACCTGGAGGTGCGAGCGGGAGAGCTAACTTTGCTGATGGGGCCGTCGGGGAGCGGGAAAACGACGCTACTTTCAATTCTAGGATGCATCTTGCGGGCAAGCGACGGGAAGCTGGAAATTCTGGGCGAGGAGGTAGGTTCGCTCCCGGAAAGCGAGTTGCCGCGAATCCGTCGGGAGGCGATTGGCTTTGTCTTTCAGGGATTTAATTTGTTTCCCACGCTGACGGCGGCGGAAAACGTGGCGCTTGCGCTGGATGTGCGCGGCATTCGCGGGGCTGTGGCGCAAAAGCGCGGCGAAGAACTGCTTGCGGAAGTGGGGCTTGCGCAGAAGGCGCGGTCGTTTCCAGCGGACTTGAGCGGCGGGCAGAAGCAGAGGGTGGCGATTGCCCGAGCGCTGGCTGGCGATCCTCCGATTCTGCTGGCGGATGAACCGACGGCAGCGCTCGATTCGACCAGCGGGAGAACAGTGATTGAATTGTTGCAGCGACTGGCGCACAAACACGGCCGGGCCGTGGTGATGGTGACGCACGATCCGCGTGTGCTGTCGTTCGGCGACCGCATCATCCATCTTGAAGATGGGCGCATCCTCAAAGAAGAAAGAAATGTCCTGACCAGGCGGGAGGAGACGTCGTTATTTGCAGAGGCGCCGGTGGCCGGGGCAGGTTTTTAGCACCGGTTTGCGATTAGGGAAGGGGGCGTCGTGAAGAAATCTCAATATGCGCTACTGGCGGTTGGAGCTGTGGTCGGACTTTCAACGGCAGGGCTGTTGCGAAGTCGAGGCAAAGAAGCCTCGACAACTGAGGTTAACGCGAGCCTTGCCAACAACTTGCTGATTGCCGCGCCAGGAAGAGTCGAGGCGGTTTCCGAAGAGGTGCGCGTGAGTTCGGAACTGAGCGGGCGGCTCAAAACGGTGAATGTCGAGGAAGGCGACCGCGTGCGGCAAGGGCAGGTGCTGGCGGAAATCCAGAACGACGATTACCGCGCCCGAGTGCAAGAGGCGGAAGCAGGATTGGCACAGCGCGAAGCTGAATTGCGGCGAACGGTGAATGGCGCGCGAGCGCAGGAGCGCCGCGAGGCAGAAGCGTCAA
>Ga0126376_10001597_pt1 | contig 12339 bp, 11 predicted proteins | sample PanSoiMetPlot_15_FD_92760 | JGI IMG/M metagenome (GOLD analysis project Ga0126376, IMG submission 92760) | Tropical forest soil microbial communities from Panama - MetaG Plot_15 | ecosystem: Environmental > Terrestrial > Soil > Tropical forest > Bulk soil | place: Panama | collected 2016-02-17
AGCAAAGCCCTTGGTCAGCCGGTCAACAACGCCATGTGGGCCAGCCTGTTCAAGTTCTCGTTCAATTCTGTCGCAATCGCTTCCGCCGGCACGCCAATGAATCTGGCCATCTCGATGACGAGATCGCGACGGGTACGCGTGCCGTCGAGAAGAGTGATGAAATACCTGGTATTGGCATCATTGATTTCCACCATCGCATGCCGCAAAGATGCGAGATTGTTCTCGCCGTTTGCGGCCTGCAGGCGAGCAAGTGGGCTTGCAACAGGGCGCTCACCCGGGGTCAAGGTGAATGGAAACGGCTCGGTCTGCAGGGAAAGTGCGCCGATTTGAAACAGGCGAAGCACCGTTTCAGCGATCTCCTGGTTGGCAATCTGGGTGGCCAGCGAAACTGAGTGCGGTTCGGCGGCGCCGATACGGCCGAGCAGATCGGCAATGACGCTTTCCGATGTGGCGGCGCGACCATTTTCGTGGGTGCGGAATTCAAACCTGCCGGGCGCAGATTCATCTGCGCTCACTGGAACAAATCGTCCCCGGGCATGCAATTTGTGCACGCGCGTCCAGGCCGCGGAGCGATCGATGGTGCCGCCGTCACGGCACAGAAGCGAACTGCGAAAGGGCAGCAAGGTGGCGAAGTCGTACTCCTGCTCGAATCGCACGAAGTCCTCCCCCACCCGTTCCCGTAGTAGGCTTCTCTCTTCGCTTGGTATGAGTGCCTCGCAGCCACACACTGGTTGAGCATCGCAAAGATATTGGAGCCCGTGTCTTTTGGCGTCAGCAGCGACATCCGACACGAATTGCGGCTCGTAAATTTCACCCATCTCGTCGTGAAAGATGACCTCAAGCGGAAACAACAACAGCTCCTGCACCCTGTGCCGCATTGCGTTTTGCAGCGGGTCGGCTTCCGACCATTTTGCAGCAAAGAGATCCAACCAGTCCTTTGCTGCGGCGAGCCTCGTGGCGGTGTCACTAACGTTGGCTAGGCAATCCTGCAGGATATCGCGTACGATGTGTCGAATGCGGCAGCCTGGCATCGCGTTATAGCTGATCTGAGCTAGACCGTTCGGAGCGAGCATGTGTCCGATCAGTCGCATCAGTGCCTCGCGGACCGGAGCCGTCACCCAGGCATAGACGCCGTGGGCAACGATATAATCGAACTCGCCCAATGAAGCCGGCGTGTTCAGGATGTCCATTACCGAGAGCTCGACGTTCGTCAACCCTGCGGCTGCGGCCATCGCCCGGCCCGTGGCGATGGTCGTGCTGGCAAGATCGAAGCCGACGAATTGCGACTGGGGAGCGGTTGCGGCGATGCTCATCAAATTCATGCCGTCCCCACAGCCAATTTCAAGGAGACGGCAACGCGAAGCCGGAGCGAATGGCCGATCATGGAGACATGCAAAGACACTGAGCCTGGCCGGGTGCAAGCTCTCATGCACCATGCTCGGATAGCGAATCTGATCAAAGGGATTGATCGCGGCTTCCGTGAGTGCTTCCATTTCAGAGACCTTTGGGATCGCAAGCCGGCATTCATTGAACCATGGCGTGCTCCGGCGCGACCAACGCTGCAACGGAGCTGCGCTGATGGCTCGGCGTGATCGGGCCTGTTTCAGGACTTTGAATTGGCAAATGTGCTTTGTCCATTTGGAAGGAGGTCCCGGTGGCTAAAAATCGTTTCGAACAGGTTGACGAACTTCAGCCCGACGCCATCAACCTGACCCTCATGCAAAAGAGCGATGGTCAGGTCGGCATTGTGCACTGCCCTAAGACGGCTGCCCCCGATCAGTTGCCCGTGGACCTCACAACGGCCGAAATGCCGGTGCGTGACGCTGTGGTCGGGGCCATCCAACTCGCGAATTCCAAGAAGATTCCGATAGTTGTGATCGATCGGGATAACATCTGGAAGAGCGAATGGGGCGAGTTGTGGCGCTATCAGGAGGAGGAGTAGAGAGCCGGCACGAACGGTCGAGTCGGCATCGTTGAAGATGTCGTCCACCGCTTCGCCTCAACCTGGAAAAGGGGCGGTCTGTCAAATCGCACAACAACCCTTCTTACGCACGCACAAGGAGCTTCTTGATTTCCTCGACTTCGGCCCGGAGCTCGGCAATCGCGTTGCGGTGGACCGGAAACTTGATGATGCGTGCCTGGTAGTGCGGCATCACTACTTCAGGGTTACCGACCAGGCTGACGAAAATGCCCGAGAACGGCATCACCGTAGCGCCGACGTGGCAGCAACCAGCGCGTGAGGGGTCGAAAACAACCCGGCGTACCACCGCGGGAGGGGGCCGATTGGCAGCGGGTGACCGCTAGCTCCGCCGTGTCTTTCGCAGCACCCGATTGGCTCAATTTGCACGGGACGAAAAAGCCCGCGTCGTTGTGTCCGGCGCGGGCAGTTCGCCATGTGTCCTGTTCTTTCAGGTCGGAACGATCGGCGGTTGATGTGGCTAAGAGGTGGGGTGACGTTTTTCGGAAAGGAAGCCCGCGCCACGGGGCATGGGCACGGGCTGAAGTAGGGCTGGCTTGATAGTGGGTCGGGTTGGTGGCGTGAATATGGCGGCAAGAAGCTCGCGCCGATGTGGGAGACGGCGCGGGCGCGGTGGCCCACGATCTCTATAATCGGGCCACCGAGTTCGCTCCCACTGGGCAGATGCGCGCGCCGGTTTGACGATCGCTCAAACACCGTCGGCCGCAAGCTATCGCGCGGGTCGAAGCCGCCGCCAGATTAGGGTTTGCAACGTCGCGCTTTCCCGCTCAAACCCACGCAACCTTATGGGACTGCCCTAAGACGACGGCGCTCGACCGATTGCCCGTGGACCTCACAACGGCCGAGATGCCGGTGCGCGACGCCGTCGTCGATCCAGCTTGCGAATTCGAAAAAGATTCCAATCGTCGTAATCGATCGGGACAACATCTGGAAGAGCGAATGGGGAGAGTTGTGGCGCTACCAGGAGGAGGATGAGCAATAAAGGCGTTAGGGCTCACCTTGCGTCATGTACCGCGGCGAAATTTCTATGAGCGCAGCGATTCGACCTCTCTGAAAACCTCGTCTCTCTGCCGATGCCGAGCTAGCATAAGAGGACGATGAAAAGAGCGACCATGAACCCGCGTCTTACCGCTTCGGTCTTTGGGTTGCTGGCGACTTTTGTGGTGTCCGGTTGTGTGGGACCGACGGTGGCAGGTACCCTCACGCCGGATCAGACCAGCCATACCAGAAGGCCGACTAACATGAATCCGCCGAGCAGCATCGACCAATCACCGACGTTGAACTCAAGAAAACGGCCGTCTGCGGTAACTTGCGTATCCGGCAACATGATCTGCTCTGCTGCAATGGATTGACTCGCCTCGTTAAATACCACGACGGCGTGATCCTAGCTGTCACCTGAATGCAACGGGATGAAATTTTTATGCTGCTCCGAGCTGACAGGCAATCCGACTATTTGATGACATAAAATTTTCCGTCGATTGACCAGTTGGGCTGCTCCAGGCGACCGCCGTCGGGGTTCGCGACCTTCAGCGTTCTCGCCTGGTCGCGGATATACTTCAACGTCTCGCCAGGCGCGAAAGCTGGAGGCGGTGCGTCGGGAAGATCGACCACCTGCACAGGCTTGTCGCTCAACAGCGCAACCGCCAGGGCGATGCCGGCAGGCAGACCGGCGACGAATTCGTAACCCCCATAAGGGGTGCCGAGCTGCGGAATAGTGAGGGGGCGTCCCGGCTTGATGAGATTGGGGGCATCGCGCAAGCCGTGCGTTGCTGCGGTCGGATTCGGGAAGAACTGCGTCAGCCTCCCACTTGCGTCTACGTCGAGCAGGATCAGGTAGCCCGTCTTTTTTGTGGCGATGCGGAACCCAATCTTCGAACCGGCAGACACTTCCAAACCGGGAACGAGATCGACCGAAACGCCCGCCGAATTCTCGACCTTTGCGGTTGAGTTCAGGAGCGCAAGCCGCGGCGGCGAAATGTCGGGCACCGTCGTGGCGTTAGGCGTCTCGGGAACATCAGGAAGAATCGTCACCGATCGAGGCGCCTGGGCGAAAGTGGCAGTCCCCGCCAAAACCGCGGCGGACAGTCCGGCTACGGCCCCTTGGGCGATCTTAGAGCGGATTCCAGTCATTATCGCGCCAGCTCCTGCACCGGACCTCCACTAAGGTGCCGTATATATGGTGGTGGCGCCGATCCGGGCATCGGGAGGTGCCAAACGCTCGACCAGCTCGAGGACCTCGACCGCGGCACGGCGCTGACTGACCTTTCTCAAGGCCTGTTCAAGTTCGCGTAGCACCTGAGCCGAGGAAATGGCGACCACGAGATCGGAGCCGAATGGTTCTCCCACACTCAGCGGCAGCTTCAATTCGGGTTTAGCGACGATGCGATCGTCGGAACCCGTCGGATAAAGGTCTTGGACCTTCCCATCGCCTGCGATGTTGAACATCACAATCGAACGCTGTGCGGTGCCGGACACCTGGACATCGACACGTGCATCGCGGTGGTGGAGCTTGTCGTCAGGCAGGATCCGCACTGCTTGCGGTGCCCTGGCCGCGAGGCGCTTGAACCCATTGACTGCGGCAACACGGTCAATGACGCTCGCGAGATCGACACGGTCTACCCCGCGGGCGACGATGTCTGCGCCCGCGAGCACGTCATGCGACTTTGCGTCCCAAATGAGATCAGGATTGTCTTTCGTCCCGACCACCTCGAAGCGCGCCTTGCGGGTTTCCAGATTGGCCAACTGATCGCGCTGGTTGTCGAGGACGGCGATCCGGACGGTGCCCAGCGACGTGGCGCCTGGCGGATCGGGAGGCTGCGGACGCGCCGGCAGAGCGTTCGACGGTGCCGTCACGACGGGAGGCGGAGGCGTTGTCGTTTGGACGCGGGTCGGGCTGGGCCCCCCTGCGCCACCGAGCAGTACGACTCCGCGCGTACGTTCAAAAACCACATCGGAACCGTCATCGCGCCCAACCGGACCGGCGGTCACGACCTGCTGCCGCTGATCGGACAATTGGTAGGCCACCTGGCGCACATACGTAAACAATTCAGTGCGGGAGACGTTACCGTCCCGGTTTTCATCGGCCGCACCCTCGAATGCGCGCGCCACGGCGTAGCTCAACGCCCCGCGAAATCCCGGCACGCCGGGAATGCGGACTTCCGGCGCCTTGGTGTTGCGATCGACCGCAGCGAGAAAAGCGGTCCGCTGGAAATCGATATCGCTCAGGAACGCGTCACTTGTGGTCGAAATCGGCCGCAGATTGTCGACCGTCAGCACATAGCGCGGCGCCTGGCGGTAGCTCATTTCACCGGCGCGCGGGTCGACCTCGCGCGCCAGCCCGCCGCCATAGCAGGCGTCGGCGACAAAGAGAACGTGTGTGCCCTTGGCCTCGAATTGCTTGATGATATGGTTGAATTCGGTGCCAATGATGCGCTGCTGCGTCCCCGGTCCGGTCTTTGGATCGAACCCGGCGAGCACGAAAACGTTGTCGAGGCCGTCGGGCTGCGACCCTTTGATGTGCTCGGGCTCCTGCACGCCATGGCCGGCCACCGACAACACCACGAGGTCGCCCGCCTGGCTGCGCTGGACGAGTTGATCAAGGGTGCGCATCACTGTCACGCGGTCAGCTGCGGCGTCGTAGAGGGCGGTAATGTCCCTCACGCCCTGATTCCGCAATGTCTGTTCTATGTCGCGGGCATCCGCGACGGCACCACGCAGTTGCGGCACGAACTGATAGGCGTCGATGCCGATCACCACAGCCCGCACTTCCCCGCCTTGCGGAGGACGCATGGCCGCCTGCGTGCTCGCGGACGCGAAAATCACGCCCAAGAGCGCGATTGACGCGCACCGAACGAGGGAACCGACGCCTTTGAACGAGATGCTCATCGCCCTGCCTCTTACTTGTGCTTTCGGTGGCGGCGCCCGCGTTGCTCTTGAGAATCGGCCGCTACTTTGTGCATCGCGTCTTTGTTTCCAGCGGACTTGTCATCATTGAATGCGGCCGCGGCAACGACCGTCTGGTCCTGCAAGGCGTTGAAGCGGACCGGCTTGAAGCCGCGAGCAAGCAGTGAGGCGAGCGGATAGACGTTGCGGCATACCCGGCCGTTGCATCCGCCGGTCGAGGACTCCATCACCTCGGCTTTGCGATCCGGCGTAAAGCGCAAGAACAACATGACGTGGGTGCCAGGCTTATTGAGCGCGTCGCCGGGCTGCAAGTCCCACGCATTGGTGAGCTCGGTCGTGATTGCCGGAATGGCAGCGGTGGTAAAGTGATTGGCCAGGCCCCAGGCTGCGCTTACGAAGGCTGAGCAATCGACGCCGGCGACATCGGTGCGCGGATTGTTATGGGTGCACACATTGCCTGCCAACATGCCGTCAGCAATCCTGGCGCGAAACTGATTGAGCGAGCCGTGGCACCCCCAGCAATAGGGCACCCCGCGCACCTCCTGATTGAGCTTGCCGCTGAGATAGCCCGGTCGCCGGATGCGGTTAAATCCAGTGCATGTGGTATCGGGATCGGGGCCGTAATTAGCTGGCGCGAGGCGCCATTGTAGGCCTTCGAAGCCGAATGCGGTCTGCACGACCTGCTGGCGCGTCAAGGGGCGCACAGCGGCAATAGCGCCCTTGCCGGCGATTCCCGCTTCACTGGCCGTGAAGCGGGACAGGGCGGGATTGTCAATGACGGCCGTGGGACGCACGTTGCGCGATCCGACGCCGACGACATCGACTTCGGACTTTCGTGAGCGCAAAAAGTAGACATCGCCATCCGGCGAAATCGCGATGAAGCGACGCGAAAGCGCGACACTTTGCTGAAGTGGGATATCGTAGATGCTTTCCTGCACGCCTTGCGGAGAAAAACGAACCACGAATGCGGCCGCCGCCCGCTTCGAGTTGTTCGGGATGTTTTCGGTGAGAACGAACATCCGGCCGCCGTTGTCGATCTCAAGAAACTCCACAACGCCGATGCGATCATGGACCCGCAGGCGCAGTTTCGCTATCTCGGTGTTCGAGGCCTGCTCGCGCACCTCCACCTGAGCGCTGTTGAGCCTTTCGCCAATGGTGACGTCCGCCGTGACCGAACCGCGTCCCCTCGAGGCGACGAATTGTCTGGCCGGCTTGCGGCTGACCGGGATGGCGCGCGTGTGTTCGCCGAGCAGTTCCGCAGGGCTATCGAGGGTCTGCGATCCCATCTGGGCGAAGGCCGAAAGGGTGAAATCGTCGGGCGCCTCGGCGGAGCGGGTCCGTGTCAATCCGCGCACCGGCGCGTCGTCCCGGCCGGTCGGCGCGAGAGCCTGCGGGGCGCCGTCCCAAACATAGACGCTACCGCGCCGAACGATGATGTCGGTCGGGCGCATGTTTTCCGGCAATTCGAGGGATTGAACGGGCGCATCTGCAGTTCTTGCGTTGAAGCGCAGGACGCGGCCATTGAGCTGATCAAGTAGATACAGGCTGCCGTCATCCGCCGCGTAGATCGCCTGAGGGCCATCCTGCGGAGCGTCCTCCCTGGCATCAACGATGCCAACTGAATTCTGCGCCGTGCCGTTTGAGAAGCGTTTCACCACGGCGTTCTCTGCCTCGGCGCTTCTGCCTGCCGCGAGCGTTAAGATCGCGGCTGCCAGGGCCACCGACACGAAGGCGATGTTAGGCCGTATGCCCGCCCTCATATGCGCCAAGCTGACGAATGGCGGCCGCGCGGACTTCCTCCTCCCTTGTGGGAAAGGGACGTGGGGGGGCGTGCCCGGAAGCAGCGAATTGCCCCATCTCCCGATCCCCACCTGCGGCCCCTCGCCACCAAGGGCAGGGGAGGAGTGGGCGGTAGCGTCGAACCCTGGGAACCCGAAACGACGCGAACGCGGACCGTTCGCGAGGTCGCCCCGATCCAGCCGAATGTCTGTGTGTCTGAGGGAGATCATGGATTGTGCCAGCGCATTCACGTGCTAAACCTTGGTCGCGACAGCGTCAGTTCTGGTTCACCCAAGATAGCATGCGATGCCGGGGACGCCCGTTCGGGCATGACGCTGGAGCGCGTTCGATCGCATCGCCAGATACGCTAAAGCATGGATGCGACGCTATCGAACCCCAGCGACCGGCACAGCCTGCGGACGGTTTCCTTCTGGTCGGGCCGCAAGGTTCGCAGCAGCGGTCCCGCAACCGCATAGAGGCGACCCGGCGGCCAATCGCTAGGAGAAATCCGCGGCTCCTGCCCTTGCCGAATCAGCGCTATCTGCTGCCGGCCGATCTCTGCCAAGGCGGCTTGCACTGACGGCCAAGCCGGCTCCTGGTCGGGCGTGAGCCTCAGGTTGTGCTTGATCCGGCCGATTTCCGCCGATGTCAGCACTCCGCGGTAGTGGGTCGTCGGAAGCGCTGTGTGGAGTTCCGGCACGACCGAACCCTTCCTGACCTCGACGACCGGCCGTGATGGCGGCTCGGGCCGGGGGCCGGCGTCATAAGGCGTCAGCGCTGCATTCTTATAACTGCGGGGTTCCTGCCTGGCATCGGAACGCCTATTTGACGATTTATTGAAATCGTCGGCGGCCGACGGCGGATTGATCGAGGCGTAGGCGCCGACGGGCCCCGGAGCGACGGCCGAAGCTGACGCCGTCACCTGAGGGGCAAACGGAGAATCGCTCTCAAGCGCAGATGGACTAGGGGATGGGGGCTGCACACTCATCAGCGATGGTGTTGCCATGACCGGGAATCGATATTCGGCCAGAAGCATCGGCGCGGCGGCAGATGCCCGCTGCTGCGTAGGATCCGGCTGCTGCGTGGGATTATGGGTCAACACCACATAGGCTCCGATCGCAACGAGGCAAAAGGAACCAGCCGCAGCCGAAACAGCGCCTATCAAGCGCCAATCCATCGTGCGCCACCGTTCTGTTGATGTTCAATCATATGTAGCAATTAACGGAGCGTTGGTTCAACGCGGTGCGTATCCTTCCCAGCATATACTATAAATCGCAGGCCGCCGCCCTTTTTTGGCACGGTGCGGCTGACCGTACCCGGCCTTTCCGTTGATCCGCCCTTCGTCCACGCGTTTCTCGGACTCGATTCGGGAACGACGCAGGTCGATCGTCTGAGCAAGACGAAAATACCTCCGTCGGGTTGCCGCAAACATGAACTGAACCGGCTCTTGAATTTGGACTCACTTGCCGCGTGCGAACGTAATGAATCCTTCCCGGTTCGGCATCGCCACCTTCGGTAGCGACTGCGCGTTCATGGTCTCGCCCTCCGCGATGATGCCGTTGAGGTTGAGCAAATAGGCTACCACACCATAGACCTCGTCGCTCGTGAGGGCCTTCGACTCGTTGAGCGGCATTGCCCGCCGGATGTAGTCGAACAGCGTCGTAGCGTAGGGCCAATAGCTGCCGATGGTCTTTACGGGCGGTTTATCGCCCGGCAGCGAGCCCTGGCCCCCGACCAGGCGGTCGTTGGGTTGGCCGGCGCCTTTTGCACCATGGCAGGCTTGACACTTCGCTGCGAACACGGCTTCGCCCTGTTGCACGGTGCCGCTGCCCGGCGGCAGTCCGGTGCCGTCGGGCCCGATACTGATGTCCCAGGAGACAAGGTCCTCCGGCGAGATCGGCTTGCCAAGGTTGGGGCTCTGCTGGGCGAACGCCGGTGAGGTGAGCACGAGAAGAACCGCCGGGGCGACCGCAACCACGAACTTACGCATAGACATTTTTCACCTCGCCATTACCTTCTACGGCCCACGACTGGATCATGTTGTTGTGGTAGATGCCGCGGTCGCCGCGCAACGCGATGAGTTGTGCGCGGCTCGGCTGGGCGTATCCAGTCTCGTCAGTCGCGCGGCTCTGCAGCACCGCCGCGCCGCCGTCCCACTGCCACGCCATGCGGAAGCGGGTGACGGACTTGGACAGCACCGGCTCTTGCAATGCCGCGAGCCCCCAGCTTTTGCCGCCGTCTGCCGAGACCTCGACCTTGGCGATCTTGCCGTACCCAGACCAGGCGAGACCTGAAATTTCGTACAGGCCTGCCCCGCGCACAGTCAGCCCGGGCGACGGATGGGTGATGATCGATTTGCCCTCAAGCGGAAACACGAATTGCAACGCCTTCCCGGACGGCAGCAGGATCGTGTACTTGGACGTCTCGTCCTTAGTCATGGTCGGGCCCGCTGTGAGCTTGATGCGCCGGAGCCACTTGACGTTCATGTTGCCTTCGAAACCGGGCAGCAGCAGGCGCAGGGGATAGCCATTCGACGGCCGCACGCGCTCGCCGTTCTGGTAAAGGCAGATCATGGCGTCATCGAGCGCCTTCTCGATGGGGAAGGAACGGCTCATGCCGGCCGCATCGGCGCCTTCCGCGAGCACCCACTTCGCCTCCGGCTCGATGCCTGCCTCCTGCAACAGCACCGAGAGCTTGACGCCGGTCCATTCGGAGCACGACAGCAGGCCGTGGATCGCCTGAACATTGGCGTTCGCCGGCTGTTTCGCGAACAGCCCGCCGCTGTTGCCGGCGCATTCTACGAAGGCGATGCGCGATTCCATCGGGTAGCGGGTAAGATCGTCGAGGGTGAACACAAGCGGACGCCTCACCAGACCGTGGACCAGCAGGCGATGGGTGTCCGGATTGATATCGGGAATGCCACTGTGGCTGCGCTCGTAGTGCAGGCCGCTCGGGGTAATGGTGCCGTTGAGCAGATGGTGCGGCGTGCGCGAAGAGCCGGTGCCACCGGTGCCGGGGGCTGACGCCCAAGTGCGGGCGACCTTTTCCTCATACTTCGAAGGCTGGCCGTAGCCGTTGAACGGCGCGCCCGGGATCTTCATCCACGGTTCGACTGCCAGCGGCGCCGCGCCGGCCCCACTCGCCACGGCGCCCGCGCCCATCGCGGCGGCGCCGCCGGCAAGAAACACGCGGCGATGCAAAAGCCCGTTGCCCGCCACCTGTTCGGATTCGCTCCGAGACATTTCCGTCATGCTCAACTCCTCCCTGCGCATATCGCATTGGGCGCCATTGTAGTCCGATCCGCACGGCGGGGAACCAGGGGAATGCAATTTTCGCGATGAAGGTTCGGAATGGCCCCAATGTGAATCGAGATGGGTTCGCTGTTGCGTCGGTGGACGCATCAAGCCGTGTAGAGCGTAGGGCTGATAAACCGAGCCTAATCCGCGCTCCGCGGCACAATAGCCGCACTCGCGCCATAGGCGGCTGTTCAGCGTTGCTCCATGAGATCGCCCTCGTCGGACTCCATCCTCGACGAAGTGGCGTGGCGAAGTAAGCTCGGGTCCCCTGTCGGGTTTCGCTGCGCTGAACCCGCCCTACGAGGTCGTGCCAACATCCTTGCGCATGACGAGCTGCGTCTGCGTCACGATGGCGGCGAGCTTGCCGTCGCCTCGGGTGATCCGCGTCTGCCAAACCATGGTGGTGCGGCCGCGGTGCAGTGGCGTACATTCCGCCCGCAAGGTATCGCCGAGCGGCACTGCGGCAAAGAAATTGGTTTTGCTCTCGATCGTGGTCGTGCCGGCGCCTTCGGGCAAATTCAGGAAGGTTGCGGCGCCGCCGAGATTGTCAGCAACCGCCATCACGGCGCCGCCGTGGAGGGCGCCGTTGCGGTTCGCGAGTTCTTCTCGGACCTGGAGTTCAGCGACCACTTGGTCGCGCGACGCCTCTACGATTTTTGCTCCCAGCAAACGGAAGAATGGGGGTTGCATGTCGTTAGCGATCGTCAACCGGCGATGGGCGGCGTCGGCCGTGTCTTCGGCATTCAATGGCGTGGCTCCGCTAGGGCAGTTGCGAGATCCCAGTGATGTCTTGTTCGCGGCCTCGATACAAGGGACGCTCGAACATTTGCCCACTGTAGGGGCTATTCGGTGGCGCGCGTCATTGGCCCTAGCACAAAGCGCTTTCGGTTTGCGCTAACCCGTTCTGGAAGATGCAGGACCACATTGATCGCGTGCCTGGCAAGCCGCTTTGGGCTGCGATGGCTGCTAAGGAGTAAACCCGTTCGGCGGCGCACCGAAGTCGGGCTTGCCCGACTTCGGTCGAAAAATGTGTCGCATCGGCAACGACCGATTTCGACACGCCCTTGACAGCCACTGCAGCCCAGGCTTTTGGGCATCCACGCAATCAATGCGGTCCTGCATCTTCCTCCATTCAGTCTCCGGGGCAACGCAGCGGCGTAGTTAGCGCCAATGGGCGCCCCGTTTTGAGCACCGCGTGCGCGTGACCGGATTGTCAAATTGAGTGAACCTGTCCGCTTGAGTGAAACCTCTCCGCGATCTCATCGTCGGTTGGCGACGGGCGCCCTTGCCCTACAACTGTTGTGACATGCTCCCCTCGCTGAAGGGAGGGGCTTCTGCCCCTGCCTCCACGCGGAGATTTGCGGCCTTCAGGTCTATGCCCAC
>Ga0126376_10001598_pt1 | contig 12337 bp, 16 predicted proteins | sample PanSoiMetPlot_15_FD_92760 | JGI IMG/M metagenome (GOLD analysis project Ga0126376, IMG submission 92760) | Tropical forest soil microbial communities from Panama - MetaG Plot_15 | ecosystem: Environmental > Terrestrial > Soil > Tropical forest > Bulk soil | place: Panama | collected 2016-02-17
CTGAAGCAAGCTGGACTGGAGCTGACCGACATCGACCTGTTCGAGATCAACGAGGCGTTCGCCTCGGTCGTGCTAGCCTGGGCAAAGGCAACCGGCGCGGACCTGGAGAGGACCAACGTGAACGGTGGCGCGATCGCCATCGGACATCCGCTCGGCGCCTCAGGCGCGCGGCTGATGAACCACCTGCTGTACGAGCTCGAGCGCCGCGACCTTCGCTACGGACTGGAGGCAATGTGCTGCGGCGGCGGCCTCGGCACGGCAACCATCATCGACCGGGAGGTGTAGTAGTGTCCACCTTCGCAGGAGTCGACCAGGTGCGGCCGTACAAGATCTGGGACGGCGCGGTGGCGCGGGCCGTAAATGGCGACCACATCACCCTGGCGGTCGTCGATCTGGACGCCGGCGTGGCGGTTCCCGAGCACCACCACTCGAACGAGCAGCTCGGCATCGTGCTGAAGGGCACGATCACGATGGTCATCGCCGGCGAGCGCAAGACGCTGGCTGTGGGAGAGACGTACGTCATCCCGGGTGACGTCCCCCATGCCGCCGAGGCCGGTCCGGACGGAGCAACTGTCATCGACGTCTTCACGCCCACACGGGACGACTGGGAGCGCGTCGAGCGACTTCAACCGGGCGCCGGAGCGTGGCCGAGCTGAGCCCTTCCGCCACCGTCGATCATCAACTGGTGGTGCACGTCGCGAGCGAGCTCGGGGTCGCGCCTGCCCGGCTCGACGGCCTGGACCAGGACCTGGTCGAGGCGATCGGAAGCCGCCTGCAGGAGCTTCACGAGGCCGCGGCCGTGGACGAGATGACGGGAGCGCTTCGCCGGGCCGCCGGTCTTGCCGCTCTGATACGCGAGGTCCGCCGCGCCCGGCGCTTCGACGACCGCAAGCTCGTCGTCGTCTTCCTGGACGTCGACAACCTCAAGGCGGTCAACGACAGTCGCGGGCACGCGGCCGGGGACTCAGTCCTTCGCCAGGTGGTGGCTGCCCTTCGCAAGAGGCTGCGCGCATACGACCTCGTGATCCGCTGGGGCGGAGACGAGTTCGTTTGCAGCCTGCCGGGCGCCGGCCTGGACGCCGCCCAGCGGGCCCTGCACGACGTCCGCAGCGACCTGGCGGCACGAACTGGTTCTACGTTCACCGCAGGCTTTACGGAGCTGGGCGCGGACAGCGATGCCGATGCCGTCGTAGCCCGTGCCGACGCCGACCTCTACGAGCGCAGGGGGCGCGAGAGGTGGGGACTGTCGAGGCAGAACCGCCAGGGCAGGTCCGCCCACACCTTCGCGTATCCGACACCCACCCGCGGAGTGCGGGCAACGGCGCCGGGAATAGGCCGGAAGCCGTCGTCGATCACGTAGAGGGCAGGTGGCTGCAGCGGCGCACCGTTCAGGGACCGGTCGATGTCGAGCGCTTTGGAGACCAGGCCCGGGCCTGAGCACCGGCCGACCCCCGGTCCCGGCTCCAGTGCGCGCACGAGCACTGCCTGGGGACAGCCTTCGGGCCGGGTCACGAAGTTGAGACAGTTGTGCATGCCGTAGATCAGGTACACGTAAGCGCGTCCTGGCGGCCCGTACATGACCGTGGTCCGAGGTGTATGGCCGCGCCAGGAGTGGGCGGCGCGGTCCTCAGGCCCGCAATAGGCTTCGACCTCGACCAGCCGGCCCCAGCGCAGCATGCCGTCGTTTTCGCGGACCAGCAGCTTACCGATGAGGTCCCGCGCGACCTCCAGCGTGTCGCGGGCGAAGAAGCCAGGCCCGAGCACCCGCCCGGCCGGCCGTGATCTGTCGGCCAACACGTGTGACTATATGAGGTGGTGCGCGCTCGTCGTGCGGACCACCGAAATCATCTATGAGGAGCTCAACGACCATGGCCACCGCCACCATGACCTCGCTCGACAAGATCGAGGAAATCCTGGGCGACGAAGCCGGCACCCTGCTCGAGCACCGTTGTCAGACCATCGCCAGGGAGCACCTGCACCTCCCCGGACCGGACTTCGTAGACCGGGTATGGACGCCCAGCGACCGCAGCCCGCGCGTGCTTCGCAGCCTCCAGACGCTGTTCGACGGAGGACGCCTCGCCGGCACCGGCTACCTGTCGATCCTGCCCGTCGACCAGGGCATCGAGCACTCGGCCGGAGCATCGTTTGCGCCAAATCCCGCGTACTTCGATGGCGAGAATATCGTCCGGCTGGCGATCGAGGGCGGCTGCAACGCCGTCGCCTCGACATTCGGCGTTCTGGGCTCGGTCGCGCGGAGGTACGCGCACCGGATCCCGTTCATCTGCAAGATCAACCACAACGAGTTCCTGACGTATCCCAACAAGTACGACCAGATCTTGTTCGGCACTGTGCGCGAGGCGTGGGAGCTGGGCGCCGTGGCGCTGGGAGCCACCATCTATTTCGGCTCGGAGCAGTCGAGCCGGCAGCTGGTCGAGATCGCACAGGTGTTCCACGAAGCGCACTCGCTGGGCATGGCGACCGTGCTCTGGTGCTACCTCCGGAATCCGGCATTCACTCAGGACGGCGTCAACTACGAGCTGGCCGCCGACCTGACGGCGCAGGCAAACCACCTCGGGGTGACTATCGAGGCGGACATCATCAAGCAAAAGCTGCCGGAGACCAACGGCGGCTTCACAGCGCTCAAGTTCGGGAGGACGTCGAGGCTGGTCTACGAGCAGCTGACGACCGACAATCCGATCGACCTCACGCGCTACCAGGTCGTGAACTGCTACATGGGGCGCGCCGGCCTGATCAACTCGGGAGGTGCTTCAGCCGGAGACACGGACCTCAAAGAGGCGGTCAGGACGGCGGTCATCAACAAACGGGCCGGAGGCACGGGCCTGATCTCGGGGCGAAAGGCCTTTCAGCGGCCGACGGCTGAGGGCATCGCGCTGCTGAATGCCATCCAGGACGTCTACCTGAACCCGGGCGTGACCGTCGCATAGGCCTCAGAGGGGGCCGGAGACCTGGCAACCGCCAGGGCTCCGGCCATCGGGGGGTAGATTGCAAGCGCAGCCCGGGCCACCGATCGTCGAGTCTCGAACCCCCGCTCGATCTCCTTAAGGGAGCTCTTCGCCGGCCGCCCGGGCACCCCTGTCCACTATATACGAACATGCGTTTGCAGCGCAAGCTCTACGCTTCGATCTCATGAGACTCGCCTTCCTCGGCACCGGCTCCGCCTTCTCGCTCGAGCGCTACAACGGCGCGGTGGTCGTCGACGGCCGCCTCCTGCTCGACGCGGGCGCTCCCCTACTGCCCCATATGCACCGCCTCGGCATCGACCCAGGCGCCATCGAGGCGATCTTCCTGACCCACTTTCATGGCGACCACATCCTGGGACTCCCGCCCTTCATGTTCTACAGAGGCCTTCAGCCCACCGTGCCCTTGACCGTGGTGGGCCCTCCCGGTGTCGAGGAAAAAGTCGCGTGCCTCCTGAAGTTCGCCTGGGGCGATGAGTGGCCCGAGCACGCCCGTAGCATGGACCTGTCCTACCAGGAGGCCGGTAGAGCCGGCGAGGCCGGTGGGATCCATTACGAGACCGTCAAGCTCGACCATGGCGACCTCGAATGCCGCGGCTACCGACTCCACCTCGAGGGCAGGGTCCTCGCCTACGCCGGGGACACCACCGCCACCCCGCCGCTGGATGACCTCGTGAGGGACGCGGACGTAGCGATCACCGAGGCCACCGGTCCCGGGCGCATAGATGTCCACACCAGCTGGGAGGAGGCGCACGCGCTCGCGGCGCGACATCCTGGGACCCGCTTCCTGTTCAACCATCTCTTCGCCGGGACGACGCCCGGTGCAGCCGAGGACCTCGCCACCGTCGATGTCTGAAATCTGAACTGAAGCGTTGACTGTCCCGCGCAGCGCAAACGACAATAGCTCAACGCCCTGTTGCCATCTTCTCGACCACCTCGGGCGTGAGACTTCGTATTCCGTGACGTACGTAACGCAGAGGTATGCTGGGTTTGGACGACAGGCGGCGAGAAGATTGGGAGCGAGTCAAACGCTCAGTCGGCACCGGGTATCTTGTCCGCTGGGATCAACACGACCCCGAGGCGGTCGAGCAGGAAGTCGGCCCGGTGACGTGGCAGCAAACCGAGGAGCACGAGCTGGTACAGGGCTGGTTCGGCTGATGCCCATCAGCGCGCCAGTGTGAAGGGCCGTCACCTGGGTGCCACGGCGCTCGGGCTCCTGACGGGCACCACTGGCTGCGCCATCCTCGTACTCGTCGGCTACGTCCTGTATCTCCGGCTGTGGGGTGACTCGCTTCTCGCCCTGGGTCTGATAATCGCCCTCTCGGCCATGGCCGGCCTGTATGCGGGCTGGATCCTTGGCATGCTGGTCTTCTCGGCGATAAGAGGGGCCGATGACGGCAGCGGCGAACCTGTATGAGGCCGCCGCGCGACCCTGGCTCGACGCGCCCACTGCTCGACAAACTGGGCGTCAAGCCCGGGATGCGAGTGGTGCTGGTCGGGTTCGAAGACTTAGCGTTCCGGGCAGAGCTCGCTGAGCGCGGAGCCGTGGTGGAGTCAGAGCCGGCATCTGGCGTCGACATGGTCTTCTACCGAGTCACCGAGCCGGCCGAGCTTGGCGGAATTCGGGAGCTCAGACACCTGATCCATGACCGAGGCGCAATCTGGGTCTTGAGGAACAAGGGCCCCGATCGCACGGTTCGCGATGTGGACGTCATCGACGCAGGGAGGGCATTCGATCTCATAGACAACAAGATCGCGAGTTTTTCGGATACTGTCGCTGCCATGCGATTGGTAGTGCCATTGAACCGCCGGACTAAGTGAGGGAGGTCGGGATGAGGAGGGCAGTAATACCGCTGCTTTTCGCGTTGGTTCTCAGCGCCTGCGGAGGCGGTGGAGGCGGGACCAGCACCACGCCTACGGGTACGCCCAAGACCGGCGGCACACTGAAGGTCGGCCAGGAGACCGAGATCGTCACCCTCGACCCAAATGCCTCAGGGCTCCTGGTCGAGCGCGAGATCTACTACAACATGTACGACTCACTGCTGGGGATCGACGCCAAGCTCAATTTCGTCCCCCAGCTGGCGAAGTCCTGGCAGTTCCCCGACGACAAGACCCTGGTCTTCAACCTCCGCAGCGACGTCAAGTTCCACGACGGAACCCCCTTCAACTCCGAAGCCGTCAAGTTCAACATCGATCGGTACATGAACGACCCCAAATCGGTGCGCAAGAGCGATCTGGCTTCGGTCGACTCCGTCGAGGCGAAGGACCCGACCACGGCGGTGTTTCACCTGAAGCGGCCCGATGGCACTCTGCTGGCGCAGCTGGTCGACCGCGCGGGCATGATGCTTAGCCCGACCGCGATCAAGCAAGCCGGCGCCAACCTGTCGGTGAGCCCGATCGGAGCCGGTTCAGGGCCGTTCGAGTTCGTCGAGTGGAAGCGTGACGACCATCTGACGCTGAAGCGCAACCCGAACTACTGGCGCAAGGACAAAGACGGCCACCAGCTGCCCTACCTGGACCAGATCGCCTACCGGCCGATCATCGACCTCAACTCCCTCCTCGCCGCACTCAAGACGGGAGACGTCGACTTCGTCCGCACCGTCGCCGGCAAGGACGTGGATGGAGTCAAGGCGGATTCCACCCTGGTCTACCGCGACGTGCCGACCCTGGGTTTCAACGCAATATGGCTCAACCACTCCGTTCCGCCGTTCAACGACCCAGCCAAGGCGAAGGCCGTGGCGCTGGCGATCGACCGTGCTCAGATCCTGAAGACCGTCCTCTTCAACGTCGGAGTGGTCTCGTATGGACCGGTTTCGCCCGCGAGCTGGGGCTTCGATCCGTCTCAGAAGATCTATGACAAGCCCGACCCGGACAAGGCCAAGACAACGGCCACCGGCTTCTCATTCACACTGAAGACGGCGAACAACCAGGACTCCATCCAGACCGCGACCCTCATTCAGGCGCAGCTGGCCAAGGCTGGCATCACCGTGAACGTTCTGCCCGAGGAATTCGGCAGGCAGACGACTGAGACCCGAGCGCACCAGTTCGAGGCGGCGCTGCAGGGTTGGTCGGGCCGAATCGACCCTGACGGCAATACCTTTTCCTTCTATCACACGGGTGGGAGCTTCAACGACGGCCTCTACTCAAATCCGCAGGTGGACCAGCTTCTGGAGCAGGCGCGTGCATCGACCGACCGGGCGAAGCGCAAGCAGCTGTACGCAGACCTGGAGAGGATCCTGGTGGGAGACGTCGCTGAGGTGTACCTCACGCACGGGACCGTTGCGCAGATCAGCACCAACAAGATCCGTAACTTCACGCTGATCCCCGACGGCATGAATCGTTTCGCGGAGGTCTGGAAGAGCTAGCACAGACCCTTCGAAAGCGTGTTCGAGTACCTGGTCCGGCGCCTCGCGCTCATGGTCCCCACGGCCTTTCTCGTAACCGTGGGCGTGTTCTTGCTGATCCACCTGACGCCTGGGGACCCGGCTGTGATCATCCTGGCAGAGTCCTACACGCCGGAAGCGGCGGCCCAGCTGCACAGGGACCTGGGTCTGGACAAGCCGCTGCCGGAGCAGTACGCGCGATACATGGGCCGGCTCGCTCACGGCGATCTGGGCCGCTCCCTGCGCAACAAGCTGCCGGTTACCCAGGCAATCGGCGAACGGCTGCCTGCCACCCTCGAGCTCGGGTTGGCAGCGCTGTGCTGGTCGCTCCTTGTCGCCATTCCGCTTGGTACGATCGCTGCCCTGAGGCGCGGCCGCACGGTGGATGTGATCGCCTCCGGGGTGACGGTGGCCGGCATCTCCATGCCCAACTTCGTGCTGGGGATCCTGCTGATCCTCATCTTCGGTCTCGTCCTGCGCGTGCTGCCCGTGGGAGGTTTCGCGGCGCTGAGTGACTCCGTGCCTGACAACTTGAGCCGGCTGATACTGCCGGCTATCGCGCTCGGCACCTTCGGCGCGGCGGCCAACATGCGCTTCACGCGGTCGTCCATGATCGAGGTGCTGAACCAGGACTACATTCGTACAGCACGCGCGAAGGGCGCAAGCAGGTTGCGGGTCGTCAACCACCACGCACTCAAGAACGCTTTGATACCCGTCGTGACCGTAGTCGGCCTTCAGATTGGAGCCATTCTCGAAGGCGCGCTCGTCACCGAGACCGTCTTCAGCTGGCCAGGCGTCGGCAAGCTCGCCGTGGACAGCATCTTCGGGAAGGACTTCCCGGTCGTCCAGGGCATCGTTCTCATGTCGGCTCTGTCGTTCATGCTTGCCAACCTGCTCGTCGACGTCTTGTATGCCTGGCTCGACCCGAGGATCTCGTACGCGTGAGCACTGCTGCCCCTGCTTACACCGGCGTCGATGAGCTGCCCGTCGCGCTCGAAGAGCAGGGCCCGCCCAGGCTCAGACGGCTGCTGCTCGATCACCCCAGGATCATCGTGGGACTGCTCCTCCTGCTCTTCCTGGCGGTGACGGCGCTTGTCGCACCCTGGGTCGCACCCCGGAACCCACTCGCGGTAGATCCGGACAACGCGCGCCTCGCTCCCGGCCTCGCGCATCTGTTCGGCACCGACGAGCTCGGACGGGACATGTTGTCGCGAGTCATCTGGGGCGGCCGCATTTCGCTGCCGGTGGCGTTCGTTGCCGTTGCGGTGGGTCTCACCGTCGGGGGTGCGATCGGCCTCGCAGCCGGCTACCGCGGCGGTGCCGCCGACCTGTTCCTCATGCGGTTGATCGACGGCATCCTCGCCTTCCCCGCCCTCATCCTGGCGATCGCACTGGTGGCTGCGCTGGGACCCAGCCTCAAGAACGCGATGATCGCGATCGGGATCGTGCAGGTGCCGGTTTACGCGCGTCTGACCCGAGCGCAGGTGCTGCAGCTCAAGGGCCTTGACTTCATCACCGCCTCGCGGGCACTTGGAGCTTCAGCAGCCCGGATCATCGGCCGCCACATGTTGCCGAACCTGTTGAACCCTCTGATCGTTCAGGTCACTCTGTCGGCGGCGGCAGCGATGCTCGCGGAAGCCACGCTCTCATTCCTCGGTCTGTCGGCGCCGCCGCCGACGCCCGACTGGGGGTTCATGATCAACACGGGGCAGCGCTACCTAATCAACGGTGACTGGTGGCTGACGCTCGGTCCCGGGGCGGCGATCTGCATCGCTGTGTTCGGCTTCAACTGGTTGGGCGACGCACTGCGCGACGCCCTCGACCCCCGGCTGCGTCGATAGGGGGCCCCTCACTACCATGTCTGCCGTGGAAGTCCTCGGGCCCAAGGGCCCAGCGCTGTATGGGGGCGCGGACATGCTGACCTGGGCGCGCAATCAGCTGGAGATCGCGGATCAGATCGTGGACAACCCCGGCGGCGGACTGCTGTTCGCCACCCAGTCGATCGGACAGGTCCGCTCGGCGCTCGCGGAGGCAGATGGCGTGCGCTGGCGGGAGGTGACGGAGCTGCTGGAGCAGGCTGAGGACAGGGCTGTCCGCCGCGAGTTCGGCCGTGCTCGCGAGCTCATCAGCCAGGCGCGCAGCCGGCTCGATCAGGCCTGAGCAAGTGCCTTCCGGACGACGGCCCAGCGGGGCGTGTCGCGGAAGGTCTCGAAGCCAGCGTCGAGGTACATCTGGAGCGGCCCCCGATACTCATGGGCGTCCGTCTCGGCCCGCTTAGCCGGATACGCCTCGGCGAAGGCAAAGCCCTGGCGGGCCAGGGAGTTGCAGGCTGCGTCAAGGAGCTGCCGCGCCACCCCATGGCGGCGGTACTGCGATGCGATCACGAAGCAGACGATCGCACCCACGCGCTCCGGGTCTTCCGTGCGCAGGTCCGGGAGGTGGTCGTGGCCGATCATCGATCTGCGCGGTCCGGCGTTGCACCAGCCCACCGGCCGGCCGTCCACGTAGGCAAGCAGCCCGCGCCCGGTGCCGCTGCGGATGCGAGCCTCCTGGTCGCGCCGGTTGTCGGCACCCGTGCGCCGGCTCCACTCCTCGGCGGCCACATGCTTCTCCATGCAGTAGCAGGAGGCCCAGCCTGGGTTGTCCGCGAAGGCGTCCCCGTCGAAGAAGCTGAGGAAGTCGTCCACCATGTCCGGCGTCAGCTCCCTGACCACGACAGCTCCGACATTGTCGAGCCGCGCCAGCTGCGCCATCACGTCGCGATCGACGACGGTGCTGAGTCCGCGCAGCTCGTTCACGACACCACCGTTCTGCGCGTACAGCCGGTAGGTCGCCGTTTCGGACGCAAAGCCGTCCACTGTCACCCGCACCCGCGAGCGGCCCTCGGTGATCGGCTCGATCTCCCACGTGACCTGGTGCGGCGGATCTTCGCGAAACTCCGGACCGAAGACGACGGTCGAGGTCAGCCGGAGGCGGCGGGGCGCCTCGACTTCGAGCACGGTGCCCGACTGAGCCGCCTCGCCGTTGGTGCCACGGTAGGCGTACTCCTTTCCGGGCTGGAGGCCGGTGTCGATCGCCAGACCGAAGTAGTAGCGCTGCGTCAACGCAGGGTTGGTCAGGCCCTCCCAGACCTGCTCAGGAGTCGCGGCCATCTCGAGCTCCGCCCTGAAAACAAGGTCGCTCAACCGCGCCATCCTAGCGCACTGGTGGCCTGCCGCACGGCCGCCAGCCACGAGCCGTCGCCGTCCGAATCGCGGGCAAGCCAGTGCTCGACACCCCACAGCAGGACGGTGGCGCAGCCCGCGTCCCATAGACCCCGGACCGTGGCCCCGATGTCTTCGGGCCGGCAGCTCCGGGGCCTGCGGTTCCCGCGCAGAGGCGGTTCCCAGGGTTCGGCCTGGGCTTCCAGGACCCAGGCCCGTTTGCCTTCGGCCGCGGCCCGAACAGCCCAGCTCGCGGCGTTGCTCTGCCAGTGGCGCGATCTCGTGAGCACACGCCGGCCGAGCCGTAGGTAGCCGATGCGCCGGTAGACATCGAGACCGAGGATGTCATCGCGGCCGAGAAGAGTCAGCGCCTCAGCCTCCGGACGCCGTGCGCTGGAGCCGAGGAGGCGGCTGAGATCGAGACCGTGTCTGATGGAAGCGACGTCCAGCCAGGTGTTGAAGCGTGAGAAGACGTTGAGCGCGATCGGGCGGTGCGGATCGAGTCTCCGCACTGTGGCGATCTCCTCGGCGACGAACTCAGGGCCGATCCACCAGCGCCGCGGGCCCGAGGGATTGAGCGGCTCGTTCTCGACCTGCCAGACAGCGATCGCGTCCCGGCTGCGATAACGCTCCACGGTGGCCGCCACGAACTCCACCGCTTGCATCCTCAGGGCGGGGCTGGCCGCAACCACGTCGCTGCGAGGCGCTGCGGCAGGCTGCAGCCGCCCAGGTATGTAGAACTCTGGCCAGCCCTGCGCTTTCATGCCAACCGTGAGAATCAGCTCAAGGCCGGCTCGAGCGGCCTCGGTCACCAGCCAGTCAAGGTCGTCGTAGCCGTTGCTGTCGACGTCGTCCCAGAATGCGGACAGGCGGACGGGATCGAGACCAAGTCCGAGGACGCGCTTGAAGGCCGGTCGCCAATCCAGCCCGGCGTGCCTGGCCCGCCCCGGTGAGAAGCTGACGCCAAGCCGTCGAGGTGGCCGGCCCCCGGCGTGCTGGTTGCTCAGCTCGGGCCGCGCCGCCGAAGCTCGTTCACCCGGACCAGCGCTTCCCGCAGTTCGCGGATCCATTCCGCCTCATGACGGCCTACCAGCCGAACGCACCATGCCAGCGCCTCGCTCCGGCTTCGTGCCACTCCGGCCCGGACCAGCGTATCCAGCACCTGGCGCTCAGGCAGGCGCAGCCGGGTCATAACAGGGACGGACAGGGTCGTGAAAAGGGTCCGTTCCCCGCCGATCTCCACGCCCCAGGCCACCTTCCGGCCGAAGCGCCGCTCGGCCTCCTGCGCGATTCGCATGCGCTGATCTCGCGTCTCTTGGCGGAAGCGCTGCACCCTGGTCCCGGGTGATGCCGGCTGGCCGTCGGGGACCTGGGTGACGACGTCCGAGTCGTCGAGGCTGCCGATGATCAGGATCTCGTCGTCGTCTGCTTCGACTTCAGGCGGTCCAGCGAACCATCCCTCAGGCAGCCGGCCCAACACCCAGCCCCGGATCTGGTCGTTTGTCAATTCGAATTACATTCTTACAGGCTGCGACGTCGACGCATCTGATCATGTTGCAACAGCCTTCCGTGGTAGCGTGCCGAGCTGAGCTTCCTGGATCGAGAGGATTTTGCGAAATTGGACACGAGCAATCAGGTCTCAACCGTCGAGTGCCCCAGCTGTGGCAAAGCCAACCGCGTGCGCGCCGTGGCGTCGGGCGCACCGCACTGCGGAGCCTGCGGTAAACCGCTGCCCTGGCTGGTGGAGGCGGACGAGTCGAGCTTTCACGCGGCGGTCGAGCAGAGCTCCCTACCCGTTCTGGTGGACTTCTGGGCACCCTGGTGCGGCCCTTGCCGAATCGTCGAGCCCGTGGTGGAGCAGCTGTCCCGGGAGCGTGCGGGACACCTGAAGGTGGTCAAGGTCAACTCGGACCTGGCGCCTCAGCTGACTCAAAGGTTCAACGTCCGTGGCATACCGACGCTGATCCTCTTCGAGATGGGCCAGGCCGTCGATCGGGTGACCGGCGCCCCCGCCCCACCCACCTTGCGGAGTTGGGTGGAGAGACACCTGGCCACCCGTCAGCCGACCTGACCGGCATCACTTGACTTCGCGATATTCCGCGTCGACCACGTCCTCCTCGTCCGGCTGACCACTTGTTCCGGGCTGCTGGCGCGAGCCGCCTCCGGCCGCCGCGGCCTCCTGATAGACCGCCTGACCGACCTTCTGAAGCGCCTCGTTGAACTCGTCCATCGCCCTGCGCAGCGTGCCGACGTCACCGCCCCTGGTGGCGTTCGTCAGCGCTTCCTTTTTGGCCTCGACCTCGGTCTTGACCTCGGCCGGGATGCGGTCGGCGTTTTCCTCGAGCACCTTCTCGGCCTGGGCCATCATCTGGTCGGCCTGGTTGCGCAGCTCGACCTCCTCTCGCCTGGCGCGGTCCTCGGCGGCGTGCACCCCTGCCTCCTTGACCAGCCGCTCCACCTCGTCCTTGCTCAGCGTCGATGAGGAGGTCACCGTCACCGACTGTTCGCGGGCGGTGCCCTGGTCTCGTGCCCTGACGTTGAGGATGCCGTTGGCGTCGATGTCGAAGGTCACCTCGATCTGGGGCACGCCGCGCGGGGCCGGCGCGATGCCGTCCAGGTGGAAGCGGGCCAGCGTGCGGTTGTCTCGAGCGAACTCGCGCTCGCCCTGGACGACGTGAACCTCAACCGTCGTCTGGTTGTCGGCGGCGGTCGTGAAGACGTTGGAGCGGGACGTTGGAATGGTCGTGTTGCGCTCGATGAGCCGCGTGAACAC
>Ga0126376_10001599_pt1 | contig 12337 bp, 14 predicted proteins | sample PanSoiMetPlot_15_FD_92760 | JGI IMG/M metagenome (GOLD analysis project Ga0126376, IMG submission 92760) | Tropical forest soil microbial communities from Panama - MetaG Plot_15 | ecosystem: Environmental > Terrestrial > Soil > Tropical forest > Bulk soil | place: Panama | collected 2016-02-17
AGTTACCGGTCATACTTCCATGAAGCTAAAGGAGTCTTACATGACAAGGCCTTGGTTTGTTGTGGCCGGACTCGCGGCATCCGCGGTTCTTCTGCCATCGATCGTCGGCGCTCAGGCGCCATCCGACACCGCGCCGCCCCCTTACCGCCCGAGCCTGGCCGACCTCATGAGCACCACCGTCCAGCCGCGTCACGTCAAGCTCGCGTTCGCGGGCCGCGAAAAGAACTGGGTCTTTGCGGCGTACGAACTAAAGCAATTGTCGGATGCGTTCGATCGCCTGTCGCTCCAGTGGCCACAGTGGCGCCAGCAGCGGATCGTGGAACTGGTCGAAACTATGATCAGGGATCCGCTATTCGAGCTCGACTTCGCCATCAAGAACAAGGATGAAGCCAAGTTCGCCGAGTACTATGGCCATTTAACCGATGCATGCAATGCCTGCCATCAGGCCGCGCTGCAGACTCCGGTGGTCATCCAGGACCCCAAGGAATCCATGTTTCCGGATCAGGACTTTCGGCCGAAGCAGTAGCTCGCCGCCGCGCTCGGGCTACCCACTCCTTCGCGTTGCCGCGTCCTGGCATTGGACGATGCCGATGCGGCAGCTCATGGGCGTTATCGATTAGCTGCATCTTAGTTGATGGAACCGTGTCATACTGCGGGGTCTGTCGCGATGCCTTTCTTCGCCGCGGCAGGCAGCGCGGTGCAAAGGGCGCCAGCCCGAGTTTCTATCTTAACAAGCTTTGGACAACAAACGGCCTCTCGCATTCATCCCATCAAAACAGGCTATCGACCCGAAATGAATACCCTACGCCGAAAATATATGTTGGTGCATTGCTGTTGAGGCCGAAGCCGACGTGGAAATCGAGTTGCTGGTTGTTGGTGATGCGATAGCCGCCACCACAGTTGAATAGGTGACTGGTTCCGCCCACGACCGAGAACTCGCCCACGTATTCAGTGAACAGAAACGCACGTTCGCCGAACTGTCGCTCGATTACAAAGGTAGATTGATTCGTGTACCGCTTCACCGGATCAGCCGGCATGAAGAAATTGGTGACCATGCCGGTAATGGCCCAGCCGCGGCCAAGCTCCACGGACCATGGGAATTGCAAGTAGGGCTGTGCGCCGGGACCCGCAATCGAGACTGCTCCGGTAGGGAGCCCGACGCCGGTTGTCATCGAGAGATCGAATTTTCCCGGGATCGGACTGATTTGCCATTTTACCGCGGGGGCCACGTCGGTAAATCCGGAGAACCCAGGGCCACGAAACGTGGTAACATCGCTCGGCAGATCCACCAACACTTCTAGGCATGGCGCGACACCGAGGCGTAGCCGGCTGTTAGTTCCGTCGAACACCTGCGCACCGTTACGGCGGCTTACATTTATCCCGTTCTCGTTCTGGAAGCTGCCGACCGGAAGCACGACGCTCGAATTGGTGATGTCTGGCCGATCGGTCTCGATTGGACTGCCAGGCTGTGTGCATTCATCGGCCGCCGCCTGGGATGCGCCCAAGCTCGCCAGATATCCCAGGAACGCCGCCATCGTAAGTGATCGCATCAAACTTATGCCTCCATTGACAAGCCGTTCTGGCAGGGGGGCGCAATCTCTTACCAAAACGTTCCAAGGCAGATGAATGACAAAAATGTCATGAGGCTCAGCTTTAGCCAGCACGCGCGGAAGACAGATAGCGCTACAAGGGAACAGCACCATGAACACACCTTTGTTGAGGTGACGCAGGGGCTTGCTTTGTCTCACCAAGCACTATCGAACGCCTTCAGATCAACTCCCTCGCCGAGCGCACTGATGATAGAGGGCCGGCGTGGCGTCCCCCTACCCTGAGCCGACGAATGATCGCGATTCCGCCGATTGCGGCGAGCATGCGGTCGGTCGCGATCACGGCATATTCGGATGCGAGTCGGCGGTTGAGCCCTCATTGCGACAGACTCCACAAGCTGTTCGCCAGTCTCCGGTCGTCTTCAATAAACAAACGCCGCGTCGACTTCCTGCCATGACGTGCACTCTAATAGCTTATGACATTCGAATATTTCAATTGTATCATAAAGCTTCCGTGCGAGAACTGACTTGTTAGTCGGAAACTGACGCATATGTATTCGATTATTTTGCTTCCCTGACGAAAGCTGCTGCCCTCGCGGTCAAAGTCCTCCTTTGCCCGCGCACAAGGCACTAACCTCCCGCGGTCGAATCGCATTTTCGGCGCAGGTTGATCGGGTAGACGTTGTGTGGGGCCCGTTTGTCGAAACGCTGAAGGGAGCCGCCGGCTAATGAAGGCCGCGAAGGCGCGGCAGGAATGTCTCACCGCGACCGTAAAAGTGCCTGCATGGCAATCCAAGTTTTCGTTTCCCAAAAAGCGCGCGGTCATTCAACTCCCCATCACAGCAGCCCGCGCGCGCCCCGGCGCTCCCTGCCCCCCAGACCCCCCCAGGGGGCGCCGTGGGCTTGGCCGCGGCGCTCGCAAGGGAAGCTGTTCATAGCGAAAGGGCAGTTTCGGACTAGCGCTCTTCGCGTTCCTTTGGCGGCAGCGTCATTTGCCTTTCGTATCGAGACCTTATTCACGATCATGGATAGATCTCCGTTCATTCAAGCACGGCAATTACCGGCTCGCCCAGCCTGTCGAGGTCCTTGGGGCGAGGACCAGGAACGAATAGATGCAATATGAAGATTTGGTCGCAGTGGCCGCGGTGGCCCTTTTCGAAAGGTCCCTCACCGAGGCGGGAGATCAGCATCGGGCGACAATCATCGAGACGACGGTACGCCTTTACGAATGTCGGCAGGCTGGCCGGCTGATTGTGGGGCAGACACAGTTGGTTTGTCCCATCTTTGGCCGCAGGCGCGTGACCTCAAGCCGTCTTGGCCGCGAGCATACCGGCTGGGGTCAGCAGCCCCATCTTGAAGAGATCGCGACGAGCTGGTCACCCCGGCAGCGATCAGCTCGCGCCGGTTCTCCGCGGCTCTGAGCATCTCCCGATATCGCGCACGGGAAACCTCTTCACCGAAGACGTTGTAGCACCTAGAGGTCCCTTCCTCTTTCCTCGTGTGGCTAGCGATGGCGAATGAAATGGGCGAAGTCGTAAAGCAACAGCTCAAGGCAAGCCGACGTGCGTTGCTGGCCACGGCATGCTAATGCGGGCCTTGCGGCTCGCACGGCAGAGAACTGAATTGGCGTGGTCGCCCCCGATTTGTATTTTTCCCATCTCACCGCCCACGGGAGCACAGCCACACCGGTCAAACAACTGACCTGCAAGAGTTTTTGGTACAGGATTTCCTGACCCTGCTGCCTGGGTGCGTGTCAGGACCGCGCTAGCGACGGCGACGTGACACTCTTTTGTTATCGCAGCGTTTTCAGCTCTCTATGCCGAACACACCGACGAGAAAGAAGTTGAAAGGACCCATCGTCCCGCAAAGGGTGCAGATCCCAAAACTATAATCCTTTAGTAGATGTCGAAAAATTTCGATAGAAAAAATTTCGATAGAATTGACGACCGGCAGCAGGTCGATTTCTGTCCACATCACCCTGCCACCAAAGCTCAACGACAGACGCGCCTTAGGCTCTTCGACCTATTCCGGAGGTCCGCGAAACTCCGCATGGGCCGCGCTGATGAAGAGTGGCTGCTTGCCGTCTGGCCATTTGAGCGATTCGTAATAGCCGGGGATGCAGCGCCGAATCGCAGGGCTGCCTCGCACCCGGCATCTTCGCAACCAGCGCTCTAACCAAAGCGGTGCGACAAGTGGCGAGATTGCGCTTCCCTGAGGTATCCTCCAATGCTGACTGCACTAACAGGCTGAGACAGTCGCGCGCGGTCGCCGCCGAAGTATTGGCCTGACGCTCAAGATGCGCCGGTTGGGCATTGTCCAAACATGCTGATCGCATGCGAGGCTGTGAAAAAAAGAACCCGGCGGATAGGAGGAACCAATGAAACGGCTTTGCTGGCTTGTGGCGGCTGCCACAATTGGTGCTACACCGGCGTTTGCTGCCGACCAGGACACCATCACCATCGGTATGACGGAATCGCAGACTGGCGCGCTCAATGTCGATTCGCTCGCCCAGCAGCGAGGAGCCGAAATGTGGCGCGACGAGGTAAACGCCGCGGGCGGCATCAAGGCCGGCGACAAGCACTACAAGGTGCGATTCGTCACCTATGACGACCAGTCCCAGGGTGGGCGTGTGCAGCAGCTCTATACCCGTCTCATCGTCCAGGACAAGGCTCAATTTCTATTCAGCCCCTATTCCTCGGGACTCGTTGCAACGGCTGCCGTGATCTCCGAGCAGTACGGCAAGCTCATGATCATTACGGGCGGTGCTGAGCCAAGGACTTACGAGCTTGGCAACAAACACCTCTTCCAGGTGATCACCTCGGCCGACCATTACCTCAGCGGCGCGATCGAGGCTTTGGCGACAAAGAACCCGCACGCCCGCGTAGCCCTGGTCTATTCCGACGATCCATTCTCGAAGGCCGTGCTGAGCGCGGCTCGCGACCAGGCGCGCAAGGCTGGGTTCGAGATCGTCCTCGATGAATCGTATGCGCCGTCGACGACTGATTTTGGCCCGATCGTCAATAAGATCATCTCCTCGAACGCCGAAGCGTTCTTGGGGGGCGGTCATTACCCTGACGGCGCCACGCTGGCGCGCCAGATGTACGATCAGAAGGCGAATCTCAAGTGGGCGACAATCCTGGTGGCGGCGGGAGATGAAAAATTCGCCGACCTTAAAGAGGCGGCCTTCGGCATCAGCGTTCCATCACAGTGGGAGACTCAGGTCACCTACAAGCCGCAATTCGGACCGACGGCCCCGGAATTCGCACAAGCTTTCCAAGCAAAATTCAAAGCCGAAGCGGATTACCACGCGGCGTCGGGCTATACGGGCGGCGCAATCCTGCAGCACGCGATCGAACAAGCTGGTTCCATCGATTCAGAGAAGGTGACTGCGGCGCTCAACGCAACTGACGTGACGACTTTCTTCGGCCCCGTCAAGTTCGCCACCGACGCCAAGCATCACGGGCTGCAAGTGGCGCATCAAATGGTGCTGGCACAGTGGCAGAGGAAAAACGGCAAGCTCGGCCGCGAAGTGATCTGGCCCACCGTGGCAAAGACCGCCGATATAATCTACCCCCTTAACCAGCTGCATTAGCGCCGCGGGGAGGCGGCGGCCGCCGCCTCCCCTTCGCCGCACCCGCACGCATGCTGGGCATCCTCGCTTCGATCCTTGACGGCATCTTGGTCGGCTCCGTCTACGGCTTGGCCGCAATGGGGCTGACGCTGATTTGGGGCGTCATGGATGTCGTCAACCTGACCCATGGCACCGTGATCGTCGCTGGCATGTTCGCGCTCTATCTTCTGACGACCGCACTGAATGTGCCTCCTTATCTTGCCTTGCCGCCGGTGCTGGTCGGCGGCTTCCTATTCGGCGTCCTGCTCTATTGGATCGCCGTTCATCGCATGATCGGCCGTCCGCCATTGATGAGCTTGTTGTCGACTTTTGCGGTAAATCTTGTGTTGATCGGCGCCGGCACCGGACTATGGGGCACGGTGCTATTCAATGTGGCGGTCTCGCTGCCGGGCGTGAGCGTGGAACGCTACACCTTTCCCGGTACCCACATCATCGCAGCCGTACTGACCGCCGCGATTGCCGGGTGCCTGTATGTCTTTCTCCATCGCACCCGACTCGGCAAGGCTGTGCGCGCCGTGGCCAACAATCGCGAGGCCGCAGAGCTCGTGGGCATTCCGACAACCCGCGTGCTCTCTCTCGCCTTCGGCCTCGGCGTCGCGCTCGCAGGCGTGTCGGGCCTGCTGATCGCGACCCTATTTCCTTTCACCGTGCTCTCGGGTGACGGCTATCAACTCAAGAGCTTCGTGGTCACGGTGCTTGGCGGCCTTGGCAATCCGACGGGCGCTTTGCTGGGCGGTATCGCCCTCGGTCTTGTCGAAGGGCTGGTCACGCCTTTCGTGCCCGTGAGTTGGACGCTGGTGATCGAGTTTATGCTGTTCGTAGCGGTCCTGATCGTCTTTCCTGGCGGCGTCTTTGCCGCGGCCGGCTTGACGCGCCGCCGAGCGCGCGTCGTCCGGCGCGGAGCGCTCTGATGCTGCGCCGCCCTTTCTTCTGGATCATCGCACTCGTCATCGCGATTTTTGCGCTCGCACCCGCTATCGGAAACGACGTGCAAATGCGCGAGAGCCTCCTGCTCGCGGCCGTCTACATCACGCTAGCGAGCAACCTAAATCTGATGTTGGGCTACGCGGGCTACGTCAATTTCGGCAGCATCGTCTTCTTCGGCCTTGGGGGCTACATCTGCGTCTATTTCGTGAGCGCACAAAACTGGCCACTTGCCGCCGGCATGCTCGCGGCTGGAATCGCGGTTAGCGCTCTGGCATTCTTGTTCGGCCTCGGCGTCCTGCGCCTGCGTGGTGCGTTCTTCGCGCTTTCCACGATCGGCATCAACGAGGCAGTCCAAGCGTTCGTTTCCAATTTCGAGCCCTGGGGCGGGTCTTCAGGCATCTATCTTTCGGCGGAGGTGTTCCAACCCCTCGGGGGGCCGGGGCAGGCCCTTTGGATCATCTATTTTTTGATCGTTGGCGTGATGGGACTTTCGCTTTTTTTGAGCTACGCCATCAAGACGTCGAAAGTCGGCCTCGGCCTTCTCGCCATCGGACAGAACGAAGATGCGGCGGCTATCCTCGGCGTCCCGACGCCGTTCTATAAGGCGTTGGCCTATAGCGCCTCCGCCTTCCTGCCGGCCATTGTCGGCGGACTTTATTTCTTCAAGAGCGCTTTCATCCAGCCGTCTGATGCCTTCGACCTATCGCTGTCGACGGAGGCGATGGTCATCACCATGCTGGGCGGGCAAGGCACCGTTACGGGTGTTGCACTCGGCGCTTATCTCTATGAGGAGCTGCGGGGATTCCTCCTCACCTCGGAAGCCTTTTCGCATTTCCAACTGGTGATCGCCGGCGTGCTTCTTCTGATCACCGTTCTTTTTTTTCCCAGCGGACTCATGGGCTGGATTTACAGTCGGTTTCCGCGTACCCAGCGGGTGCTTGAATGACCGCCCTCCTGGAGGTGGATGAGGTCAGCAAGAGTTTCGGCGGCGTGCAGGCGGTGCGCGAGTTGAGCTTCGCCGTCCAGGGCGGCGAAATTCTCGGCCTCATCGGGCCGAACGGTGCCGGCAAGTCGACGCTCTTCAATTTGATCAATGGCGTCTTCACACCAGAGTTGGGACGGATCAGGTTCCGCGGCATCGATATCACCGGAAAACCGCCCTACCGCATAGCGCGCCATGGCCTCTCACGCACACACCAGATCGTGCAACCGCTCACGAGCATGACAGTGCTTGAAAACTGTACGGTGGGCGCCTGTTTCGGGCGGGAGAATCTGCCGCTCGCGCGAGCACGCGAGGTCGCGCGGGAGGCGGCTATCGTCGTTGGTCTCGAGGACCGGCTGCGCATGCCCGCATCGCAGCTGACCATCGCAGGTAAGAAACGCCTCGAACTTGCCCGAGCGCTCTCCGCGCAGCCTCTGCTGCTGTTGCTCGATGAGGTGCTGGCGGGCCTAAACCCGACTGAGATCGAGCACATGATTACTGTCATCCGCCGCATACGCGAGCGCGGCATAGCAATCGTCATCATTGAACACCTGATGCAGGCGATCATGACCCTGTCGGACCGCATCATCGTGTTGACTTCAGGCGAGAAGCTCGCCGAGGGCCTGCCGTCGATTGTTGCGCGCGACCCTCGGGTGATCGAGGCCTATCTCGGCGACCCGGCCCTTGCCGCCGAACTACATGAAGCATCGCCAGCATGAGTGATGCGCTTCTTCAACTCGAAGAGCTCGACGCGGGCTATGGCGACGTGCAGGTGCTGTGGGGCGTCTCGCTCAAGGCGCGGCGCGGCCAACTCACGGCAATCGTCGGCGCCAACGGCGCCGGCAAGACGACGACTCTGCGTGCGCTCGTTGGCGCCATCGCCCCCTGGCGCGGACGGATTGTCTTCGCGGGCGAAGACGTGACACGTCTGCCGACTCACGCCAAGGCGGCCCGGGGTCTCGTGTTGGTTCCGGAAGGGCGTCAATTGTTCACGGCAATGAGCGTCAGCGAAAACCTCGAACTGGGCGCTTTTACAAAGCGGGCGGTACTCAAATACGCCAATCGCCTCGAGGAGGTCTTCAGCCTCTTTCCCCGGCTTGCCGAGCGGCAGCACCAAAAGGCCGGCACCTTGTCGGGCGGAGAACAGCAAATGCTGGCGATCGCCCGCGGCCTGATGTCCGGTCCCGAGATCCTGATCATAGATGAATTATCCCTGGGCCTCGCGCCGGTCGTGGTTCATCAGCTCTTCAAGACGTTGATGAGGCTGAAGAAGGCGGGGCTCACGATTCTGCTGGTCGAACAGAATGTGCATCTCGCCTTGTCGGTGAGCGATCATGCTTATGTCATTGCGGAGGGGCGCCTCTTCACCGAGGGGCCGCCCGCCATACTTGCCACGATGCCGGAGATCCGTCGGGCATATCTGGGCCTGTAAAGCTCGTCGCGGGGAGCCCGCCGGCACTGTGCGCATAAAGCGCGCCTCCCGCCTGCTGATGCGCCTCATTGACCGCGGCCAGCGACGTCACCGACCGCACGCGCCTGCCGGTTGCCGGCTCGACGCACATGTTGATGAAGTCGCCGACGCCGCGTCGACCGCGGTACCATTCGCGCGCGGCGGGTCGCAACCGCGTCATCCCAAGTTCTCACCATCGAAGGAAGGCCGACGGAACACATCCGCCCCGCGCCCGGGGCGCCAGCACGTGCCATCGAAGACGAGACACCCGATGCCATGCAGGTACAGACGGTGAGCCATCCGACACTCCGCCGCGCTTGGATTCACGGCGCCGTTTTGTCCGGTGACATTACGCGCCCAACTGGGAGCCGCCGCAGACCCGGCAAAGTCCCACATACTTTCGACACAGCCCTCCAACGATTCACGAAGCCGGTCGATGGGTGGGCCGCCCTCCGATAAGCCAAAACGTTGACGAGGAATGAGCCGGCGTTGTGATGCCCAACGCTTTCCCACCTGGCCTTCTCACGTTCTCGCATCGATCGGGCTGAGGGATGAAACGAATTGCGTCCTACGGCCGCTGCGGCTGCATCCTGTTAGTAGCCTTGAAGTACTTTCGCGCGTAGGCGACGAGTTCCGCGTCGCTTGGGTGATCGACGGTCTCCAAGCCGACAATGGCGCTCATCAGCCTGGGACTGTGGCGATGAATATGCTTGGCCAACTCGGTCTTTGCATTGGCCGGCCCAGTAATGAGGACCGCACCTGCATCTGCGATGGAATCCGCAACCGCCTGCAGATAGGCGTGATCCTCCGCGGCATGCCCACTGCCGATCACATTTGCCTTGTGATGAATGTGCCTTGTCGGATGATCGGGATGCAGAATGAGTTGCTCCACATCGGTTGGGCTGAAATGGAATACCCGGGCCTCGTGTTGATCGATCCAGATGACGGCATGATAGTGATGCTTATTCATTCGCAAGACCTCTTCGCGGGTTTCGTTTCCTCAGGAAACAGGAATGTGCGTTGTCGTGCGGTGCGGCATCAGTGCTCCGGCACAACACACAGCCTCGATCGACTGCGCTTCGCACGTTACACGCATTAGGTGGCGCCACTGGAGGCGACCCGGCCCGAGCGAAGGTTGCATGGTGGGGTGAAAGCAATCGGAGCAGCATGGACGTTTCGTGTACTCTCTGGCGTCCCTCGATGACTTATCGTGCCAATGTGGCGATGTAAGAGGCGAGATCCGCTGCCTCGCTGCGCGTGAGCGACATGTCCGGCATCTTCGGGTGCGGGTCGAGGAGGAACGTCGCAATTTTCGCTGCATCAAAGCCAGGTCTCGTCGCCATGCTCGCGAACGGCGGCGCCTCGCCAGTCACCCCTCGCTGGTCGGCGACGACGACATGGCAAGGCGCGCACCACCGGCGAGCAAGCTTTTCGCCATTGACCGCATCGGCAGCGAGTAGCGGCTGCGCAATGATCGTTGTACTCACACAGCAACCAATGAGCTTCAAGTTGAAGTCGGGGGCCTTCATGAATCACATCCCTTTTTCCAGTGCCTGGCCTTTTGAACCGATTCTCGGCAGCATGCTTTGCGTTGGATCAAGGCCGCCGAACCGCATCTGCCCGATGGATGTCGCCAACGCGGAGGCATACCGATGACACCCATTGTCGCCTTGGAGCATTCCTCATTGTCGTCACAGCAGGTCCGGTTCGGGCCCAGAATGTTTCTGAACCGTTGACGAGTGCTGCGTTTGCGCAGCAGATTTGCGCCGAGTGTCACGCCGTCCCACCTGGACAGCCGCGGTCGTCCAATGGCCAAGCGCCGACGTTTGAAACCGCGGCGAAAACCCCCGGGATGACCGGCATCGCACTTACTGCGATCCTGCGCTCATCTTACCGCACCATGCCGACCATTGTTCTCGCGGATGACGATCTGCAGAACGTCATCGCGATACATACCGCCGACTATCAGCTCGCGGTCGACGTTCGCAGCTTCCAGGTTTCGAATGGGCTTGACGTAACTGAGCAACCGACGGCCCGTCCAATGACCCAGGTCGCGTTCGCTGCCAACATACTTGACGACAATGGGCGTATCATCGGCTCATGATCCGGGCGATATGCTGCAGCGACCGCCGGTCGGTCGCCTTCCCTTTCTGGACCTGCCGATAGCGCCAAGCCGAAAGCGCGAGGCGCGCTACCTCTCCTTTCTTCAACCAGCCTGCCCGCGGCTGGCCGCGCGTCGGCAGCACGGCGAAGCGGGACGCGGCCGAAGTCGTGAGCCTTACGGACGAGAGGCCCAAGCGCAGGCGGAAGAATGTCAAACGGACAAAAAAGCGAAACGCGGTGCGGCGCGGCAGGCGCTTCAGAGCACTGACTTTCAGAGGCAGGGGCAGATCTCCGGTCCCCTGCGTTGCGCCGCCTACGGCGCTTACACGCTCGCACGCGAGTTGTCGCCGACGCTGGATGCGGGCCGGAACCAAAGACGACCATGTATTTTGTCGGCAAGTCCTTTGCTGGAATAGGGGGAGATAGACTGCGTTAAATTGCCGCTCAATGTCCCAGATCAATAGTTGCGGATTGCAAATCCGACATGCGGCAAAGAATGCACAGATCGCGTCGCCGGTCCGAACACATAAGGCAAAGCCGCCCGCATCTAAGTGCGCTGTGCAGGCTCCGCCATGTCCCACAGGTCGCTGCGCCGCACCCTTGAGGCCATCGTCACACCGGCGATCGCCGTGATGATCGCTTTGGCGGGGTCCGATTTTAGCGCTCCCGGGCGAAGCAGGCGCAATCAACAAAAAACGCCGAACTCCCGGGCAGCCACGACATCTCTTTCACACGACCGCGCAGTGGCGGCTTTCTCGCCAGCGAGGTGGCAGCACGGACCATTTGCCGGTTTGGAACAATTTGGGCGCTTTAACTCTATTACTGACATCCGCCGACGTATTGATCATCGGCAAAGGAGATCCAAATGGCTACCGCCCCAGCACTCAGACCTTCGGGACCGAAGCAGCTTCCGCCGCCGAACAGCGACTTCTATCAGTTCGCCGCGACCTTGGGCACCGATGAGCTGGCGATTCTCAAACGGGTGCGTGCCTTCATGGAGACCAAGGTCGCGCCCATTATCAACAAGTATTGGGTCGAAGACGCTTTCCCGTTCGAGGTGCTGCCGGCCTTCAAGGAGCTGAACGTCGGCGGCCTCGGCATCCAGGGGTACGGCTGCGCCGGCGGAAGCCAATTGCTGGTCGGCCTAGTCGCGATGGAGATGGCGCGGTTCGATGCCTCAATCGCGACCTTCTTTGGCGTCCACAGCGGCCTGGCGATGGGTTCGATCGCGCTCGTTGGATCGGAGGAGCAGAAAAAAAAGTGGCTGCCGCCGATGGCGCGCATGGAAAAGATCGGCTGCTTCGGCCTGACCGAACCGCTGGTAGGCTCGGGAACCGGCGCCGGCCTCACCACGACGGCGAAGCGCGAACGCGACACCTGGGTCCTCAACGGCCAGAAGCGGTGGATCGGCAACGCGCCCTGGTGCGACGTCTCGATCATCTGGGCGCGCGACGTGGCCGACAACCAGGTCAAAGGCTTCATCGTCGAAAACAAGACCACGCCCGGCTTCAGCGTCGAGAAAATGCAGAACAAGATCGCGCTCAAGGTGGTCCAGAACGGTCAGATCACGATGAAGGACTGCCGGGTGCCGGAAGCAAATCGGCTCGCGGCCGGCGCTCAGTCCTTCCGCGACACCGCGCGCGTGCTGCGTGGGACGCGGTATCTCGTCGGGTGGGAGACGACGGGGGTCCAGATGG
>Ga0126376_10001600_pt1 | contig 12333 bp, 9 predicted proteins | sample PanSoiMetPlot_15_FD_92760 | JGI IMG/M metagenome (GOLD analysis project Ga0126376, IMG submission 92760) | Tropical forest soil microbial communities from Panama - MetaG Plot_15 | ecosystem: Environmental > Terrestrial > Soil > Tropical forest > Bulk soil | place: Panama | collected 2016-02-17
CATGCCGCTCACAGAGATTCGTCCGAAGCTCTTGAAAATTGTAGATTTCTCCGTTGAAGACGATCCAAACCGTGCCATCCTCGTTCGACATGGGTTGATGTCCCGCAGCACTGAGATCCAGGATGCTTAACCGTTGATGAGCTAATCCCACCCCGCCATGGACATAGATACCGGCATCGTCCGGGCCACGATGCTGCAGACGGGCTCCCATCGCAGCAATGCGCCCGCGACTCACCGGGCTGTTGTCAAATGTCATCTGGCCCGCAATGCCGCACATACTACCTCTCCTCTATTTCATCGGGATTCACATTCAAACGGCTTCATTTATGTCGTCTCTCTCTGGTGAACGCTTGCCGCTTTGACAACAGTGACGTCCCGAGAGATGTATGTCCCTTCGATCATCCGCGCGATTGTATTCGGGTCAAAGGAGGCAGACATGCGTCGTCTTGCCGCCTCTCCGAACCGCTTTCGCAAGAAGGGATCTTGGAGAAGGGCGACGATCCGGTCGCCCACTTTTTCCCAGTCCCCGCAAGGCACGACATACCCCGTCTCTGCATCGATGACGACTTCACCTGCCCCACCGGCCGCTGTGGTCACGGTCGCCACTCCGGAAACCGCACCCTCCAGCAACACATTCGGAAGTCCCTCGCTTACGGAAGTCAGTACAAGCACATCCAGGATTTGCATGATCTGTTTAGCATCCTGTCGCTCACCAAGAACGAGAACGCGATCCGTCAGTCCTCGTCGTCGCTTTATTTCAGACTCAATCCACGATCGTAACGCCCCGTCCCCTACAATAAGAAATACGGCCTTGCCCATGGTCTGTAGCACCCGTTCCGCCGCCGCTAAGAACGTGGCGTGATCCTTTTCTGGAAAGAGCCGCCCAACAATTCCCACCACGCCATCGTGAGGAGGCAATGCTAAATTCAGCTTGAGTTGCGCCTTCTCTCTATCGTCAAGAAACGGGAAGCCGTTCGTTTCAATGCCGTTGTAGATGGTGACTAGCTTGTCGTTCGGATAGAAGGCCCAGCGTTGGTTATCGTCCTGCACCGCACGAGAATTTGCGATGACGGTCGTATGAAGCGGCCCTGTGAGCACATCAATGGCCCGTTGCCATTTTGGATAGAACCAGGGGAAACGTCCCGGTCGTTCACTCCGGAGCGAGCCGACAATGAGCGGAACGCCGACAAGCGCTCCTGCGATGGCGCCAATCGCGACCGCATAATGAAGCCAACTATGCAGAACGGCGCATGGACGACGACGGAGATAACTGATCAGTTGCCACAAATTCCCGACATGATTCCCCCATCGAAAAAAGGTCACAGGGATACCCAGCGACTCAAATTCGGCCACGAAAAAACTGTCGAGCGTTTTCATGGTCACAACTTCCGGGTTCCAACGAATTCGATCCATGTGCCTCAAATACGAAAGCAACTGTCGCTGCGCTCCTCCCATCCCTAAGCTCGGAATAAACAGGATGACTCGCTGGGCGCCTGCAGCAATTCCGTCATCCGCCATCCTTGAATTTTTCGCAAACAGTTTCGACATGCCTCGAACGAGACAGGCCAATCCCGCAAGCGCAAATAGCATTGTCACGTCTAGGTAATGGCGGATGGGATACCATGCTCTCAGGAGCACGGCTCTGGTGAGTAGCAACGGATAGAGAATAAGGCAAACCACGATCGTGTTTGCCCGCCACCGGCGTCTTGAAAGCTCGCGTAACCGTCGTGATCGTCCGTAGGTCGCAATCCGCTGAACGCCTTTTCGCAGGGGGAGATTTCGGAGGCTCCAGTATCGAATCCACGGTCGGTCTTCTACAGAGAACACGCAGAGATCTGGGATATACCCATGTGGGAAATCCATACGCGCGACGATTGGTTCCACATGTCCAAAAAGTTTCAGAGCCGTGGCTTGTTTGAGGTCCTCGGACCAGACCCATCCAACACACAAGGCTGACGGATGCGCGTCATACACCGCGTTGACAGTCTCAATTAGCCGGGCCAATGTTCCCATCTGAATCACGAGAACATGAACCGGATGGTGATGATGGAGGGCTGTTGAAGACCGAACTTGCGCTGATCTGACCACCTTAGTTCGTCCTCGCTTTTGTATGGATGAATGCCGATGTCGCAGCGGAAGAAGGATGGTCCGTCGCTGATGGGCTGACGGCGGTATTCCATGCATGATCACAGACGATGATCCCGCCCTCTCCAGACCCCGTGAGCACTTCAAAGTGTTGCGCTTTCATGATGACGTCATAGGGCGTGTCCCAATCATTCGCCGACGTGACACCAGCCATGATCCAATACGTGCCGGTCAACAAAGGAATGTCCGGATAGTGGAGCTCGACCATTCCCGCGTCGGCGTCAACCTGGCAGGATACGCCGTCCACAAAGGTATTCGTTCCATGAAGCCAGACGCTTTGATCCGTATGGAGTTGAACACAAAATCCCGGATCCACGAATTTGCCTTTGACGCGATAAGAAATACGGATGACGAGCTGTTCATGGGTGCGAAACACTGACTTGTCCCGACCCTGCTCATCATGCGTGGTGACCGCTTCGATCTCAATTTCGCCGCTGCCCCACCGCATGGCGCCTTGGATGGCTCTCTTCGGCCGTCCGACGCGGAGTTCTTCCTCCCGTTCCTGCTGTACGGAGTCCAGATAGGCATCCACAACCTCGTCCGGCTTGGAGTCCAATTGAATCAGGCCGCCGCGAATCCAGAGCACTCGAGTGCAGGATTTACGGATGGCCAACAAATCGTGCGAGACGAATACGATGGTGGCGGATGACTGTAATTCCTGGAACTTCTTATGACACTGCCGCTGAAAGGCGACGTCCCCTACGGCCAGGATTTCGTCGGTCAGAATGATGTCTGCTTCTACATACGCAGCGACCGCAAAACCGAGCTTGGCGTACATGCCTGAGGAATAGTATTTCACTGGGGTATCGAGGAACTGTTCCAAACCTGAAAATGAAACGATGTGATTGAATTTCTGCTTGATCTCCGATTGACTCAATCCCAACACGCTTCCGTTCAACGTAATATTTTCCCGTCCGGTCAAATCAGGGTTAAACCCGGCTCCAAGCTCAATGAGACTGGCCACTCTTCCCCGGCAGACAACACGGCCGTGAGTCGGCGCTGTGATTCCTGCCATCAGTTTGAGAATGGTGCTCTTTCCGGCCCCATTCTCTCCGATAATGCCAACGGTCTCTCCTTTGTAGACCTTGAAACTGAGATCACGGACTGCCCAGAACAATGAATCTGCTTGAGGATTGGGTGGAGTCCAACGGCGTTTCATCCGCGCAAGCGCGCGATGAAACGCCGAGCGGAAGGAGAGCGATTGACGATCGTAACCCTTCGATACGCGATCGAATTCCAACACGGCAGCTGCATCTTGCGGTGCATCACATAACATCGGCAAACCTTTGCTCAACGGATTTGAAATACTGATAGCCCAGACCGAATAGCAGCAGAGCGGCCAGCAAGGCACCTGCAAGTGAGCCTGCGCTGGGAAATTGACCATAGAGCAAGGTCGCCCGATAGGCCTCAATCAGTGCGGCCATGGGATTCAACAGGTAGACGCTTTTCAATTGTTCTGGAACCAAGCTGACTGGATAGAGCACAGGACTTATCAACATCAAAACCTGTAATCCGAGAGGGAGGAGCGCCCCGAGGTCCCGGTGCAGGACATACAATGCTGAGCAGAGCAGCATCATCCCCACGATGATGGCTACCTGTATGAGCAGAAGACCGGGGACAATGAGGACACTCGCGGTCAGAGGAACCCGGTAGAAGGCCATCAACAACCCGAGGAGGACCAATCCGACCAGAAAGTCGAATCCTGTCACCACGATCTTCGAAAGGGGGATGACTTCGCGCGGGAAATTGGCCTTCGTGACCAAATTCATGTTGGCGACGATGCTCGACACACTCGCCGTCAGCGAGTTGGCAAACAGGAGCCATGACCACAACCCCACATACGCCACAATTGCGTAAGGCACTGTCTCGTCGGAAACCCGAACGAACATGGAGAAGACAATTGTCGTCACCACCATCATGGAAAGGGGTTGAGCAATCGCCCACAGCATGCCAAGGGCGGTCTGACGGTGGCGTGCTTTCAGCTCGGCAAGCGCCAGATTCCATAGCAGCCCGCGATAGGCTATGAGCCTGCGAAGATGCTCAAACATCACCATAACTCCATTGTGAAGAGTCTAATTGAACTCGATCTAATTGCAAGAAAATATCGGAGGAATTGAGGGTTGTCAGAAATCTCGTCTTTGAAAAATAGTCGCGGCCCCGGCAAGCAGGAGGCTTGCGTACAAAAGACCGTACAGCGTTGCGCTGAATTGATAGGACCAGTCGAGAGGCACACCTGACACAGCCTGACCCTTGACGTTCAGCAGCTCGAGATTGGGGCAGAGATAGTACAGCGCTGTCATGACGGCCTTCGTCACCTCACTACTGCTTTTTTCAGCCAAGGCCTTCAGATCAGACGTCAAATGGCCGATGAGATAGAGTCCGAGCGTCAATGCCGCACTGAGCGTCGGCGTCGAGAACGTTGAAAAAAACAGCGCCGTCGCCGTCACGACAAGGAACTCCACCATCATCAGAGCAGCCGCCTGGACCAGCACCATGGTGATCGTCACCTGTGTCATCCACAAGGTAAAGACAAACACCGCAAACATGATGACAAGGTTGACTGCGAGCGTAATAGCCAGACCCACGTACTTTCCGAGAATGAACTGCGAGCGGCTGATGGGCTTCGCTAAAATGGTGTAAATAGTGCGGCGTTCTATCTCCTTGCTGACCAATCCAATTCCCACAAAAATCGCGATAATGACGCCGATCAGGTTGATGCTCGCCAGACCCATGTCGGCGATGATTTTGTCCTGCTCGTCGATGGTCAACGCCCCAATCAAGATAGAGGCCCCCATTAAGAGTCCGGCAAAGATCAACAGATTATAGAGAATCTTGTCGCGCAGATTCTCACGAAACGTATTGAACGCGATGACCACGATCGATCTCATGCTTTGGCTTCCACCTGAATGCTGCTGAAGAAAAGCTCCTCAAGAGATCCTTTGTGAGGGGTCACGGACACGAGCTTCCCTCCACGGGCCTTAATGGCGGCCAGCAGCTCTTCAAGTCGTTCCGGATGAGACAATGTAATCAAATGTTGCCGATTCTGCTGAACAATCGACGACGCGAGACCGTTCAGTGGAGCCAAGTTACGTTCATGCAAACCATCGCACACGACGTCGACGGTCCTCGTCCGTCCTTCGACCAATTCATCCACGCGACCACACGCCAATAGCCGCCCTCCGGCAATGATTCCCACACGATCACAGAGCGTCTCCACATCGGGGATGATATGTGTGCTAAAAAATACCGTCTTCCCTTGTCTCCGCAGGCGCATGATAAGGTCGCGAACTTCTTTTCTCCCGATCGGATCCAATCCGGACATCGGCTCATCAAGAATCACCAGCGTCGGATCGTGGATCAGCGCCTGGGCCAAGCCTACTCGCTGTAGCATCCCCTTTGAAAATTTTCCCAACTGGCGCCGACGGGCCTCCATAAGCCCGACCATCTCCAGCATTTCCTCGACCCGGCGATTGAGGCTCTGCCCGCTAAGTCCGGCCAACCGGCCGTAAAACAGGAGCACCTCCTCCGCTGTGAGGTAGGTATAAAAGTAGGGTGCTTCCGGCAAAAAGCCAATCTGTTGGCGGACGTTCACCTCGGATGTGGGTCTCCCCAACAGTCTCACCGTTCCCTTCGTCGGTTGGGCCAGCCCGAGAAGCATCTTCATCGTTGTGGTTTTGCCGGACCCGTTCGGCCCCAAAAACCCAAAGACTTCTTCGCGATTCACAGTCAGGTTCAAATCGCGCACAACAGTCACTGGAGGTTTCCCAGGCCAGCTCGATCGAAACGTCTTTGTCAGTGACTCGGTACAGATGGCGTCCATGTCCCTCATCCGTTATTGTCGTAGATCCGTAACCGTTGATGGGGCATCGTACTCACGATGGCACCGTCAGGGTGACGGATGACAAACTGTCCGCCCCTGGGATCTTCTGGGATCGTAGCCAAAAGGCCCTTGCTCGCCAAGTCATTTAGCGCTTTGGGTAAGGCACCGTATCGATCCCTGAACTGTTTTACGGCACCTTCGAGCAGACGAATCCTCCGTTCAGCCTCAACCTCTTTCATGCGTTCGAGCAACCCTTCCCTCGTCCGTTCGTCGGAAGTCGCCTGATATAGCCGCTGAAGAAATTCGAGGGCGGCATCCGGATCGCCTGCTTGGACAGTCATCTTCGCAGCGAGCTTTCCCAACCACCCAGGAGCTCCAGGCAGCCTGGCAGCGTCTTGAAAATACTTCGCCGCCGTCTGCGGATCATGCAGGTCGTAGTAATAGTCGTAGGCGAGAAAAAACGGCAACTCCCAGACGGTCGGATTGTATTGCACTCCTTTCTTTAAGATCGCGACGCTTTCATTCGGCATATGGGCCCACACGCTCAGGATGGTTCCGCTCGCCTTATAGGCATGAACAAAATCCGGATTGAGATCGGTCGCGACATCTGCTGCATGATAGGCCGCCAGATAACCGGCTCGTGTTTGTTTCCTTCCAGCAAAATTCTGCACGGCTTTGAGCCAGATGAAATCGGCGACGATGTTTCGATATCCAAGAACTGCCAGCTTTAGGTACTCCCCCCTGGGCAGATACGAGAGCTCGCTTCCTTTAGGAATCGATTGGCGCTGCCGGTCGACCTGTTGCATCGACCACACCATACAGAGGCCCAATGAGACCAACAGAAGCAGCATTTGATAGGTCAGGACCGCTCGCGCGGTCAGGTGTGGAAAGGACGACCTCATCATGTCTTGCTATCCTTCCTTCCCAGCGCTTCCTCAAGGGCTGTCACATTGACAGCCAGGAAAGTCTTGGCGTTGGGGTCGTAATAATGGCTGGCAAATTGTCGTTGTCGATTAAGTATTTCGTGAAGTTCCTGTTGAGCCGCAACTCGGGCGCCCTGACTCAGGTAAATTCGTGCCAGGCGCTCACGGGCAGGAAGAAAATTTGGTTCCAGTTCAACCACCATCCGATATTGCGCGAGAGCCTCTGTTGGTCTTCCGAGATCGTCAAGTAATCGCGCCCACTCAAATCGATGCGAATACATGAATGGCTGCAAACGGCTGGCTGTCGCATACGCTTCCCCTGCAGCACTTTCCAATTCAACAGCACTTTTCCCGATCTCATCTCCCAGATTCTTCCGGATCAATCCGGCGTAGACACCGCCAAGAATGGCTTGTAAGTGTCCGTCAAGTGGATTCAGCCGAATTGCGGTTTCGAGTTCGCTAATCGCAGCCTGCAACGCTGATCGCCCGCCTGAGCGCCAGTACTCTTGGTAGTGTGCCGCGCCGAACGCCTGGTGGAAGAGAGCCTTTCCTGGATCAAGCGTGACGGCCCAACCGAGATAATGAGTGGCCTGTTTGTTGTCACCAGGAGCACGCAGCGAGGAGCCCAATTCGTACGCTGAGTAAGCCATGCCGACCCGTACGACCTGTACCGTTAAGAGACACAGGAGGACGCTGGCCCCAAACATCAACAGGCGGGGATACGGCAACTGAACACCCGAACCTCGTTCCGATTGGCGCGCGTTCCACCAACGATGGGCAACTAAAATGGACGTGAATGCAAGGAGTAGCAAGACGAGTCCAGGTTCATGCAACGGCGAATCTACAGCTGCCTGGACTAAGACGACGACCGTTCCCCCTATGGCACTCACAACCACGATGCGCTGCTCTCGAGTAAGTCTCCTGGCAAACGACTTGAATGTTCCATAGAACAGGCTCCCAGCGCCCCACAGGAATAGCACAACGCTGGCCACACCGAGTTCGACTCCCATTTGGAGATATTCGTTGTGAGGAGTAAATGCTACCTTCCCATAGCGGGCGATTTCCCCTTCGATCGGGAACGCATATTGAGGATAGCTGTACTGATAGAGACCCAATCCCACCCCCAAGGGATGGTCGGCCATTTCCTGCATCGCACTCATCCACATCTGCCAGCGGGCGTACGACTCAGGATTCGCGGCATGTTCCATCACAAGCCGGGAATGGAAAGCAGTAGGCGCGAACACCAACATCGTCGCGATTGCAAAAACAATCGCGCATCCCTTCCAACCCCACCGAAGGCTGGCCACCGCTATCACACCGCACAGGAGTGCGAGCATAGCCCCTCGAGAACCGGTTAACAGCACTGTGCTAATGGTCGCAACCAAAATGAATAACGCCAGGGGAATCCAATAATCTCCCTTCCTGAAACATTGGGAGAAAAGGCGGCGCCAGGGAGCGTAACTGAGCGACGCCATGCCCACGGCTGCTATGGCTGCTTCGTATCCGGCAAGAAAGTTTGCATTGAAGAACGAACCGTTGGGTCTTGCCATACCGAAAGCCCACCACTCGGTCCAAGCCCAGAGGGCCTCCGCCATTCCCATACCCACCAACAGATTCATGAGGATCGTCGCGAAATTCCAGACCGTCATCGTTTCAACAAACAGGTAGAACGCAACGGCGTAACCTCCCAGCACCGTCAGCCATTGAACGCTTTGGTTCTGATAGGGGGAGCTGACCGTGGAAATTACGGCGAGTCCAAGATACAGCGAGATGGGCCACCAGAGATTGCTATGAACAGGCGTCAGCTTGCCGAGCTCAAAGATTCGGAGGCACCGCACGGCAAGAGCTAACAGGATCAAGAGCCGGATGACCATAGTGGCAAAATGCGTGCTCCCTCCCTCTACCAGAGGAGCAAACACTACCAACCCCATCAGAGGGACCACGGGGTGATGAAGATTCCAGAAGTGAAAGGATCTCAGCAGTGAACTGCTTCCAGGCAAGGTCTCGACTATGGCCATAAAGGGACTCTAGCGTAAACGGTGAGGACAGCCAAAAGCTTTCGAAAAAACTGTGGGGTGAGGATGATTCTTCACCCTCACCCCACAGTCAGACGCTCACGACGTCTCGTTTAGACGTCAGGAACAGTGTTGACCAACGACTTGTTGTCGTTCATCGTCCAGGCGTCACAGACCGCATCGCTGTCGATATTACCTGTCGCACCGGCCGTAAATCCGGGCGTACCGGTTGCCGTCAGCGTCACGCCGATACCGACCACTGCCGGGCAAATACCAAGCGCCGCGCCGCGGGTGACACCGCCACCCAGATCGTAGTTATACCGGGCAGTCGTTCCTGCCACCTGGTATCCGAGCGTATTGAAGTTCGACTGAAAGTCGTTGTATTCACCGAAGTACCCGATCTCGGAGGTGTAAATACCACCGAGGTTGGTCTTGGCTTCCGACTGCTTCGCCCGAGCCTGGTACGCCAGGAAGTTCGGGATCGCAATCGCCGCCAAGATGCCGATGATCGCGACGACGATCATCAACTCAATCAGCGTGAAACCCTTCTGTCCTTTCAGTTTCTGCACCATGTGAACCCTCCTTGTTGTAAAAGAAACTTCCTGACCGAACCTTGCTATCGCCGTTACATACTCGTGCACTTCGCACGTCATCCGGGGCTTTAATTCAGCACAATCCATGCCGTTTGGGACCGAACAGCAATTATTCAATTATTCCGATACTTAGAAACGCCATGCCTCGCCGCACCCACTACCGGCGATGTAACTTCTTGGCCTTCTTCGCCAAAAATTGTCATAGATCGGATACATCCTTGCACTGAAAACAAACTTCTCCGGGGCGACGGTACTTATTTTTACGGTATGAAATTGACAGTGTATTAGGAACATACGACTGGCAAGAGGCACTTGACTTGATGGAAGGCCAGCAGCGCCCTACGCATAATTACTGCGAAAGGTTTCGTTGAAGCGCTCGGAAACGCTTTGGGATGGAAATGAAAGTTTAGAACGGAACCGAGAAGATTACTCTCATCATAGATCACTGACATCGACAACCATGTGATGGGCATCGTTGACATGCCACTGATCCAGGGTCGAATCAGTATCGACGTTTCCCGTTGCTGTCGCGGTAAAACTAGTGGCTGAAGAGCCAGCCACGGTCACTGAATTCTCTGCGGTAGGCCCTGAACCAGGCGCCAGAACGTCCGGAGTTCCCGTAGGAGTCCCAGTCGGATCGGTTGGCATCGATCGATAGGTGTATCGCTGAGTCGTTCCGCTCACCGTGAAATAACGAATTTCCGTAAAACCACTGTATCGGTTGCTCTCAGCAAAAAAGGTCAACTCGGTGGTGTATATTCCCCCCAAGTCAGCTTTTACTTCCGATTGCTTCGCCCGCGCCTGGTAGCTCAGGAAGTTCGGAATTGCGATCGCAGCCAAAATGCCGATGATCGCGACGACAATCATGAGCTCGATGAGCGTAAAGCCATGCTGTCCAAATTTTTTCATCTCAACACACCAGTTCCTGATCTTTCACGTAAGGAAAAGAGCTCTCAACCCGCAATATTCAGATTCTATGCCCATGAGGTGATTCAGTATCACGGGAATCCGGCGGCAGCAAGACTTCACACAAAAACGGGCACTTAACAGCTTAGGTCCTGAGCCGGCCGATACCAGGACTTTGAGAAGGGGGAAAATCTCTCATGGATGTGCCAATAAATGTCACCTATGGAGCAACAATACGTCGTGAGAAGGCTAGGAGAGCAGGCTGGCGTTTCTTATGGAGACGGGACCGTGCTGGACTTTTGGGCTGACACACGTTTTTGGGCTTGTTGGATACGTTCCTCCTGAAAGGGATCTCCTAGGCCCTGCTCACGGAATCGCTCCATGAGTTTGCTATTTGATGGGTCAAGTTCAAGCGCATGGAGCCAGGCCTCACGGGCATCAGAGAATCGTTGCTGTTTGGCATAGATGTCCCCGAGATGTTCGTAGATCACCGGATCATCTCCCACGAGAGCGGCAGCCCTCTTCAGCTCGGTCAGCGCCTCGGTCAGCAACCCTGATTTGAAGTAGGCCCAACCTAGACTGTCTATGTAGTAGCCATTATCAGGCTTAAGCGCGACCGCCTGCTTGGTGAGCGAGAGTGCCTGGTCGATTTTAATTCCTCGATCGGCGTAGCTGTATCCCAGATAGTTGAGCGCATCAGCATGATGAGGATCGAGCTTGATGGCAGTTTCCATGGCACGCACCACGTCGTCAAATCGGTTGAGCTTGTCGTAGGCGGTTCCGAGATTGAAGTGCAAATCGGCGTTCTTGGGATTGTGGCGAATGCCCTCTTGAAAGGCATCCGCAGATTTGTCGTACTGCTCTAGCTGCAAATAAGCCAGCCCCTGCACGATATGAGATTCCGGCTGCTTGGGATTCAGCGCGATTGCGTGACCCAGGTGCTCCGTGGCTTCAGGGAACCTCTTGAGCCGGTAGTACAGTACCCCTAGATGCAGATGTCCTTCGAAAAACGTGGGTTCCAATTGTATATTGAGGGTGTACGCGTCAATCGCCTTTTGCGTATCCTTCGACTCTTCGTAGATATACCCGAGGTAATCCCTGACCTTCAATTCTGCCGGTCGGGCCTTGAGAATCTGCGTCAGGCGATCGATCGCGAGCGAATATTCTTTCTGCTCTCCATGGATGAGGGCCATACGGAGCTGTGCATCCCAGTCTGTTGGATCGTCCGCAATCAGCTCCTCCAATTCTTTCTTCGCCGCTGGATAGTCCTTGGCCTCTATGTAGAGGCGCACGAGTTGATGCCGGATGTCACGATTTCGCGGATTCACATTCTGCAAATATTTCTTGAGTACTTCGGCAGCCTGTTCCTTGTCATTCCGAGACTCGTACATTGAGGCCAGGGCCAGGTAGGCAGGTTCAAAGGCGGGATTGACGGTGATGGCACGCTCGAAGCTGGCCATCGCCTCGTCGACTTTTCCCGATTCCAGTAGCACTCGACCGAGGTGATAGTGCCCGACGGCGCTATCCGACGATCGAGCCAGTCCGGCCCGCATCGCCTGCTCTGCTTCGGCCGGACGTTTGTGGTTCAGCAGCAGCAGGCCTTTGTAGAAGTATGCTTCGCTGGCCTCTGGATCCAGTTCAATCGCACGATCCAGGACGTTCAAGGCTTTGTCGCTCTTGCCGCCTTGGTCAAGAATGCCGGCCATTTGTGTGAGGATACGTGCATCCTGAGTGGGACCGTCGGCCACATCCTCTGCATATCGCAATGCGTTGGGCACGTCACCGAGCGAGAAATGGATACTCGCCAGCCGCGCCTTGACGGACTGCGCTGACGGATCGGCTTTTAATGCTGCTTGATACTCTTTGAGCGCCAGCTCTGAATTTTGTGCAAGCTCAGCCTGATATCCGAGCATGAAGTGATAGGCCGCTGA
>Ga0126376_10001602_pt1 | contig 12318 bp, 9 predicted proteins | sample PanSoiMetPlot_15_FD_92760 | JGI IMG/M metagenome (GOLD analysis project Ga0126376, IMG submission 92760) | Tropical forest soil microbial communities from Panama - MetaG Plot_15 | ecosystem: Environmental > Terrestrial > Soil > Tropical forest > Bulk soil | place: Panama | collected 2016-02-17
AGCTGGCGACTTGCCGATGTTGACCACTTCGAGAATGCACTACAAGTCCGAGATTCGCATTCTTCTCGCTGACAGGATTCAAGACCTGCACCCGGAACGTAGCTTGTCGGCGCTCGATTCCGACGACGTTCAGCTCGTAGTCGGAGGCGGCCAAGTGCTGACACAGGGTCCAGGCGCGGGTTCGACTATGTACTTCGCGAAAGCACAGAGCGGCTCAAACGGATGGGTGTTGCCGGCTGGATGCTCCGCGAGCCCGTGGCCTCTACATGCCGGAATCACCCACACTGCCTGTCAGGCAGTGTGGCTCCGTGTGGAATACAAAGACGCCACCGACAACTGGCATGGTGTGACGCAGGAGTGGCTGGGATATGGTTTCGGCCGGACGTATGACATGCCGCCGACCGCGCCCTACAACACCAGTGGCATCCCCGCATGCTCGTACCTGACAGCAGCGCCAAAGATCGTCACTTCAGGCGGAGTTTCATCACTGTCAATAGCCGGGTACCCGACTCTTGCGGGGCAGTGTTACAACCCGATCCCCGCGATTCTGATACTGCAGCAACTGTTGGTGAACAAGAGCTATACGTCGGCTTACGACAGCAGCGGCGGCACCACGGCCACGAATTGGATTCCGATCAATTTCTACGACTCGCGCGAAGGTGAGCCGCGGGACAACGGTGCAAGAACCAGCAACTACGCCACGAGCACCAACCCAACGACTTATACCCCGTGCGGCCCCGGCGGAGTGATGAACGCGGTCGAGTTAGACGTGGGTAATCTGTGGCTGTGGTTGCAACACAGTGGACCCTATTCGACGGGACACGGCAATCTGGTCAACAACACCGACCAAGGCGGGTATATTCTGTACTTTGCCGACCACCGTGGAATGCAGCCAGAGCCTAGTACGCATACTCCCTACAATACGTACTACAGTCGATTGTCCGGCTCTTCCGGGCTGGAAGATACGATTAATTCCACTTCGTCGACCGGCGTTCAGGACAACGTCTTAGAACCCACGGCCTTTTACACCTTCTCGCCGGAGGATGTTAACGACGATACCTTCCTTGATAATCAAGGCGAGAACCTCATCGGGGCTGGCTTCAACCTGACTTCAACGTATTACACAAACCCCTACTTCCCGATTCCGGCAAACCCGGTCAACTCGAGTGCAAACCAGGTCAACTGCAACACCAGCTCCTACGCTGGTAGTACTGCGACCACAACCGTTTACACCGGCACCGGTAACCCCGAAAGCAATATGGTCACCGGTCCGCGGCATGTGCTCCGACTGGTCGACGGTGGCATGGGCGGCACGACCGGGACGACCTCCTATTTACCACACGCAGCCAACACCGCTGCTTACGGAAATGGATTTACGGTGGTGTCGGAGGAACCGGTCTACGTGATGGGAGACTACAACAGCGGAATCAGCGATCCGTTCTGGCCGAGCGGCGGCAATCCGTCGGGTGCGTTGCACTCTGCTGCAGCCATAATCGCCGATGCGGTAACGCTTCTATCGAACCCGCCTTCTAACGCGAACTTGCCGAACACCTACACCGGTTGGATGGACTCAATCAGCTTTTTGAGTCCAGGGAGAGTGTCACCGAGCTGCAGCGGTTGCACAGACGGTCGCAACGGCAACACTAGCTACTACCGTGTAGCGATCGCTGCCGGTAAGAGTATCCCGTTTCCCCAACCTTCTTGGGCCGGCCAAGACTTTGGCACCGATGGCGGCATGCACAACTTCCTGCGCTATCTAGAGAACCGGGGTTACAACAGTGCCACGGTGAACTACACCGGTTCGCTGATCAGTATGTACTACTCGCAGTACGCGACCGGCAACTTCAAGTGTTGCAACGTCGTTTATGGCGCACCCCAACGTAACTATTTCTTCGATACGCAATTCTTGAATCCAAACAACCTGCCTCCTGGCACACCCATGTTCCAGGACGTGGTCAGCCTGAGCTATCACGAGAGCTTCAATCCGCAGTAAACGAGTTGAGGTAAAGCTGCCCCGGTCTTGTTCTTCCTCACAAGGGAGAAAAGGACCGGGGCATTTTCTTGCCAGATTCGTTACGGCGACCCGAGTAGTATTTTCCTGCTATGACTCGGCTGACGTGAATTCGGTAAAATTCCCTGCGTTCGTCGAGTTGTGGGGATTCGACGAGCTTCTCTCTCATGACAACAGCCAAGCCTCGATTCGGAACTCTGTGGGTAGTGCTTTTGGCATTCGCCCTCGTCGGCTTCGGGTCGTTCTTCTTTCCGGCGTTTATCATCCGTCCTTTTACCCATCAAAGCCCTCGCGGATTGTATTGGGCAATGGCCGTTCGGCAGCGGGCCCCCATCATCTCTCTTATGTGCGCAATCGCCTGTCTGCTGCTTGTGATGTTGCTATGGCAGATAAGCGACAAGTGGCGCAAGGGGGCGTTATCTGCGGTGATGTTACTCGTGACGACGGCCGCAGTGATGTCCCGCCTCAACTACTTCGAATGGATGTTCCACCCTGTTGACGCTGCTCAGTTTGAAGCCGAATCCTCGAGCAAGCTGGATGCGAAGGAAATGATCCTCGCCGTCCGCTACGGCGACGATGCGCGCGCCTATCCGATCAGCCAGATGGCGTACCACCACATCCTGAATGATGTCGTCGGTGGAGTGCCGATCGCCGTCACCTATTGAACGCTTTGTCACACGGGTCTCGTGTGGACCCGCACGGTGAATGGCAGAGCGCTGCATTTCTATCTCGCCGGTATAAACAACCAGAATTTCCTCATGCGTGACAAGGAGACTGGGACGTGGTGGCAGCAGATCACCGGCAAAGCTGTGTATGGACCTCTGAAAGGCACAGCTTTAGACCTCGTTCCCTACGACGAACTCACGTTTGGTGAATGGAAGTCAGAAGTTTCCAACGGGAGAGTGCTGGCTCCTGTTCCGAAGTATGTGAAGGAATACGACAGCAATTGGGAACCGGAAGTCGCGAAGTTGCCTGTTGTGATTAGCTTTCCAGGAACTGAGTTGAAATCTCGGGACGTGGTCCTAGGACTGCAGTTGGGCGATGCGAGTCGGGCCTATCCGTGGGAATCACTCGCCAAGCAATCGCCGGTGATCGACCACGTAAATGGCCGTCCATTGCTGATCGCGGTAGGGCCAGATGGAAAATCCTTTCGGGCCTTTGTCAGTCAGATCGACGGCAAAGACGCCGAGTTCTTTTTGAAGGGCGACGAAGGCACGTCATCAGTGACTGCTTCTTCCGATCCCAAAGTTGCGCCAGCTTCGGCCAACGCCGACCCGAAGAAACCGGGCCAGCCTGAGGCAAAGCCATCGCCCTCTGCCAAGCCGTGGACTCTGCTCGACACAACAACCGCCAGCGAATGGAATTTCCAAGGCTGCGCAATCTCAGGAGCATCCCAAGGCAAGTGTCTCGAACGTGTTCCCGCTTTGAAAGACTATTGGTTCGACTGGCGCAATTACCATCCGGATACGACAATCTACAAACGCTAGCAGGATTGTCAGCAACTTTGCGGTTGGCAACCCCCATGGCCGTTTAGAGTTGGTGTAGTCCAAGGCCAATCCGTGGCGACTGCCATTCCTGGTGGAGCGCGAATCGCTGCCGTGGCATTTGTTCTGCGGTAGAGATGTTTCGACTCCGTCGGAGTTTCGCTTCGCTGCACTCCGGCTCCGCTCAACATGACGTTGTGATGGGTGCACCGAAGGGGCCACAATTTCCTAACTCACTCTAGACCGCGAGTCTCGTCTGGCACCTCGGTAAATGCTTTACACTCCTTAGAGGAGCACTTCATGCCGTCGATTCGCGCTCTCTTCTGGGATGTGGGCGGTGTACTGCTGACTAACGCGTGGGATCATACGCAGCGCTCAGATGCGATCAAGCGATTTCAGCTTGACGAGAGAGAATTTCATGATCGCCACGAGATGGTCGTCTCATCGTTTGAGCGTGGCAAAATCACGCTGGATGAATATCTCGACCGAACAGTCTTCTATCGGCCGAGAACTTTTTCGCGGGAGGCATTCCGTGATTTCATGTTGTCTCTGTCGCAGCCGCTTCCAGGAATGCTCGAATTCGCACAATCGCTCAGCGACTCTGGCAAGTACTTGATGGGCACGATCAACAACGAATCGCGCGAACTCAACTACTACCGGATGGAGAGATTCGGTCTGCGCAAGATATTCCGGCTTTTCTTTAGTTCCTGTTTCGTTGGACTGCGCAAGCCGGAACGCGATATCTACCGACTGGCACTTGAGACGACACAAATTCCCGCAGAGGAATGCTGCTTTATCGACGATCGCGCGCTCAATCTCGAATGCGCTGCCCAACTGGGAATGCATACGATTGAGATGGATTCGATTGAACAACTGCGAGGAGACCTGGAAAAGGTGGGGGTTGGCTAGGAAGGTTTTAAGGTTTCAAAGATTCATAGTCTCTCAACCATCGCAACGGCACGTCTGAAACCTTGAAACTCTGAAACTTTGAAACCTGGTTCCCATCACGAACCCTTTCGCGGTGAGCTTGTCTTCACTCCGACGCCGGACGGAATATCTGATTCCAGATTTGCAAGAGTCAAGTCGCTTGACCAGCAGTCGGCTGTCAGCTTCCATTCACCGTTGCTCTGACGAGCGCACACCCACAAATATTTTCCACGTTCCTCGCGCCGTTTGCCGCTAGAACCTGGAATCAGAGCTTTGCAGCGCCCGGCCTCGTAAGCGAAATCTCCGACAACTTCTATCCGTAGGGGTTCCATCTCGACTTCTCCGAGACCGGAGTCCAAGGCACCAAAGAAGAACTCCCGCACTGCGGCCGCCCCTCGAATGGGAGCACAATTCGATCGCAACACAAGCGCATCCGAAACATAGAGTTCGAGCAAGTCATCGAGATGTTTGGTATTGCAGGCCAAAACCCATTCGTGCGCAATCGCGCGAACGGCGGCTTCCGCTCGGCTCAGGTCGCCGCGCAATGCCATCGTGGTGGAACGCAACTTGTCATCTCTTGCAACGTCCCGGACCGCCTCTCCGGCTCGCGGGTATGCACCGTCCTGTGCTCCGGGGAAATAGTGATGATGATAGTGATGGTGGTAATGATGTGTCTCGTTTCCAGATGGGCGAGTTGCGGCTTCCCTCAACATATGTTGAGGGAAGGCATTAGGCGAATCGGCAGCGCCTGGTAAAGAACGAGCCTCGCTCGGTGTAAGAGCCGTAGACGGGCTTTTCTCGGCAGCACCGACTAAAGCGCCACACATCCCGCAAAATTTGTTTCCTTCGCGATTATGGTATCCGCAAGCGCCGCAGGCTACAGGACCCGAATCAGCCGACAAATCTTGAGCGACATCGGCGGCCGCATCTTCCGCGTCCTGTTCGGTCGCGAAACGTTGGGCGGCATCGATCGCCGCCGCGACTCCGTCCGATCCATGTTTCGAGCGTCCCGCGCCAGCTTTCAGACTGCGGAAAAACTCGTCCAATTCGGGATTGCCGGCAGAGGCATCGGCGGGGGGCTGGAGCGAAGCAGACTTTTTGTCCTTCTTATCCACGGATGGAATCACCTGCTCGGATTCTAGCCCAGTACTCTGAAGGATGCTATCGACTGGAAAACTCGATCTTCCCTTCTGTCTCAGTGGGAACGCCGTTGCAGGTCGCAGGACGGTATCTCCAGGTCCTCACCGTTTGAAGCACCCGTCGATCTCCAACCACCCCGGCACTTTGCAGGATCAACGGGCTATGCACTCGACCGTCAGTACCAATGATGAAGCTCACTTTGATTTTTCCGGACGAGGCAGAGGAGGTGAGCAGCGGATCTGGAGTGGTCAAAGCCTGTGGTGGTTGGACGTCAGCGCAAGCAGGGCGAGAGCTGATATGAGGTACATCGACATACTGCGCAGCACGCCTCAGAGTCAGTGGGACCTGTCGCTCGCGGTGATCGATGGCGGATACAGCAGGCGCGGCGGCAGAAGTTATGCGGGCGAAAGCGGCTATGCTCGCAGCTAACAGCAGAATCATGATCGGCCAGAAGTAGCGGTGCATCAGATCTCACCAATTTTTCGGAGCAGTAGTATAACTTCGAAGTGGCCGCAAATTGCTAGCCAATCAGCAACGTAATATCGTAAATTACATCAATGACTTACAAGGCATCAGCAAAAATTAGCTTTATCTCAATGAAACCCTTTGCACAAGCGCGCCTTCGAATCGACACGTCGTCGTGGTTGTTGGTGCAAGTATGGCTAAGACTGTCTGGAAAGCCGTATGAAAGTGATTTCTGCAGGGCAATTGAACCGCACAGGCACTCGGACGGTTCCGATACCGGCAGTCGTGTAAAGAGTAAGCGCATCTACTTTGAACAGGCCCCAGACATATTTCCTGGCTAGATCGGGCAGAAACAGCGGAGTGACCAGTGGCAAACTTACCTGTCCTCCATGAGAATGTCCCGAGAGCTGCAGATCGACGGGATAGCGTGTCACATAGTCGGCGTAATCAGGCTCGTGCGCCAACAAAACAGCGGCTTCGCCGCTGGGAACATTCTTCAAGGTGACGACGAGATCGGGAACGCCGCCCATCACGTCGTCCACCCCGCAAAGCCAAAAACGGCCATTGTTTTTTTCAATCGGCACGGCCCGATTCAAGAGTAGCTGAATGCCTCTCGTAGCTAGCGCGCTTGTGATTCGTCTTGGATCAGAGAAAATGTCGTGATTCCCCAGGACTGCCCAGAGTCCAAATGGTGCTCGCAACTGTCCTAACAGTTCCGCGCAAGGCTCTGCATCCGCAGCTGCGCTGACTGGATCCCCCGAAACAGGCACCGTTACAAAGTCTCCGGTTAAAACAACCAAATCCGGCCGGAGGTTGTTCACCAGATCAATTGAACGTCTTATGGGGTGAACAGAGAAAACCGGGTCATAATGGAAATCACTGAGCAGCGCGATCGTGAAGCCGTCGAGTTGCGATGGCCAACGGCGAAGCTTGATCTCCTGGTGAACGACCGTCGGAAGATTCGGCTCAAGCAGAAAGGAATTCACTCCGACGGCAGACGCACCGCCAATTGCGGTGAGTTTGAGAAACTTTCGCCTATTGACTGGAAGGAAAGACAAACGTTCTGGAGTAACTATAAAGTTTTCCGACGACCGTCGGCTCCTTCAGCATACTCCGAGCGTTTGATCTGAGGATCTGCACCTTCAGATTCCCAGATCAAAAACTGAATGTGGCTTGCAGTTCGAGTTTTCTGACCGCTGTCCCAGTTGAGAACGGTCCACCTTGTAACCCGTTGGGGATATCGAAGAATGGCGATCCCAAGATCCCGCTGGGGTTAGAAAGGTTCACCTTATTGAAGACATTGCGAACGTTCAATCCAAGGGTGAGATTGTAACGGCGATCAGAACTCGGACCGCCCATCATGGGCCCGCCGCCGAAGAGAGGACCGTGCGGCCCGCCGCCTCCACGATGACCACCGCCTCCCGGACCACCGGGACCGCCGGTGTTTCCTCCTCCACCGCCTACTCTCTCGCCGAATCCAAATGTCTTTGTCAGTCGAAGATTCAGTGTCACGTGCGATGGCCCTGTGCCGTAGTTGATTGGAAGAAGTGGAACGCCCGCCGGGGCCCCGGCAGCGTCAAAAGTTCCGATCGGCGTGCAATAGACTGTGGATGGCGGCGTATTCGTCGTGTGCGCACAAGTGGCGCTAGATAAGAAACCAGGCCGGTCGTTGAAAATAGAATCCCCATTGATGTCGTTAGGCGCAGTAATGTTGAAGGGCGAGCCAGAACTCACCACCATAAACGGGCTCAGGCGTACCGCATAAGGTAAAGCAACGCTTCCACCCAGGAACAGACGATTCCGAGTATCGAACGAAGCACGACCATAGTCCTGACTGATGTTGTAAGAATTGGACGCAAAGTTCGAAACGCCAGAGGCGTCACTATTCGCATAGTTCAGTGTGTAATAGCCAAATAGCTGCAGCTTTGATCCGACTCGCACATTCGAGTTCAGGATCAACTGGCTCTGTTTGAATACCGCCTCGGAAATATATTCATACACATTGCCTTCGCTCGGATCCGGACGCACCGTTGTTCCCGGCAAAGGCGCGTTGGCATTAATCGTGCCGAATAGATGGAATCCTCGCGAATTCAAATAGGTAACAGACACGGTTGCGGACTTCGTAACTTGCCGTTCGACGCTGAGGGCGCTCTGGATCGTGTAAGGTGCATGTAGCGTGGGGCTAACTTTATAGACGGTTGGCGTCGCTAGGCCTACCCCGGAAAGATTGCAATTGGAGGCAACGGGAAAGCAGGTTGGGTTGTTGATGACGAACTGCTGTTGGACAACTCCGTTGACCCGCTCCGCCTGAAGAATCTGCTCCGACTGGAAACGGTCATAGAAAATTCCCGTTCCGCCGCGAATTACCACTTTCGGAGGCGCATTTCTTCCCCCTACGCCCCAGGCAAAACCAAATCGTGGGGCCCAATCTGCGCGGTCGTGGATGTAATCTTGCGTCTCAAAGCGCAACCCTCCACTCAGAGTGATGTTTGGCTTGACGCGCCAATCATCTTGCACATAGAGCCCCGCATCGTAAGTCGTCAAACTCGTGTTTGGTATACCGGTCGTTATCGATAACTGAGTCGCATACGGCGTTCCACCGTTCTGGCGCTGTTGTTGTGCGTATTGATATGACACAGGACACGGAGTCGTGGCCGGAAGTGAGCCCGGGTCTCCCGGGACGTGACAGTTCAGGTCGGTTGTCCCATTCAAAGATGAAAAGGTGAACGTACCATTGAAACTCGAGGTGGAGTAATTTGCGTCACGCAATGCCCTTACGCGCGCCCCGAATTTTATGGTGTGGTTCCCGGTAATCACTGACGTGTAGTTCTGAACTTCGTAATGGTCTTCATGATCAACGATCGTACCCTGATTATTGCCACCTCCACCGAATGCGCCACGGACGTTAATCGTCGGGTCCGTGTTGAGTGCATTCTGACTGTCCCCTTCTCGCAAATATTGAAAACGCGTTTCATTGACGACTTTTGACCCATAAACCTGAGTGTCGCCAATCTGGAAGGTATTCTCTGTGGAGATCTCGTTGTATCCCTGGGAGGGGAGGTTGAATTGGCCGACACCATCGTTGTTCTGCGTGTCGCGGAAGTATTGATAGCGGGCAGTCAGTGTGTTGTTTTTCGTGATTGCATAATCAAGACGAGGGCTGATGTTTGTGCGATGACGAGGATTCGGGATCGACTCGATGGTTGGGAACGGATTGAAGTTATCGTCAAGGACTGTGGCATTCACGGCTGTGAGGTCGTTGATGTTGCGGCGCTCGACATTCACAAAGAAGGACGCAGATTTGCCGAGTGGGCCGCCCAGATTTCCACTGTACTGGGTGGAATAGTAGCCCGGTCCCTCTCCCGCAAAGCGGTCGTGAGAATTAAACGCAGAATCGTTCCCTAAGACAAAGAATTGTCCGTGAAATTTGTCGGTGCCGGGTTTCGTGAAAATCTCGATGCGTCCGTATCCCAACTTGTCATATTCCGAAGAGAAGGGATTCTGGTTAATGCGGATTTCCCGAATCGACGCTTTCGGCGGAAGTTGCCCTGCCGTGAATCCATCGATATACATCTGACCACCATTCGGTCCCGCCGACGGACCGGCTAGCGCTTGCAAGTCTGATAGCAGCTCATCCGGATCATCTGGCAGCGCCTCGAGTTCTTTGCCCGAGATCGTGATCGCTCCTGCATTGTTCGTCGGATTCACGTCAATGGTCGGCGCCGTGTCCGAGACTTGTACTTTCTGCGTCTCGACTTCAATCGCCATGGTTACGTTCAGTCGAAGTGGCTGATCTCCGACGACCACATTGTCGTTTTCGTAAAGCGTGAAGCCGTTGGCAGCAACGGTGAGCGTGTACTTGCCGGTGGGAAGACTCTTGAACTCATACATCCCTTGATCGTTGCTGTGGATCACGATAGGAGACCCGTTGGCCGGAGTCATGATGACGTTGGCGGCTGGAATCGCAGCGCCGGAAGGATCGGTGACCTGTCCTCGCAGGGCTCCCTTCCCTTCCTGCGCAAAAGACAGAACGGTTAACGCAACAACAACGAACCCGACGAATATCGGGCCTAGGCACCTCTTAAACTTCATGATTTCTTTCCATTCGTATAAGACGTATAAATTGCCGAATCAAAACTAGTGGTGAAATCTACTGTGAAGCATCGCCACCGGGCGCCCCGCCCAAGCTCCAGGGTGTCAACATCATTGCCTGCCCCGCACCGGGTACGGCTTGAAGGATCGGTTCCACCCCGCTCAGCAAAGTAATGGCCGTATGCGGTCCGTTCGGTGTGCCCTCCGTGGCCAAAATAATGACCGCGTCGCCCTTCTGAAGATTCAGATCAGCCAACGTGGAAGACGGCAGCCGGCTCAGCATGCGCTGCAAATCTGGCGCACCACCGTTGCGCACGCCACCGCCGCCCATACCTCCACCGGGAGGAATTCCTCCTGGCGGTCCGTACACTTGGGTGTTTGCGGCGGGCTTAGGCGCGGCAGCGCCCGCAGGCGCAACCTGACCTGCCCCTGGCATCGCTCCTTTGAGTCGCATGGCAAAGCCTTGCGCCATCTCAGGCGGAATCTTGTGCACTTGCGAATCAGGCGTGACCTTAATTTGCACGGTCTTCTTGCTGACTAAATCCTGAACGCTGAGGATGCCCTCACTTGCGTCAACAGACTTCACTGTTGCAGCAAACTGCGGGAAAACCCCGGCGAAGATCTCCTCCGCACTCATTTCGCTGCCATCCGGATTGCGATTCCCGCGCGCCCGTAACTGATCTCCTGACTGAATGTCCTTCACCCCGCTTGGCTTCGCATCTTCTGGCTTAGGCGACTCCGGCGCGTAGCGGTAGACCACCGTGCTCGTGTTCGTATGCACAAGCAGAGTCTTCTTCCCAGATAAAGTGGGTATCGCGACCACTACATCGCCGCTCGCGTCGTCGACAGATTCGACCCGCCCGCCAGCGCCACGCTTCTGCCAGTCTTGACGAAGTTGGTCACTTACGGCAGCAACCGCGGCGTGTGTGATGACGATGACCTCCAGAGCTGCAAGACTCTTTCCGTCTGCTGATGACGCACCGCGGGCGCGGATTGTATCGCCAACTTTCAGATCTTGGAGCTGAAGCGGCGTGGCGCTCTTCAGGTCTTTCGCACCTGGCGCCAATTGTAGAATGCGGGCACCGGACTCCACGTTGATCGCAACCTCTGAACCGGAAGAATCAAGCGTGAGCGTGCTTCCGTTTACCGCTTTCACAGTCCCAATGCGCTTGGCAATCGACTGCTGCGCCGAGTCCTGAGCCTGTGCAGAATGCACGATCAGAGAATCGCCGCCGAACGCGCTCCACGCGACCAAAAGGGTCCAAGCTGCAATATTCCGTTTCATACGCCTCCCCTACTTTACCTTGCCGGGTGCGGTGCAAGTGCATGATTTACAAAGTTTTACCCAAGAGAAAAGAGGATTACAAAGGAAAGCAATCGCCTGGGGCTGCGCGAACCCAATCACGAGGCATCCAGAGAGCCAATAGACGACACCTCCAGCGCGCCACTACGATTTAACTAGGCGTTTTGTCGCAAAAACGTCCGAAGTTAACCTAGGATGCGTGTTTACAGACCACGAGCCTTTATTCTACGGAGCTTTTTATGCTGGGCCATGGCAGTGATTCTGCCGTCTTCGATTACGGGCCAGGCTGTTCCGGAACAATCTGCCAGTGCGATTCTTCACGCCGACAGTGGCGTTTGGGTAAACGGATACGAAGCACATGACTCTTCGGCGATTTTTCCGGGAGATCTTGTAGAAACGAAACCAAATGCATCGGCTAATCTCGTTTTGGATGGGTCGACGGTGTTACTCGCTCCAGAAACCGTAGGAAAGTTTCAAGGCGATTTATTCGAACTCAACCACGGGGTCGTCTCCGTTGTAACAACGAAGGGCTTTAAGGTGCGCGTGAATTGTATCCGCGTGGAACCCGCGCTAAACGAATGGACCCAATACATCGTGAGTGATCTGAACGGAAGTGTTCAGGTCTCAGCCAAGAAGCTGGATGTAAACGTTGAACGTGAGCAAGGTCGAGGAAAGCCCACGGTCGAGGGTGATACCTCGCAGCATGCCTCCGTCCACGAAGGTGAACAAAAAAGCTACGACGAATCTGAGATCTGCGGTGCCCCACCTCAACCGACTGGTGCTGGGAGCGGGATCAGTCCTAAATGGATAGCGGCAATTGGTGCCGGAGGAGGAGGGGCCGGACTTCTACTTTGCCTCGTACTTCATTGTTTCGGTGGCTCGGGATCACCGCCCAA
>Ga0126376_10001603_pt1 | contig 12315 bp, 13 predicted proteins | sample PanSoiMetPlot_15_FD_92760 | JGI IMG/M metagenome (GOLD analysis project Ga0126376, IMG submission 92760) | Tropical forest soil microbial communities from Panama - MetaG Plot_15 | ecosystem: Environmental > Terrestrial > Soil > Tropical forest > Bulk soil | place: Panama | collected 2016-02-17
CGCTCGCGATTCCGCTGCGCGTCGGTGCGCGGCTTTCGCTGGGCAGATACGCGTTTCATAAATATCCTCAAAAAACTTGCAACCGGAGACTGTCTCCGTTTATCTTATCAGCTGATTCGGAGACGGTCTCCGTTTTATTCGAAGCAGCAGAGCTTCGTCAAGATTCGCGAATTTTGCCGAGCCCGAACAGTCAGCAGGTTAGGGGAATGAAAAAGCAACGGCGTAGCCGTTTCGTTCAGCTTGGAGGGTTTAGAAGTATGAATCAAGTCGCGCTTAGTAAACCGGCGAAGAAGCACGATCCAGATTGCGCCGAACTCATGACGATGGCGGAGCAAGAATTGGCTGCGTTCTTCAGCGCTGTGAAGGAGTTATTTGGATCAGAACAGGCGAAGCTCTCGGCAGAAGACTGGCTGCGTGAGCTGGCTGCGATCAATTGTTTGCCCGCATCAACTCGCGAATGGCGATCGCTCACTGTCAACGTTTCGACACGGCTTGCACGTAGAGTGCATGTCAACTATGAGGCTGTCGAGGAATTTGCAAACTAGCGTCCCGGGAGCCGATGTAAGTAAGGAGAAAACATGACAAACCAATTTGGGGCCACATCAAGGACAGAAGATGTCCTGTCCGGAATCAATCTGCACGGCAAACGAATTCTGGTTACGGGTGTTTCGGCCGGAATCGGAGTTGAGACTGCGCGAGCCCTTGCGGCACATGGCGCGCATGTCGTGGGAGCGGCGCGAGATTTGGTCAAAGCTAAAGCCGCGACGGAACAGGTGCGAAAAGACGCCGCGGCCAACGGCGGAAGTTTCGAGTTGGTTGAACTCGATCTTGGCAATCTCAAGAGCGTACGTGCTTGCGCCGATAAACTGCTAGCCAACGGCGAATCATTCGACGTGGTCATTGCCAATGCCGGTGTGATGGCGACACCGTTTGGTCACACGGCGGATGGCTTCGAGACCCAGTTTGGCACTAATCACCTTGGCCACTTTGTTCTGGTGAACAGGATTGCGTCGCTGATCCGCGCAGGTGGACGGGTGATTAATCTCTCTTCTTCCGGTCACCGCTTTTCTAATGTTGACCTTAACGATCCCAACTTTGAGCGTACGCCGTATGATCCCTTCGTTGCTTATGGCCGATCGAAGACGGCGAACATTCTCTTCTCTGTTGCCTTTGACCGGCGGCATCGCGACCACGGAGTACGCTCTGCTGCCGTCCATCCCGGAGGGATTCGCACGGAGTTGGGTCGCCACCTTGACCAGAACCAATTACAAAAGATAGTCGACCAGATGAATGAGCAACTCGCGGCGGAAGGCCAGGCGCCGTTTCAGTGGAAGACCATTCCTCAGGGAGCTGCAACTTCGGTGTGGGCCAGTGTCGTTGCTCCCGCTGACGAGATCGGCGGTCGATATTGCGAAAATTGCCACGTCGGCAAAATCGTGCCGGACACTGCAGTCATCAACGCCATAAGCGAAGGAGTCCGGGGATATGCGCTTGATGAAACAAATGCTGAGGCGCTCTGGAAGAAAAGCGAAGAACTCGTGGGAGAGTCATTTGAACTTCCCTCACTACCAATGGTGAACAGTCTCTAGGAGAAATGAAATGCTTCAACAAATAGATCTTGCCGGCCCCTTCACATTGCCGGGCACATCGCTCACGGTGAATCGCATGGGCTACGGTGCTATGCAACTCGCAGGCCCGCACGTATTTGGACCGCCACGCGATGTTAACGCTGCCGTTGCTGTTCTGCGTGAGGCTGTGGAGTCAGGCGTGAATCACATCGACACCAGCGACTACTACGGTCCCCATGTGACCAATCAGATTATCAAGCAGGCTCTTCATCCTTATGCGAAGGGCCTCGTGATCGTTACCAAGCTAGGCGCCCGCCGAGGCGCGGACAAGTCCTGGATTCCTGCTCTTTCCCACCAGGAGCTGATTGACGGCGCCCATGACAACTTAAAGAATCTCGGTCTCGACAGTCTTGATGTCGTCAATCTTCGCGTTGGAGGATTCACGGAACCATCGGAAGGATCGATTGCGGAGTCGTTGACGGTACTTTCCGAACTCAAGCGTCAGGGGCTGATCTGTCATATCGGACTCAGCAACATCAGTCCTAAGCAGTTCGCTGAGGCTCAGACAATCACCGAGATAGTCTGCGTGCAGAATTTCTACAACGTGGCCAACAGGAAGGATGATGGCTTCATCGATGAACTGGCCGCGAAAGGCATCGCGTATGTTCCGTTTTTCCCACTGGGCGGCTTCAACCCACTACAGTCGTCGGAACTTGATGCAGCGGCAGCATCACTCAAGGTAACGCCGATGCAGCTTGCGCTTGCCTGGCTTCTGCAGCGCTCGCCCAACATCCTGTTGATTCCCGGAACATCTTCGGTCGAGCATCTTCGCGAGAATCTAAGGGCTGCGACGCTGCAAATTCCGTCCGAAGTGCTTGCGGATCTGAACTCAATCGGTGGAGTGTCCCGATGACAGCCAGGGTTTCATATTGAAACACTGCTAAACTCAGTCATCCATCAACTCACGCAAACGCGTGATCGATTCGAGAAGGCAGAGGTGTGCGAGTCCGCCTTGCCAGCCCTGGGGAGACGCCAAGGTGCCGCTTGAATGCGCGACTGAAGGCCGCCTCCGATTCGTAGCCCAGGGAATTAGCAACCTCCGACACCGTGATGTTGCTCTCTGCCAGACGTGCGAGTGCAGTGCTCATCCGCCATCGGGTTACGTAGCGCATGGCTGGTTCACCCACAAGCTCGGTGAAGTGCGCCGCGAATGCGGAACGTGACATCGATGCTTCGCTGGCGAGGGACTCAATTGTCCACGCGCGGCCCGGCTCGCGATGAATCTTAGAGATCACTCGGCCGATCTGTGGGTCTCGCAATGCTCCCAGCCAGCCGGTTTGGGCTGACGGACTATGCGTAATCCAGAACCGGATTGCATGGATCACGAGAATGTCCGCGAGTCGAGTGATCATGGTCTCCCCGCCTGGGTTCATCTCTTTGGCTTCAGCAGCGATCATGCGCAGCGTGCTTTGGATCCATTAGTCAGAACTTCAGTGAGAACTTTTTCCTCGATCCGATCGTGGCGGGCGAGGTCGCATTGCCCGTGGCCAATGTGGGTGAACCGTTTGTCGACGCTGAAGACATTGCTGACGCTGCTGTGGCGGCGCTGACCACACCCGGACACTCACGGCAGCTATATGAACTCACCGGTCCGCGAGCACTCACCTTTGCCGACGCGATTCGAGAAATCGCCGAAACCACGCGGCGTGACATCCGATACCTCACGATTTCACCAGACGAATACCGCACGGCTCTCCTGCAGGCACAGGTGCCGGCCGATGTAGTTGAATTGATAATGTACCTTTTTGGAACAGTGCTCGACGGCCGCAACACTCCAGTCACCAACGGTGTTCAACAGGCGCTCGGCCGCCCACCACGTGATTTTCGAGAGTATGTGCAGCGCACTGCAGCGAGCGGCGTCTGGGGGAACTGAAATAGGCGAAGTTATCCGGGAAACGCGATGCATGTACGAGATGCCCAAGAAGTCGAGATCGATCAGTTGGCAAAGCTGTGGTACGACGGCTGGCTTGATGCACATCTCCAGATTGTGCCGGAGCAGCTAGCGCGACTCCGCACACTGGAGAGTTTTCGGGAGCGGCTGCAGAAAGGCCTTTCGAATGTTCGAGTCGCAGGCCAACTCGGTGCTCCCGTTGGGTTTTACATGCTGAAGGGAACCGAAATCTATCAACTCTACGTCTCGGCCGAATCGCGCGGTTCCGAAGTCGCAGCCAGGCTGATCGCCGATGCAGAGGCTCGGCTTTTCCAAATCGGTGTCGAGGCCGCCTGGCTTACCTGCGCCATCGGAAATGAGCGAGCCGCACGATTCTACGAAAAGTGCGGATGGCTTCGAGTTGGAACTGTGGCTAGTCATTTGGACACTGCTGCCGGAGAATTTCCTCTGGAAGTGTGGCGATATGAAAAGGCACTACTACGCCGACCGTGATCGTAGGCGGCTTTGTGATGCAGCGAGTTCTGAATGGACTGCCTGGCGATTCGCAATTGATTCCTCATTTGACCAATTTGAATTGTGTTCCGCCAATGGCCGTTGAGCCGTGAGGCCGCCATCGAGCGTCAACGATTGTCCGGTGTAATAGGAGGATCTCTCCGAGAACAGCCACGCTACTGCGTCTGCGATTTCAGTTGCCCGTCCGATTCGGCCGATGGGATGGACACTGGCCATCCGATCCAGTGCCGCTTCGGTGCCAAAAACTTCGCGCAGCATCTCGGTGCGTACGGCTCCGGGACTTATTGCGTTAACGCGGATTCCGTACCTTCCGTATTCAACGGCCGCTGTCTTTGTGAGTCCAAGGACAGCATGCTTGCTGGCTACATAATGACCTGCAGTCGGGACCGCCAGAAATCCGCCGACCGACGCTGTATTGACAATCGATCCGCCGGATCGTTGAGCCAACAGTTGTCTCACTTCGTCCTGCAGCAGTATAAAGAGCGCTTTCACGTTGACGCCGAAGACACGGTCGAAGTTCTCCTCTGTCTGATCGATGAGAAGCCGATTACGGCCGGAAGTCGCGCCGTTGTTGAATGCGAAATCAAGCCGCCCGAAGCTTTCGAGGGCAAAAGGCACGACGAGTTTCACCTGCTCCGGTTCAGCAAGGTCAGCCTGAAAGAATGCCGCACATCCTCCTCGCTGCTTGATTTTGTTGATGAGCTGATGTCCTTCATGGAGACGTCGTCCTGTAATGACCACTTTTGCTCCCAGCTCCGCCACGCGTTTCGCGGTGGCGGCGCCAATGCCGCTCGTGCCGCCCGTAATAAGCGCGACCTTGCCGGCGAACTCGAGATTCGTTTTCGCACTTGTTTGCTTTGCAGCCGCACTCGCCAAGCGATGCCAACGCGTATCTCTCTCGATTGCGGATGCGATGCGAGCCGCATCCTCTCCCACGCCGAACAGCAATCCAGATTTCGCGTTGTGTAGCCATGGCAGCCCGACAAAGTACAACCCGGGATAATCGGTTACGCCGCTCTTTTGGATTGGATATCCATCGCTGTCCAAAATCGGAAGGCGGACCATGTTGAAGTCGAAGCTGTAACCGGTCGCCCAGATTACGGCGGTGATGTTGGCATCACGCAAATTCAGCTCGCGGATTTCTTCGAGCTGGTACCCATCGCGGAGTATGGGAAGCGTCCCTTCTGGCGCCTCAATGCCATTCTGCTCGATGAATTCGTCGATTTTCTTCACGAAGTCAGACTCGAACTTATCGGCCCGCTCGAGGTTTTCTTTCAAATCCGGACCGAGGAGGATTTGCCCATCGCTCACCCCCTCAAGTCGTCCGAGCAGCGTCACGCCATCGCGCACATACTGATGGAGGTTCAAGGTATGGCCACCGTCCTTGCCGGAGATCTGAGGCTTAGCGGCAAACTTCGCCTGTGGCGACGGAAGCTGGTCAGCCGTGCGATTGTAGGTTCCCATTTGGGCCAGCCACCAGTTCGCGTCTTTGCCGCGGTAGCGGCGGGGAACGCGGGCTGCGCGACTTACAGACAGATAGACTTTGCGCCCGCTCTGATACAGCTCCTCTGCGATCTGAGCGCCCGATTGTGCGCTGCCAACTACCAGGACCGAACCCGCAGGGAGCCTTTGCGGATTCCTGTATTCATCGGAATGAATCTGTCGTATGTCCGATGGAAGAGAGGGGCTGATGGCCGGCACCTTCGGCTTCTGATAGAGCCCAGTTGCGACGACAACATTATCGGCTTCAAACGTGCCGCTGTTCGTGTGGACGACGTAGCCACGACCGCAGACTTTCGGCGCGACGCTCTCAACGTGCACGCCATAGCGGACCGGCAATTCGAATCGTTCTACATATCTCTCGAAGTACGCAACGATCTCGTCACGAGAGAGGAATCCATCCGGATTGTTGCCGGGAGCCTCAGCCCCGGGTAGGGCGGATTGCCAATTCGGCGTGTTCAGTGTGAAGGAATCCCAGCGATGATTGCGCCACGCGTTGCCTGCCTGCCCAGCTCGTTCGAGCACGATGTGCGCGCGATTCTTCTGCTTCAAGTAGTAACTGACTGCCAGCCCCGCTTGTCCTCCGCCGATAACGATTGTTTCCACACGGGTCGTCATCCCTAATCCTCCTTCTGTAAACCGCATGTACAGATGAAGGCCGTAGCGTGGGGATACATCAGTAGTTTTTATGTGGGATTAGAAATGCTTATCGGCAAGCAGGCGGGCGCGATCGAGGGCGAATCTGCGAAACGCTCCTGCGGCGCCATGCGGCTCAGGACCAGTTCGGGAAATTAGAGCGAACTGACGCTTAACCGTCACGCCCTCGATTCCGATTACTTTTATCGCGCCTAGCTCGACTTCTTTTGAGATGGCCCAGCGCGAAACGAAGCCGAGGCCAAGTCCAGCCTCGACTGCAGACTTGATGGCCTCGGTTGAATCCAGCGCCATCACTTTCCTGAATGACTTCAGCTTGAGGCCGGCTTTGTCGAGAGCAGTCTCCACCACCTGCCGAGAGCCTGAGCCTTCCTCGCGTATCAGAAAACACGCGACCTGCAGTTGATCGCGTGTCAGGTGGTCGGAGTCGAATTGCCGTGACGCAATCAGGACCAACTCGTCCTCCATGAATGGCTCGATACGCACGCCACGATCTCGCGCGGGACCTTCAATCAGGCCGACACAAATTTTGTCTGAGAGGAGAGCCTTCACAATCTCACGGGTGTTGCCGCTTTGCAGCGAGAACTGAACGCGCGGATTTTCGGCGAGAAAAGCACCCAGTAACCGGGGCAGCACGTATTGCGCAATGGTGGTTGAACCTCCGATTAAGAGATCACCGGCAACAGTGTCATCCGCACTGCCGAGCGCCCGTTCTGCCTTGGAAACGAGATTCGCAACATTGCTCGCATAGCCCAGCAGGATTGAACCCTGCTGAGTAAGAGAAATCTTTGTCCCTGAACGGTCGAAGAGGCGAACGCCAAGGTCTTCTTCGAGCGCTTTGATTTGCAGAGTGACGGCTGGCTGTGTCAGGAAAAGATGCTCCGCGGCCTTCCGAAAACTCAGGTGCTCAGCAACCGCGCGAAACACCTTCAGGCGAAAATTCTCTAGCTGCGCCATCGAAACGATTATCACGCGGGACACTGCGTTCTGTCCCTCTCGTCCCCGAAACAATTTGCTGTGCTAGTTCATAGCCATCAACGCAGCCATAGTTTCGATTCCGTCCCAAAGGTTTTGCAGGCGGATGTTCTCATTCGCGCTGTGCTGGTTGTTGTCATAGTTCGCTATCGGAACGAGGATCGTATGCGTGGAGGCTGCGCGCTCGATGGCTCCAAGAGGCACGCTACCTCCCATCGTTGGCCAGAGAACGACCGGATTGTGCGCAGTTTCAACCGCCTTGATCACCGCCGCCGCAATTGGCAAATCCAAGGGTGTGCGCACGGCATTGTAGCCTGAGTCGCGTTTTACGAACGCCACTTTGGGATGCGCCAGCAGAGTCTGTGCCTCGGGTTCGCGCTCGGTGACGAAGTACCCCTGCGACCGGATGTAATCGATTACGCGATCCTGTTGTTGGCGCCAATCGATTTCTACTGCCAGGCGCAGATCAAGATCGACAGTTGCCGTTGCGGGAATTACGTTGTTGGCGCGCGGACCAGTGCGTCCGGAGGAAATTCCGTTGATGTTTAGCGTCGGATAATTCAGCACTTCAAGCAGAGGCTTGCCTCCGCCGTCGACGTGTCCCAGCCACAATTCCTGCTTTAACTTCTCGTCGTTCTTGGGAGCCCTGGCAATCGCCTCTTGTTCGAGCGGGCTCAGCGGCTTCATGCCGTCATAAAAATGCGGAATCAGGACTCGACCGCTGTCATCTTTCATGCCAGTAAGCAGTTGCACGAGCATCATCGCCGGATTTGGAGCCCAATTCCCATAGTGTCCGCTATGCAGCTCTCGTCGCGGACCATACACGGTAATCTCCAGATGCGTGTCTCCGCGCGCGCCAAAGACCACCGACTGAGCACCGCTCTGATCGACCGGACCATCGCAGATCAACCACACATCTCCGGTAATCAAGTCGCGATTGGCCTTGAGAATCTGTTCGAGATGAGGCGATCCCGCCTCTTCTTCGCCTTCCCACACGAAGCGAATATTCGACTTCAACGGAATGTGAGCGGCATGAAGCGCGTCAAGCGCGGTTAGCTGCGCGAGAATCGCGGCTTTGTCATCGGAGGCAGAGCGCGCGTAGATGCGCGTCTCGCCATTTTCAGTGCGAAATACAGGCTTGAAAGGATCTCCGCCAGCCCAGTCGGCCGGTGTAACCGGCTGGCCATCATAGTGCGCATAGAAGACGATTGTGTGCTGCGCTTGAGGGGCGCGAATCTCTCCATACACAACAGGAGAAGCATCCGGGATCGACAAAAGCCGTACGTCAACGCCACGCTCCTTCAGCATTCCCAAAAGGGTGTCAGCATTGCGGCGAATATTCTCCGTGTCCCTGGCGACGTTTGGGATGGCCAGCAAGCGAGTAAACTGATCCAGAATCTGCTGGCGATGAGCAGCGGTCCACTCCCGGGAAGCCTGAGGCGCAGTCTGCGCATTGGCGATGCAGGCGAACAGGAGAGTGGAAGCCAGGAAGCGACCAAGTCTTTTGAGCATGCGAGGAAGGATAAACGAGTCTCAAAGCAAGTGTGGGGTCGACTGGTAGTCTCTCAACCCTCGCGCCGCCCTTGGCCTCGAAAGCTGAGAATGGCGAGACTAGAGCTTGGGGCTCGTTTTCAATCTTGAGACGAATCGTGAGCCGAAAATGAGCAAATGGCATAATTTTCGTTAGGGAGACGACATGCGCGATTACGAATCTCGTGCAGAACCGACGCGCCGGCAGTTCGTTCGAGCGCTTCCTCTTTTAGGAAGCGTCGGAGTGCTTGGCAGCACAATGTCGCTGTTGGCTGAGCAAAAAACGGAAGAGGAGGAAGAGGTCTCAACGAACGAGGACCTCATGCGCGAGCACGGGATTCTAAAACGCGTTCTGCTGGCGTATGACTAGATTATTCGGCGTATCCGCTCCAGGCAGGACTTCCCTGCACAAACCGTCACCGATGGCGCAACCATCATCCGTAAGTTCATCGAGGAGTATCACGAGAAACTCGAGGAAGAGCATCTGTTCCCACGATTTCGAAAAGCGGGCAAGCTTGTGGACCTGGTCGAGACATTATTGAAGCAGCACCAGGCCGGTCGCCGCATTACCGACCGAGTGTTGGCGACTGCCGCGTCTCTCAAAACGCAGGAGGATCGCAATCGCCTCGCCGCCGACCTGGAAGCGTTCAATCGCATGTATGCGCCACACGAGGCGCGTGAGGATACGGTTCTCTTTCCCGAGCTGCACAAGATCGTCTCGCCGCACGAGTACGACGCGATGGGCGAACAGTTTGAAGGCATCGAGCGCAAGACGTTCGGCGGCGACGGCTTCGACATTTATGTGGACAAGGTCGAGGCTCTGGAAAAGCAGCTGGGTATCTACGACCTCAACCAGTTCACCCCGAAATAATGTTCTCTGTTTGGGTGTTTCTCACAGCAGTAGTTGCCGGCGGTGTTGCTGCCGTGAGCGGATTTGGCATCGGTAGCCTGCTGACGCCACTTCTGGCTGCGCATTATGGAACGAAACTGGCGGTCGCGATTGTCTCCATCCCTCATCTGGTTGCGACGGCTGTGCGGTTCGTGGGATTGCGCCGTCAACTGGATCGAGGAATCTTTCTGCATTTCGGAATCCTGAGCGCCGCCGGCGGACTGTTCGGAGCATTGCTCAATGCCAGGGCCAACAATCCCATATTGGCAATCGTCTTCGGGTGCTTGCTTGTATTCGCGGGAGTCTCCGGCCTGAGCGGCTTTGTGGATCACATGCGCTTAGGACGCCGCACGGCCTGGATTTCCGGAACGATCTCAGGATTCTTCGGAGGCCTGGTGGGCAACCAGGGTGGAATCCGTTCCGCAGCCCTGCTCGGTTTCGACATCCAAAAGGAAGCCCTGGTTGCGACCGCCACCGCCATCGCACTCATCGTCGATGCCGCGCGTATGCCGGTTTATCTTGCCGTAGAAACGCGAGGAATCCTGGATGCGTGGCCCGTGCTGGCCGTAGCCATATTTGGTGTGCTCCTCGGGACTTTTTGGGGTGTTCGGCTCTTGCGTAAAATTCCAAACCGGATCTTCCGCAAGCTTTTAGGCACTTTGATTCTCGCATTGGGAATTTACATGCTTGTCCACGGATTCCGAATGACGAGTAACGTATGCGCGCTCGGGCCCACTTCCTGGTCTTCCTGATATCACTCGTGGCAGGGTGTTCGGCCTATAACCGGCCGTTCGATCTGGTCGAGCGGGGAAATTGACGGCTGCGAAAACGTATAACGTACTTCTCTTTAGGAGGACTCTCCGTCGTTTCTGTGTTGAGATCGCTCATCAGACAAGTGTGAAGCCAGGATCAAATTCAGGCACGCCGGCGCGCCGTCCCGCGATCCAGCGAAGCAGGTAAACCGTTTGCGGATCGGTAGGGCCGTGGCCAAGCGAATTCGGAATTACCTCAAGGACCGCGTGGGCGGCCACGTCCCTGAAGTAGTCGATGTCTGGTTCCACGCGGACACATGTCACGCCGCCGATCGTCTTGAGCGCGTCTTCGTGGAAGGTCAGCTGGACGTTGGCTTCGCCGAATTGGATTTGCTTGTAACTGCTGGTTGCATCCGGGTGGAATAAGGCAGGCGAAGGCTCGGGAGCAAACTCGCCTTGTGTAGTTGCCGTCTTTACCTGGTTGACGAGTTCAGCTTCGGCAAAGCCGAAAAAGCGATCCTGGGCCAGCGAAGCATCCCATTCAATTTGTTTGAAGTAATCGAGAGGCGTGCCGCTAGGCAGATGGATTACGGACATCGCGGCCGTTAGGTTCAGCAGCGACGCCAATGCCGGTTGTCGGTCTTGTCGCAGTTCTTCGTAGTGTTCGCTGGTGGCGACTTCGTCGTCCTCGCAATTCAGGAAATCTGCGAATCTCTGGTAATTGGTCTTGAATTGATTCCAATCCAGGAATTCGTACTTTGCATTCTTTGGGACAAGCATCAGCTCAACCGTCGCCGTGAGGTCGGGTGAGACTTTCACCGGAAAGAAGCCAGCGTCGCGATATCCGTCGCATGACACAAGCACTGTGCAGTTGTCCTTGAAGTTATCAGAGAAAGGAACAGCGAACTGGATGCGAGATTGTTTGAAGAAGCTTTCTTCTACCCGGTTCTGCGCGCCATCGGAGATTCGGATGAGTAGACTCTTGCCTTCCGGGAAGGGATTACGCGTGCCGTCGAAGACGTTGAGTTGGATAAGCGCCTGGTCAGTTAGCGCCTTAGTTCTTCTTGCGGACTTTTTCCTCGGTTTAGGCATATCCGATTTCAGGAAATAGGGCTTATTCGAGTGGGAATCGAGCTAGACAACTGTCATACACTTGCCGCGTTCGTCGTTCCGGAGCTGTCGTAAACGACCTGACGCTGCTCCGGAAGGTTGCCGGGCTTGTAGCCCAGATCGGGATTCTTGAGGCGTGTCTCAACCGACTCGTGAACCAAAGCTCCTGGAGCAATATAGCGGCGACGCCCTAGGTTAATGCGAAGAGTTTCTTGCCACTTGCCGTCGGGCCCTGGTCTGTAAGAGACCTTCGGCCAGACTTCTGCGATCCACCACCACTTTCCCAAGGACTCGTGCAGAAATTTCGTATTGGGATCCGGGGCCACGTTCGGAGGTTTGCCGCCGAGTATGTTCGCCTTGCGGATCTGATCGACCTGGAGTCCGGTTATTTCGGCTTCCTTGAGTATCCACCGCAACGCAATCTTCGACAGTTGGCTCTCCTCTTCGACGTAGCCTCCTCCCACATCGCAGTGAACTCCGGCAAACCAGACCTCTCTTACATCCTGAGCTGGATCCTTCGGCGTGCCGAGGAGATTCTGACGGAAGAATGCGCGACGTTCATCGATGGAAATAGCGTGTCGCACGATTGCGATATCGCTGTTGCGGGCAAGGTTTGTGAACGGGAAGCGCACGGCGTTGTAGATCCAGCCAAGGGAACCGACTGTGTCCCAAACGCCCACGAAGTACGGCTTACATTCGCGCGAAAACGTCTTTTTGAAGCTGGCTGCAACTTTGAAATCGATGTTCTTGTTCTTGATCATTCGAATCGCGTAGGGGATCAGACCCTCATTGCCGCGCGTCAGGAGGCCCACGATGTGCAGCATTCCACAAATGGCGCGGGCCGTATAGGCGCCGCGGCTGAAGCCGAAGACG
>Ga0126376_10001604_pt1 | contig 12313 bp, 6 predicted proteins | sample PanSoiMetPlot_15_FD_92760 | JGI IMG/M metagenome (GOLD analysis project Ga0126376, IMG submission 92760) | Tropical forest soil microbial communities from Panama - MetaG Plot_15 | ecosystem: Environmental > Terrestrial > Soil > Tropical forest > Bulk soil | place: Panama | collected 2016-02-17
ATATTCTCTCGATCGACGTTGGCATAACGCCCGGTTTGACATCCATTCCGGGCGCCGCCGAACACGGCATCGCGGTCAAGCCCATCGGGATGTTCCTGGCGAAGCTTGAGCAACTGCGCGCCAGGTGCCGCGCCGGCGAGGTGCGGCGCATCGCCATGATCGGGGGAGGTGCCGCCGGCGTCGAGTTGCTCCTCTCTCTGCGCACGCGCCTCAATGCTGACGCTGCGCGCGACGGACGCGAACCCATCATTTCGTTTGCCCTGATGACGGCGGAAGCTGTGCTGGAAACCCACAGCCCCCGAGTCCAGCGAGCATTTCGGCGGCGTCTCGCGACGGCCGGCGTTGAGGTGAGTGAGTATTGTATCGCGACCGCACTCAAGGCCGGCTCTATCGTTTGTCGCGACGGCAGGACTTTTGCGGCCGACGCCGTCCTGCTGGCGACCGATGCGGCGCCGCCCGACTGGTTCAGGGACAGCGCCCTTGCGCGCGATGACAGAGGCTTTCTCGCGGTAACGCCGACGCTCCAAGTCGCCAACGATCCCGACATATTCGCAGCCGGCGATTGCGCCGGGCTTGTCGAGACACCGCGCGAAAAGGCCGGCGTCTACGCGGTGCGGGCCGGCCCGCCGCTTGCGGCTAATCTCGCGCGGCGCGCCCGCGGGAAAGCCTTGCGACCGTGGCGGCCGCAGCGCCAGCACCTGGCGTTGATCTCGACCGGCGAGCGCTACGCGGTAGCCTCGCGTGGCCCCCTCAAGGCGGAAGGCGCGTGGCTATGGACCATCAAGGATTGGATCGACCGCCGTTGGATCGACATGTATTGTCGCCCAGAGCGCATGCGGATGAAAATGCCGGCGGCGAAGCCGCTGCTTGATGCGGCCGAAATGCGTTGCGGTGGTTGCGCCGCCAAGGTTGGGCCGGCGACGCTGTCGCGTGCGCTCGCTCGCCTTGGCCTACCGCCGGCCGTGCCGGGCGTGGTCATTGGGCTCGGCGCGCCGGACGATGCGGCCGTGCTGGTGCTGCCGCCCGCCGGCAATCACATTGCCGCGACTGTCGATCTGTTCCGCAGCTTCATCGACGATCCCTATCTGTTCGGTGAAATCGCCGCAAACCATGCCATGAACGACATTGTCGCGATGGGCGGCACGCCGCGCCACGCGCTCGCGATCGCCGTGGTGCCCCCCGGTCAGGCTGTTAAGACCGAAGAGACCTTGTTCCAGTTGCTGGGCGGCGCAAGCGCGTGCCTCGATCGCGAAGGCGTCGCGCTGGTGGGCGGCCATTCCGCGGAAGGGGCGGAGATTGCCCTCGGCTTTTCGGTGTTCGGCGAGGTCGAACCGAAGCGCATCCTGCGCAAGGCGGGCCTGCGGCCCGGGAATGCGCTCATTCTGTCGAAACCGATCGGCACCGGCATCCTGTTCGCGGGCCTGATGCGCGGTCGCACAGCGGCGGCTGCGATCGCCCAAGCCATCGATTGCATGCGCCAATCCGCGCGGACGGCAGCGCAGATCTTTGCCGCGCACGGCGCCACTGCCATGACCGACGTGAGCGGCTTCGGCCTCGCCGGCCACCTCGGCGAGATGCTGAAGGCTAGCCGGGCGGCGGCCGAACTCGACCTTGCAGCGATCCCGCTCTTCGCCGGCGCGCGCGAACTCGCGAAGGCGGGAATTGCCTCGACGCTGGTGCCGGAGAATCTTGCCGGCGGTGGAATCATACATGACGCTCTCGACGGCGACCTCAGCAAGGCGGCCAGCGCATTGCTCTTTGATCCCCAGACCGCCGGCGGACTGCTAGCCGGTATTCCGGCAGGCCTATCGACCGAATGCGTCGCCGCGCTGAGAGCTGCGGGATACGCCGCCGCGGCGGTCATCGGGTCCGTGCGTGAGGCGGGGAAGGCGGAGCCCGGTATCGTGGCGAAGAATGAAAATCTGCTTCTCGTTGATTGCTTCCATTCAGGAGTGAATATCATTGATCCATATGAGCGAGGAAAACGGCTTCGATGATATTCAGGAGTTGTATTTGACCCTGAGAAGCCCATTCGCTGCAGGTATTGCAGCCCGGCGAAGGGAAATAAGGGCAGCTATAATCGTGAGTTATCTATAGGAGAAAGCGTCGCAGAACGCCGATTAAAGAGAACGCGTCCTACGTTCTCAGAAATAGATGGCGTACGGATTGTCCACCATGATCTTGCGTGCAAGGCCGTCGGGGATGCCGGCGGGAAGGAAATTGTCGCCGTCAAACTGCCAATGCGGGTAGTCGGAGGAAAACAGCAGCAGTTCGTCGGAACCCAGATGATCGATGACACGGCGGACGATGTCGGGGGAATCCGGCGCATCGAACGGCTGTATGGTGAGGCGAAAATGATCGCGGAAGATCTCCAGAGGGGACCGGTCGAGCCAGGGAATCTCGGTGCGCAGGCCGCGCCAGAACTTCGACATGCGCCATAAAAAGGCCGGCACCCAAGTGACGCCGGATTCGATCAGCACGACCTTGAGGCCGGGATGCTTGGTCAGCACGCCCTCGCATATGAGGCTCGTGACCTGCGATTGGAAGCCCTGCGCCTGGGCCGCATAATCCTCCACGTAATAGGTGGGCCAGCCCAGCGAGGTGACAGGATGCCGGTAGGCGCTACCGGCATGTATCCCGATCGGCAGGCCGTGGCGTTCGGCGGCCGCATAGATGGGCCAGAAGTGGCGACGCCCGAGCGGTACTTCGCCCATCGCGAGCACCAGCACTTGGACGAAGCGCGGGTCCGTCGCCCACCGCTCGATTTCGTCGACCGCAAATTCGACATTTTGCAACGGAACGACGATCGATGCGCGCAGACGCTTGTCGCGTTCGAGCCATTCCCTTGCGATCCAATCATTGAGCGCGCGGGTAAAGGCTCGCGCCATATCCTCGTTCAACACGAGCTGCACGCCATAGAGGCAGTTGCAGATCGCAAAGCTTGCGCCCCAACGATCGAAGACCTGAGCTTGCAGTTCGCCGACGGTGGCTGCCACCTTTTTCCTACCCTCGCCCGCAAGCTCAGGAGGGTATATCGATTTACCCTCCCCCGCCTGTTGGAAGGGGTGGGGACGGGGCGTGCGAAAGTCTGACCGCGCCGAAATCGGCGCGTTGGGTGGGTAGCTGATACTCTCAAGCGAATGGATGCCCCGGTCTTCGACCGAATCGCGCCAGAAATCCTCAAGGTAGGGCATGAGTGCCCGCATTCCCGGCACGTCCGGGTGGACGTCGCAGTCGATTGATGTGAGGCGGGATGGGTCCATGGGCTTAAACAGTAAAGAAAAGAGCGGGCGGGCGCCCGCGTTCTTCCAATCTGCGCTCGGGCTTCACTTATCCAAAAGTGCCGCAATGGCCTTGACGCGATTGCGGGAATATTTCGGCAGCCCGGCGCTGATCGAATTACCGGTATTGAACGAGCTGTTTCCGGCGAGCACCTGCGCGGGCACCAGATTGCGCAGGATGGGGACGCTTTCAAGCTCTTTTTTCTTCTCGAAGAGGTCGCTGTCGACTGCCAGCGCAATGAAGGTGGTCGCCACGGACTTCTTGGCATCCGCCGGATCGGGCTGCAGCACGGCTAGAAATTTGCCGAACTGCATGATTTGGTTGACATGGAAGATGTTCTGTTCAACCACGCCCGCCACTGGAGCATCGATACCAGTCGCCTTGGCGAGATTAGCCTGATCGATCTCCCCAGCGGGAACGAGCCGCAGCTCGCTCTGGAATTCCATGAAATCGGCAATCTTCTTGTGGTTTTCGCGGATCTTGTTCACCAGCAGGATGCCTGTCGGGAGCCGCCCTTCGAGTTGATACCTCGATTCGATGCAGATCAACGCGGCGCCGCCTTCGCACCATTGGCGGTTGGGATTGTGGTTCGGCGAATTCGGGTCCTTGTTTGGGATGACGTCGGCCGCCGAGATCAGGCGATGCTTGATGGACGGATCGAGCTGCTCAATCATCGCCAGCGAGATCATCTTCGACAGGTCGATCGATGCGGCTGGCCTCGCCAGCGCAAAGCGTGCCTCCGCCACGTAGACGTGAAGCCGTCGCTTGCGTGGCTTGCCGCCATCGAGGCCGCCCACTGTCGGCTCTTCGAACGAGGGAAACAGGCTCAGGAGTTGCTTCTGTTGCAGTCGCGAACGTTCCCAATCGGAGAAATGGATGAGCCCGGTAGTCGGATCAACGAGTTCATCCTTGCGATGATCGGTGAACAAGATCGTGCGCGGCGCCAACGCGCCCGCTGCCTGCGGCGGCAGGGACGAAACTTCCTTCATCTGGAATTCCTGGGCCCAGGAATGAGCCGGCGTGCATACCAGCGCCGCCAGAATTCCAGAAAGTGCAACGCCCAGCATTCTCATCTCAAATCCTTCTCGCGATCGACATTGGCGGTCCAACCTCAATATCAGTAATCGCCCCGTTGGTGGTCGCGCCACGGAACATCGGGATCGACCCGGCGGGGCGGGAACCAGCGGCGATCCTCGGTGTCGCGCGAGCGCAGGTCGCCATAAGGACCAACGCTCGGCGGATAGACTGGGCGCTGCGGCTGGCCGAATAAACCGCCGAACAGCCGGAAAAAGTCAGGGGGATTCTGGCGTGGCTGCCCGTAATAATAGCCGCCGCCGAACGGACTGCCCCCGGAATAACTGCGCTCGCCGCCGTCGGGATCATCATCGCCGAGACCATTGGTGGCGACCTCGCTTGGGGACACCAGCGCGTACTGGGTCTGCTCAACCTGCCCGTTTCGCAAACGGAAATATTCAGTGAAGCCCTCTGCACCGGGACCGCCTTCACCGAGCGGGGTGCCGCTGTTGAGATCGATCTGCATCGCTACCAGCTCTTTTCTTACTTCCGGCGACGGCGGATTGAGCGGTGTCTTGCGGGCGTAGCTCGCCCAGGTGGTCTCAACGATCTGCGCGAAAATCGGCACCGCGACCCGTCCGCCGGTCTGGCTGTTGCCGAGGGTGCGGCGCTTGCCGTCGGCGTTGTCATAGCCCACCCAGACGCCGATCGTGACATCGTTGGTAAACCCGATGAACCAGGCGTCGTTCCCGTCATCGCTCGTGCCGGTCTTGCCGCCCACATATGACGACAGGTGAGCGATTGCGCGCGCGGTGCCGCGCGCCACCACGCCCTGCAACATGCTGCGCAGCTGGAAGAACGACGGCCGGTCGCCCCCGGCCAGCCATTTCGCATCGGCCGTGTGGGTGTAGACTGCGCGGCCATTCTGCTCGACCGATTCGATGCCGTAGGGCGAGGGGCGGCGGCCTTCTGTGGCAATTGCTGCATAAAATGCCGCCATGTCGATCAGTCGGGCCGGCTGGGCGCCAAGAATGAACGGATAATAGGCGACGCAGTCGTGGTAGATCTGAGCGTCGATGGTCAATTCGCAGACGCGGGCGAGGCTTTGGCTCGGATCGTAATCGATGCCGCCGTCGAGGAGATTGGCGGTAACGAGGTTCTTCGAGTTTTCCAGCCCGCGGCGCAGCGTCGTGATACCACCGCCGTCGCCCTCGGCGTTCTTGGGCGACCAGTAGTCCTGGTCGCGCGCATGGGAAGAATCGCCGATTGGCGGCAGCGTCACCGCTTGGTCCCTCACCAGCGTATTCGGCTGGAGGCCGCGGCGCAACGCCGCCAGATAGGTGAACGGCTTGAGGGAGGAGCCCGGCTGGCGCACTGCCTGGGTCACGCGATTGAGCTGGCTCAATGGATAGGAGAAGCCACCCGCCATGGCGAGAATGGCGCCGGTCTTGTTGTCGAGAATCACCACAGCGCCCTGCACGGTCGGGCGCACGCGCAGGTCAACCCGGGTCTGTCTCCCCTTGCTCTCGCTGACTTTCACTAAGACCACGTCATAGAGGTTGAGGCCACGCCGGCCGGCCAGGCCCGCTGAAGACAACGGCACGACGCGACCATCGGAAAGTCCTACCCGAACACCGCCGCGATCGCCGCCGTTCGACAGCACGATGGCGCTCGACCAGTGGACATCGTAGAGCGGCAAATGCACAGCTTCGAGCGCCCGCTGCCAAGCGGGCTTCGGTTTGACGACGGGGGCCGCCGCCGGCGCTAATGGCACGGGTCCGACAATGCCAGACTGGGAAGCCGGGGCTTTGACGCTTGACGCGCCAACACCGGGTAACCCCGGACTCGATAACCCGGGACCGGGCGGGAGCTTTCCGGCATTGCCGCCGCGCCCCGGTTTCGCCCCGGCGTCTGCCGGGCGAGCAGGCGCGCGGGCGGGCGACTTGGATACTGCGGGACTCTCCGGAACCGCTGCCGGCATCGACGCCTCGATGCGCCGCACCGCGTCAGCGAGGTTTGTCTCCGCTCCATGCCATTCAGTGCGGCCGGCGCGAATCTCGTACTGGGCCAAGCCCTCCTGCAACGCACCCTCGGTTGCACGCTGGAGGTCCGGACGAACCGTCGTGCGTACCGTCGTGCCCGCGGCCGCCAGGGTCGCGATTCCCGCAAGCGACCGCGCTTCGTGAGTCACGTGGTCGAGGAAGTAGTACCCGGAATCCCGCTGCGGAGCCTGGGTGTACGCGACCATTTGCGGAATCGAGACCTTGGCGCTGTCGATCGCAGTCGCGTCGGCAACGCCGTCTTCCTGCATCCGGCTCACGACATAGGCGAGCCGCTCCTGGGCGCGATCGGGATGGCGATCGGGGCTATAATAGGTGGGTCCCTTGGGCAGACCTGCCAGCATTGCGCCTTCCTGCAGCGTCAATGCGGAAGCTGGTTTGCCGAAGTAATTGCGCGCCGCCAATTCGATTCCCCACGCGCCCCGACCAAGGTAGATGGTGTTGAGATAGAGTTCCAGGATCTCCGCCTTGGACAGAGTGCGCTCCAGGCGAGACGCTACGATCATTTCGCGCATCTTGCGTTCATAAGTGACGTCATCGCCGACCAGCAGATTCTTAACGACCTGCTGGGTGATGGTCGAACCACCTTGCGGCCGGCCGGGGCGCGCAAGGTTTGACACCATGGCGCGGACGAGGCCGCGTTCGTCGACGCCTTTATGCTCGTAAAAGCGCCTGTCCTCGGCCGCGATGAACGCTTTCTGCACGTCGACCGGAATGTCCCGCAACGGCACCCAGACGCGGCGATTGCTCTCCGTGAGGTCGGCGAAACGCTCGCCCCTGGCGTCGAGTATCCCACTGGACTCCGCTATGCGGCCGCCCTTGAGACGGCTAGGGTCCGGCAGATCAGCCACCGCGCTGTTATAGAACCGGATCACTTCGGCAAGGTCCACCGAAGCATTGTCCTCGTTCTTGCAGAATTGTCGGTAGACCGCGACGAGGCTGTTGAATTTCAACCCGTGGAGCACCTTGACCTCGCTCGAGATCGCCTGCGGATCATCCATCGCGGTCTTGATGAGGTCGTCGAGATCAATGGATTCTATATCGAACGCCTTGCGCATGTGGGCGCAGCCATCACGCAAAATGCGAGTCACTTCCGCCCGATCGCGTTCGGGATCGAACTGTGTCTTGACGGCGTCCGGGCGCGTCGTGACCAAGCTCAGCGTAAGGAACGCCGCTAAAATCTTGACGAGAATCGCATCCATAAAAGACACCAATCCATTTTAAGCCAGATTTTATCGCGCCCTGCGGTCGATGAGGCAGTCCCACGACGGCTTTTTTAGGGTCTGTCGTTGCAGGTGGATATGCGGTTCAAGCCCGATACGTTCCCGTGCACATTCCGCATATCATTTCGCAAGCTTTTCTTAACGATCCCACAAAAACGCGCCTGCGACCTTTTTGCCTGTCCCCGCGAGGGTGGGCGCCACGTAGCGCAGAGCCGATTAGCCGAAGGTGCAATCCGCCATCCTACGGAAGGTGCCGGATACCTGCAGGCGCCATGCTATGATGAGTTCAGTCTCGCGGCGCACGTTAAGACTCGGATGGATGGGAAATGATTCCGATAAAGACAGGGCAGGATCATCTGGAGAGCCTGCGCGACGGGCGCGATGTGTATATTTATGGTAAACGAGTCGCGGATGTGACCACCCACAGGGCATTTTGCAATTCGATCCAGACGGTGGCCGCCCTCTACGACTTCCAGTCGCGGCCTAGTGTCATCGACATCCTGACAATCGCGAGCGCGGACACCGGACGACGCGTCAACCGGTGCTGGCAGCTTCCGGAGGGCTATACCCAATTGGTCGAACGGCGCCGCGCGCTTGAGGTCTGGGCAGAGCTGCATTTCGGTTTCATGGGGCGTTCGCCTGACCACGTCGCGTCCTGCATCAGCGGCATGTTCATGGGCGTCGAGCTGTTCGAGGCCTATGATTGCAAACGCGCCGCCGCGTTACGCGATTATTACCGGTTCGCGCGCGACAATGACCTGTTCCTAACCTACGTCATTATCAACCCGCAGGCGGACCGCTCGAAGCCGGCGCATGCCCAGGCCGACCCCAACCTGACCGCTTCAGTGGTCGACGAGGATACGGAAGGTTTGACCATAAGAGGCGCCAAGATGCTGGCCACATCGAGCATCATGGCCAATGAGGTTTTTGTCACCTGCATCCAACCGCTCGCTCCGGGCGATGAGAGGCAGGCGGTATCGTTCGCAGTTCCCATGAACATCAAGGGCCTGCGGGTGCTGTCCCGCAAGTCGTACGAGGACAGCGCGATTTCGCGCTTCGACAATCCGCTGTCGAGCCAGTTCGACGAAAACGACGCACTGCTCTACTTCGACGACGTCAAGGTGCCGTGGGAGCGCGTGTTCGTGAACCAAAACATTGACATGGCTCTGAAGCAATTTCACGGGACGCCGGCGCACGTCTATCAGAACTATCAATGCCAGATCCGGTTGCTGGTGAAGATGCGTTTCCTGGCCGGGCTGGCCCATCGCATCGCCGAAGCGAACGGCATCGCAGCCTTACCACAAGTTCGCGAATCGCTGGGCCAGATCGCCGCGGAGGTCGGCCTCGTCGATGGTCTGTTGCATGGCATGGAAGCCAAGGGGCAAAGCGCCGGCCGCTACTTCGTGCCCGATCGCCACCTGCTCTATTCCGCGCAGACGCTCACTCAGCAACTCTATCCGAAAGTGATCACCGCGATCAGGGACCTCGCCGGCGGCGGTCTCATCATGTTGCCATCGAGCGCGGCAGACTTCGACGATCCATCACTGGCCAGCCTGATCCACAAGACACAGAAATCTCCCATTTTCACGCCGCCGGAACGAGTGAAATTTTTTAAACTCGCCTGGGATGCGCTCGGCTCGGAATTCGCATCGCGCCATGTCCAGTATGAAATGTTCTACGCCGGCGCGTCGTTCGTTACCCGCGGCCATGCCTACCGCACCTTCGATTGGGCCAAATGCAAAGGCATGGTGGATGGCCTCATGGCGAGCTATCCGACGCCGGGGCGACCGGCGAGCGAGACCGTTACGGCGAAGTGAGATCGCCGACAGAAAATCTGAAAGAAGCTGCGCGAGCGCGGTTCGCATGCCTTTGGTCTCCCGCACCGTTGAGCGTCGCAATATCCGGCAATTGTACGCGTCCACTTCATCGGCGCCCGGTCCACAAGGTATGCCACCATCGCGGTAGCACCCGGCTTCGTCTTCCTACAGAAGCAGCGCCCTCCTGTCGCTGTCGACCTAGGGCCACTACCCCGGCGCTGGTGGGCCGCCGTCCTTTCTCACTTGCGCGGCGGATAGGCGTGCAGGCTGCCGTTGATCGCACGCACCTCGTAGCGTTGTTCCGCACCAGCGTGCTTGGACGAAATATAGCTCGGCCCGATCGGAACCTTGCCCGCGCCGCCCGGGATGTCGAGCACATAGGCCGGCTGGCAGAGGCCCGAAGAACGGCCGCGCATCAGCCTCATCAGTTCCTGGCCAGCTTCGATCGAGGTGCGCAGGTGGCTGGTGCCGGGTGCCAGATCGGCATGGTGGAGATAATAAGGCTTGATGCGGCATTCGACAAAGGTGCGCATCAATGTGCTCAGAGTCTCGACATCGTCATTGACGCCGCGCAGCAGCACCGTCTGGCTGAGCATCGGAATGCCTGCATCGACGATCCGGGCGCACGCGGCGCGGGCCGCCGGCGACAACTCACGGGGATGGTTGGCGTGAAGCGCCACATAGGTCGTCTTTCCGGGCGCTGTGAGGGCCGCTACCAACTCGGCGGTGACCCGCTCGGGCGCCACCGCGGGCACGCGGGTATGCAGGCGAATGATCTTGACGTGCTCGATGGCGGCAAGCGCGCGCACTGCGCCGCGCAGACGGGACGCCGGCAGCACCAGCGGGTCGCCGCCCGTCAGTATGACCTCCCAGATCTCAGGGTGTTCATTGATATACCGGTAGGCGGCGTCGCGCTTGTCCCGTGTGAGACCCTGCCGTCCGCCCGGCCCGACCATCTCGCGGCGAAAGCAGAACCGGCAATAGACCGGGCATGTGTGCACGAGCTTCAGCAGCACCCGGTCGGGATGGCGATGCACCACGCCCTCGACCGGGCTGAATGCGTCATCGCCGATCGGATCGGCCCGTTCGGGCGGCTGGGATTTGAGTTCGGCGGGATCGGGTATGAACTGGCGTGCGATGGGGTCGTTCGCATCACCGCGATCGATCAGGTCCGCTACCGTGGGCGTGATCGCAACGGCATAGCGGGCCGCTACCTGCTCCAGCGCCGCAGTCTGGGGTGCAGTCTGGGGTGCCGATACAAATCCGGCGTCTCGCAATTGCGCAATGCTGCGCAAGGTGCCGTTCGTCATCTCGTCGCCTTTCAAGTTAGCGGCGTCCAAATCACCTGGTCGATTCGCGACGCCCTCGCGGCCAGCATCACCAGGCGGTCGAAACCGAGCGCACAACCGCTCGCCGGCGGCATGCAAGCGAGAGCTGCGAGAAACTCCTCATCCAGCGGATAGCGCTCGCCGTAAAGCCGCTGCTTCCTGACCATTTCGGCTTCTAGGCGTGCGCGCTGCTCGACAGGGTCAGTCAGCTCTCCGAAACCGTTGGCGAGTTCTACCCCGCATATGTAGAGCTCGAAACGCTCCGCCACCCGCGGATCGGAGGGTTTCGGCCGCGCCAGCGCGGCCTCGGGGCGCGGATACTCGGTCAGGAGGGTGGCGCGGCCGTTGCCGATCCGAGGCTCGATGCGCTCCACCAGGATGCGGCTGAAAATATCGCTCCAGCTGTCGTCGGCGGCGAGCCGCACCCCGGCAACCTGGGCCTGGGCGGCCAGTCCGTCGCGGTCGGGCGCTCGCTCTCCCAGCGTCGCCAAAAGATCGATCCCGGCGTAGAGTTCAAATGCTTCCGCAACCGTAAGCCGTTCCGGAACAGCCAAAGGATCAGCGTCGCGGCCGCGGAACGAAAATCGGTCGGTTCCGGCGGCAGCTGCCGCGACAGCCAGGAAGCCGGCACAATCGTCCATCAGGGTCTCGTACGATTCTCCCGCGCGGTACCATTCCAGCATGGTGAATTCAGGGTGGTGCAAGGCCCCTCGCTCCCGATTGCGGAACACGCGGGCGAACTCGAAGATGCGGCGCTCCCCGGCCGCCAGCAGCTTCTTGCAGGCAAATTCCGGCGACGTGTGCAGGAAGAGCTGCCGCCGGGCGCCGTCGGGGGTTGCGAGTTCGGTCGAGAAGGCGTGCAAATGGGCTTCGTTACCGGGCGAAACCTGCAAAATAGCAGTCTCGATCTCGGCAAAATCGCGCGTCTCCAGGTAATGGCGAAGCGCGCCGAGCACGCGTCGCCGCGCCCGCAGAAAAGGCTGGCGGTCGGCATGAACGTCGGGCATCCACCACGGCGAGGGTTGCGACATCGTGCCCCGAGGGTCAGCGATCGTACTTGCGTCAGCCATCAATGCACCACACGCTGAAAATGCTGGCGCGCAGGCACAAGATCAGTATGGTGCGGGCCACGATTCCAGCCCAGGGCGCCCAACCGATCGCCTCGCGTGGCCGCCCGGTTAATGACCGATTGAGGGATTGCGTCCGTGAAAGTCATCGCTAGCTCGCTCCGCAAGGGAAACATCGTCGATCTCGACGGCAAGCTCTACGTGATCCTGACCGCCGAAAACATCCATCCCGGCAAGGGAACGCCGGTCACCCAGGTCGATATGCGACGGCTTAGCGACGGCGTGAAGTCGTCGCAACGCTATAAGACGACCGACCCGGTGGAACGCGCCCACGTAGAGGAACGCGAATTTCAGTTCCTTTATCAGGACGCCGATGGCTTTCATTTCATGAACATGGAAAGCTACGATCAGATTGCCGTGTCGGCAGACGTAATCGGCGATCAGGCCGTGTATCTGCAGCCGGAGATGAAGGTCCGGCTGAGCGTCCACGACGGTGTGGCGGTGAGCATTGTCCTGCCGCCG
>Ga0126376_10001605_pt1 | contig 12311 bp, 9 predicted proteins | sample PanSoiMetPlot_15_FD_92760 | JGI IMG/M metagenome (GOLD analysis project Ga0126376, IMG submission 92760) | Tropical forest soil microbial communities from Panama - MetaG Plot_15 | ecosystem: Environmental > Terrestrial > Soil > Tropical forest > Bulk soil | place: Panama | collected 2016-02-17
CAACGCCGCGGTTTTCAATGCCATGCGCGGGACGCTGCCGGCGTTCCAGCCACGCAGCATGCTGGATGTCGGTGCCGGCCCTGGAACAGCGGCTTTCGCTGCGGTTCAGGCACTCGAAACCCTCGTCGATATTCGCCTTATCGATGTCAATCCCTGTTTGCGGAGATTTGCGCTGACTGTGATGGCGGAAGCGGACCATGATACGCTGCGGCAAGTTGTCCATAGACAATCCTACCGGCGGGGCGACGCACTCATGTTGCTTGCCGAGGAGCACCTTGCCGACCTCGTGGTCGCGAGCTACACGGCCGGCGAAATTGCAGTCGGCGAGCTTGCTCGGTTCACGCAACTGCTTTGGGCCGCGACCGCCGGGGCGCTCGTGGTCATCGTGCCCGGGACACCGCAAGGCCATGAGCTCATATTACGCATGCGCGATGAACTGATCGCCGCGGGCGCCCATGTGGCGGCGCCGTGCCCTCATGAACGCCCCTGCCCGCTACGCCCACCCGACTGGTGTCATTTCGCCCAGAGACTGCCGCGCTCGCGCGATCATCTCCACGTCAAGGGCGCCGAGGTGCCGTTCGAGGACGAGAAGTTTTGCTACGTGGTGCTGTCGCGCAGCAAGCCCCAATCGATTGGCGGCCGCGTGCTGGCACAGCCGAAAATCACCAAAAGCGCCGCCATGACGAAACTCTGCACCGGCGAGGGCGTTGTGACTGACATTGTGCCGCGGCGCGATCCGGACGCCTATCGGCGGCGCAAATCGTGGCGATGGGGCGACAGCGTGGTACGGTAAATCAATCGTAACCTTTTCAAAAACATCGCGGCAGCATATTTAAGGGGCGATTTTTGACCGATGCGCCGCTATGATCCGCCCTGCTTCGCATGGAGGCGAACCTAGTTGCGAATTTCGATCGAATGGAATCACAAGCGCTGCGTTGAAGTCAGCGAGATCCTCGGGCAGGAACCCAATACTCGCGGTGCGCCTCGCCGCCGGCCTCATGGACCGGGTACTTGCTGAGAAACCGCTTGGCCATGCGAAAACAAAGTGACATAGCCTTTGCCAGACGCTGGTACGTTCCAGTTGCGCGCGATTTTGATCGCGTATTCCTCGCTGAGAACCGGATAGAGAAGCGGCTGTTCGGGCAGACGCCGAGGATTGGTGGGCACGGCACGCGAGAGCCCGCCTTTGCCCGCCCTACCAGTGAGCGTAATCGACGTGATACCGAATTTGCCGCTTCCAGCTAATTAATTCTGGACCCGCCAAGGGGCCGTAGGACGGGTTGAGCGATAGCGAACCCATCCAGACCGAGCCCAGCGGCGAGGCCGATGGTGGGTTTCGCTACGCTCCACCGACCTACGAGGCTTGATGCCGGGCCCTTAAGCGGCTCACAACGGAATGAGCCCGATCGCCTTCTTCAGATTGTCATAGGGCTTCGGCCCGAAGCCGTGCGCGGGCGCGATCGTCTTCACGTCGAGATTGTTCATCGTGATGACGCGGTAGAGATCGATCGTCTGCTCGGGCGTCCGCCCCCTATCCCGCGGGTCATCGCCGGCGGGCGGATTGTAGCCGTCGCCCCAGAACAAGAGCTTTTCGGCCGGCATGTAGACGAGAAGGTTCGCCACGTTATGGCTGGTGCCTTTCATATGGTAGAGTTCGATTGTTTTCGATCCGTCGGTGAGCACCTTCTTGTCGCTGACGGTTTCGAAGGTCGCGGCCTTGGGCGCCTTCGACAACGAGTCGGGCGCGATCGTGCGCGGCCGCGCCCAGGCTCTTTCGAAGAACGGCTTGTTCAGCTCGTGCGTGATTATGGTCGCCCCCTGCGCCACGTAGGTGCGAAGCCCGCCGGCGTGGTCGTAATGGGCGTGCGTGTTGATGACATAACGGATCGGCTTGTTGGGGATGGCCTTCTTGATTTCCTCGATCGCCGCAAGCGAGCGCGCCTCGCTGCCGATGCCTTCCACCACCACGATGTGGTCGTTGAACTCGACCGCCCAATTTCGTGCGTTAGGCGTGCTGAAGTACCACACGCCGTCGGCAAGCTTCTCCACGCCAACCCGGAGCGGCTGCGGCGCCGCCTCTCGGACATTCGCCGGGGCAGCGATCGTCACCGCCGCATTGGGTTTCACGTCGCTGACGATGATGTCCAAGGTCGGATGGCCATCCTCCGTCTGCACGATGTGCCGCGGGAATTTGACGCCGCCGAAGTCGGCGTAGTCCGAATAGGCGATTTCAATCGCATAGTCGCCGACCACTTCGTTGGTTGAGAGATAGCTTACCTTCTCGACCAGATTCTGCGCATTAAGTAATGCCTTGAACTCACGGCCCTCGACCGTAACGGTGACGGTGTTGCCGTCGACTTTGCCCGCGTTGGCGGTAGCAGCTTTGATGACGCCATGAGGCGTGGCCCACACTTGGCGCAGGCGCTCAAGAGCTGCGCCATTATTGGGGGTCGCCTGGGTATCCGTTTCCTGCCAGGCGAATTTGCCGCTGACCACCGAAACCGTGCGCTGGTCTGCCCCGACCGCCTGGGCCCCCCCGCCGCGCGGCGGGTGCTCGCCCTGCGAGCGCACCTGAACGAGGCGCATCGCCGAGGTTTGATAGTTGATCGCGGCGCTGTAGGTGCGCTGTATGAAGCGCGGCCAGCGCTCGCCGGGCTCGTAGGCCTGGCCGAAGCTAAATACAAAACCGCTGCCCGTGAACTCGATCGAGTTCAGACTCGCAGCTCCCATCGCTTCGGCGACTGTGACAAGGCCGGTTTGCTGCTGCGCGTGGCCGGGGGCGGGCAGCACAACGGCCAACCCGGCGATCAGGGTCCAGTACATTCGCATTGTCGGCTCCTCCCAGAAGATCGGTCTCCGATTGCCGCCAGATTGTTGGTTTCGCCGTCAACCCGCTCACATGGGCCACGTGAAGCGCCATCCGGCTTACCGCTGCGGCAAGTGAAGAAACGGTGTGGAGCCTATGGTACCGGCTCCGGATTTTCCAGCGTTCGTAATTGACGATACCCTGCAGCATCACCTTGATCGCACAGAAGGCGACCGCGTCGATGCCACAATTTGCGCTGACTGAAACCCAATTCGGCGCAGCATTAGGGGATCTCGATATGGTTGAATCAAGCGCGTTCAACGTTATCGGAAATGCTTTGGCGGGTCGTCAGCCGCGAAGCCATGTCGCAAGTCGGGTCAAAGCTGCGCCCGCGGAAGCACCTCCATGCCGGGAGTGACTCGCTTGTGAGCGTTTCACGAGGTGGGCTTTGGGGGCATAATCTCGCGCAACTGACTGAGAGGCGGCCGCTTGCGGGCGCGAGGTGCGGCGCCATCCGGCAAAAATCCAATCAAACTTGCGCCGCTGTTGGGTAAGGCCCCAGAATTTTGCGATGTGATACGACGATGAAATGCCCACATCGAGCATGAAGGCGCTGGGAACGCCGCAGTGCTGTTCTGCGCTTCCTGTCGCCAGCGGCGTACCATGCCCCATGCCCGAAATTGTGTACGACTCGATCGTGTCCGCGCCGGTGCGATGGCGCCACACACGGCGCGGATATCCGTCGACTATTTCTTCGAGCGCAGGGTTGTGGTCGAGGTCGTGCACATCGATCCATTGTTTCACGATCTGATCAGCATTTTGCGCCTTCACCACAGCATCGGCACCGCCGTGCCACACCGAAAGCCGCGGCCATGGGCCCCGGTGCGGCGATGCTGCGCGCACCAGGTCACCCCATTCGCGAGCAGACCGCGCCCGGACATGAACCATACTCTCCAACGCCTCGTTGAGGTTCGTAGCCGTACCAAACGGCAAGGCAGCGATCACCGCGCCGGCCGCGAACAGTTCAGGGTAGGTGGCGAGCATGACGCTAGCCATCGCCCCGCCAGCAGAGAGACCTGTGATGAACACGCGCCGCCTGTCGATTCGATGTGAAATGAACATCGTCTCGATCATCTGGCGAATTGATAGCGCTTCTCCTCTCCCCCGTTCGATATCGCCGGGAAGAAACCAGTTGAAGCCATTGTTCGGATTATTCGAGACTTGCTGCTGGGGCAGCACGAGCGCGAAACCGTAGCGATCCGCGAGCGTCGACCAACCCGCACCCAAATCGTAGCTCGACGCCGTTTGTGCACTGCCGTGCAGCACAACTACCAGCGCGGATTTCCCGCGTGGCGGAACATACTTGAACATGCGCAGGGCGCCCGGATTGGACGCGAATTCGTAAACCTCGGTCAGATGGCTGATCGCAGGACCCGGGCCCGGTTGCGGCCAGGGAAAGCGATGCCACGAGTAGGCACTCTTCCATCGCTGGCGATGCTGCGTCAGGAAAGGAATCATGGCTGCGATGGACAGTTAGGCTTCGTTCCCAGCGAGCAGCGGCACATTTGCCGCCGCAATATGGTGATTCACGCTGCGACGCACAATAGGTCGGGAAAGTGCGTGTTCTTTCTGCGGCGGGTTTCGATCATTTTCAAAACGCATCCCGCGGTTTGTCTCCGGGTTCGTCCCGGCGACCCCGAGCGTCGGAGCAGAGCAAGCGGAATCGGTGGCCGAGAGAAGCCAGTCACAACTAGGGAAACCTGCTGCAGCGTCGGCGAGATGACCGAAACAATATCCGGCCGAAATGTTCACCCATTGAGGTGTGCCAGGGATGCATGGATGGCAGCGCGGAAACCACGACCCCTACCACCAGCCGTGAAAATGATGCACCGGCCCGGGCCCGCTGCCGATCGCCAGCCGGTCGGCCGCAGCAATCGCCGAGGTCACGTACTCCTTCGCGTTGCGCACGGCCTCGGTCAGCCCGTGGCCGGTAGCAAGGCCGGCGGCGATCGCCGCAGAGAGCGTACACCCGGTGCCATGGGTGTTTCTGGTGGCGATGCGTTCGCCAATGACGCGGATCGATGCCATGGCAGTGACGAGCAGATCGGTGCTTTCCGCGCCGCCGGCATGGCCGCCCTTCATCAGCACCGCATTGGCGCCGAGCGCAATGAGGCGATCAGCCTGAAGAAGCATCTCGTTCTCGTCGGTCGCCTCGGGCGCATCGAGCAGCGCCGCCGCTTCATGCAGATTGGGCGTGATCACCAGAGCGCGCGGCACAAGCTGCGTGCGCAGGGCCTCGATCGCATCTGGTGCAAGCAGGCGGCGACCTGAAGTCGCCGTCATAACCGGATCGAGGACCACGTTCGTCTGGTTGTGGCGGTCAAGGCCGGACGCTACCGCCACAACGATGGCGGCAGTGCTGAGCATGCCGATCTTGACCGCGCCCACGGCAAGATCTGAGAACACCGCGTCCATCTGGGCGGCAACGAAAGCCGGCGGCACTTCGTGAATAGCCGTGACGCCCTTGGTGTTCTGCGCCGTCAGGGCGGCAATCACCGACGCTCCATAGACGCCAAGTGCGGAAAACGTTTTCAGATCGGCCTGAATGCCGGCGCCGCCGCTCGAATCCGACCCCGCGATGGTCACGGCAATCGGCGTCATATGCCGGTGCCCTTACCTCTCCCCGCTTGCGGGGAAAGGCATGGAATCGCAGCCCGGATAGAGCGAAGCGAAATCCGCGGCGCCCGGTCAATACGGCAATGCCGCCCCGGGTTTGGCTGACGCTCAACCCCGGCTACGTGCGCTTGCGACAGATGCGGCCGCATTACGGCGCTCCCTCTTGCTTCTGGCCATGCGCCCCGACGGCCGGCACCTTTGGAGCATGGGCCGCGAGTGCCGCGTCCACGACGGCGCGCAACTCATGCGCCGCCGCTCGCGGGTCCGAGCGGTGCGACAGCGCTGAAATCACAGCCACGCCGTCGGCGCCGGCTGCAATCACCGGCGCGGCGTTCGCCGCCGTGACGCCGGCGATACCGCAGCAGGGGAAGTTACCGATGCGGGCACGCAAGACCTGGATGACGCGGCGTAGACCGTCGAGGCCGATCGGAGATTTGCCCGAGATCTTTGACGTCGTGCCATAGATGCCGCCGATGCCGACATAGTCGAGAAGCCCAAGCGGTGCCGCGGCGGCCTGTTCGGGCGTTCGGATCGACAGGCCGATAAATGGCGCCGGCCCCAGCATCCGGCGCACGTCTGTGACGGCCATGTCCTCCTGGCCCACATGCACACCGTCGGCTCCCACCGCGAGCGCCACATCGACCCGGTCGTTGATGATGAGCGGAACGCTCAACGGCGTCAGCATAGCCTTAAGGGCACGCGCCTCTTCGATCATGTGGTCGGTGTCGTTCACCTTGTCGCGCAATTGCACGAGGGTTGCCCCGCCGGTGGCGACGGCGCACGCGAGGTCAACGAGATCGTGGCCGCCGGTGTGTTCCGGATCGACAACGGCGTAGAGGCGCAAGTCGAGTTGTTCCATCGGGCTTCGCGTCCGACCTTATCCTGAGAGCGGGTGAACTACGCGATCACTGTCAGCGGGGATCTCCTTCTCCCCCAAGGGGGAAAGGGTCCGCGTGAGCGGGCGTTCCACGGACTCATGACTCGCGGGCCCGCCCCCATCCCAGCCATCTCCGTTTTGGGGAGCACGCTGCGACGAGTGGCAAGGCTTCACGCCTGCTCAAGGCTTTGACCGCAGGGCGAGGCTGAAGGATGATATCCATATGACTCGTACCATGAAACCGCTGCACGCGTTGCTCACTCGATCCGGATGTTGTTCTTGGCGATGACTTCCCGCCAGCGTGCGCTTTCAGACGCGATGAATGCCGCAGTTTCGGCAGGGGTCACGCCGACGGGTTCAGCGCCGAGCGAGCGAAACTTTGTCTGCACCTCAGGCAGGTTCAGCATCTCGGCAAAGTCCGCCGCGAGCCGCTGCGCAAGCACGGGCGGCATTTTGGGCGGACCCGCGACCGCGAACCAGGATGTCGAGACGAAGCCCGGCAATCCAGCCTCGGCGACGGTCGGAACATCTGGCATCGCCGCCGCCCGCTTGACATCGGCGACCGCCAGCACCTTGAGCTTGCCGGCGCGATAATGAGGCAGCGCCGGCGCGATGTTGCCGAAGAAGACATCGACGTGGCCACCCAGCATATCGTTGACGACGAGATTTTCGCCGCGATAGGGGACATGCACCATACGGGTTCCCGTCATGGTCATGAACATGCTGCCGGTGAGGTGTGGTGTCGATCCGTTGCCCTGCGACCCATAAGTAATCTTGTCGGGATTACGCTTGGCCAAAGCGATCAGCTCCGCGACAGAATTCACCCCGATATCGGGACGCACGATGATCAGGTTGGTGACCGCCGCCAGGATCGTGATGGGGACAAAATCGTCGGGTCGATAGGAAAGCTGCCGATAGAGGCTCTGATTGATAGCGAGAGGTCCCGGCGGCGTGACGAGGAGCGTGTGACCGTCGGGCTCCGCCTGCGCAGCGAAATCGGCTCCGATATTTCCGCCGGCCCCGGTCTTGTTTTCGACGACGATGGGCTGGCCCCATTTTGCTCTCAGCTTGTCGGCCGCGATGCGGGCCAGCACATCGTTGATACCGCCGCCTGGAAACGGAACCACGAACCGAACTGGTTTGGTTGGAAATCCAGACGGCACCTGCCCGCGTACCGGCAATGCCGTTGCGGCCAAAATCGCCAAGATACCCAGCGCTCTGACGCCAAAACCCATTGCGATGCTCCGGTCTGAGCTGAGCAGGATACGCCTCCGGTCGCCTGGCGCAATCCGTGGAAAGCCCAGGGATCGAACAGGGACACAGGCACGCCACGCAGCCGTAGCGGCTATGCAATGTGCGCGGTTCCACTTGGGCTTCGGGCCCGATATTGTAATGCTCGGAGCAGCGCGAGCAGAGCCGAGAACTTCCGTGCCATTCCGCAAATTCTTTTGCTCATGGATCTCATATTCTGCCATTTCACTCGCGGTCCTAGTATTGTCCTTGACCTGCAGCACTCAGGCGCAGACCTACCCGGACCGTGCGGTCAGGATTATCGTGCCGATCGGTCCCGGCGGCGCCTATGACATCATCGGCCGCCTGCTGGCCAACAAGCTGACCGAGCAGACCAGCCAGACTTTCTTCGTCGAAAATCGTACTGGTGGTGGAACGCTGGTCGGCACCCAGGTGGCAGCGGCCGCGCCGGCCGACGGCTACACCCTGGTGGTTGGCGGACTCAGCAATCTTGTGTTCAATTTCGCGCTTTATCAGAAAGTCCCCTACGAGCCCGACGATTTCGTCCCGGTTGCGCTCGTCTATACGTCTCCCTACGTGATGGTGGCCCGCAACGACCTGCCACAAAGGGACCTCGCCGAGATCATCAGCTATGGGCGTCAGAGCCCGGGCAAGCTAGCCGTTGCGCATACCGGCTCCGGCAGCGGCCAGCAGATCGTCGCCGCGGCTTTCATGAAGCTGACCGCAACCACCATCGTGGAAGTGCCGTACCGCAGCACGCTCGCGGCGTTTCCGGATCTGATCGCCGGCCGCGTCGACCTGTTATTCGACTCGGTGACCGCCGTTCTGCCTTACGTCGCGGCGCGGAGGGTGCGCGGCATCGCGCTGCTGGCGCCCCAGCGCTACGCCAAAATGCCCAACCTGCCGACCATAGCCGAGGCCGGCCTCCCGGGCCTCAGCGTCGAATCCTGGATCGGTTTGTTCGCACCTGCCGGCACGCCACCGGAGATTCTTGGGCGCCTGCGCCAGGAGACGCGGATTGCTGCGGCAGAACTGAAGGAGCAGTTCGAGAAAAGCGGCGGCACCTTGATGGAGTTGCCGATCGCCGAAACCAACAAGTTCATCAAGTCGGAGCTCGAACTGTGGACCAAGGTCATCCGCGCTGCCGGGATACGGCTCGATTGAACGCCGGCTCGAGCACGATCGGGACCATCTTAAGCCGTCGATTGCAGCCACCGCCAACAGGGAAACGCCGCCATTACCGCTAACTGCGGCGTGGCGGTGCCCAAAGACTGAATCCGATGATGATGCGGGACCGCAATCATCGCCTGGATGCAAAAAAGCCTGCCACGTCTGTCAAGGTGCTTCGCGCCGCCTGGTGGATTACCCTTGGTACGCCAGACAAGACCTGGATAGGAGGTGAGAGTCCGCTGTGAGCACTTTAAGTTAGCGAGGATCGCCCCTACGTCGCTTGCGGTCAAATCTCTACGATCAACCCGTCCTGCGCTTTTTGATGCGCAATTTCGCCATTGCCGCGACTGAGCATGTCGTCGCTCATGTGGGTGATGATCAGGCGTTTTGGCCTGATCAAAGCGAGCTTCTCGATCAGCTGCCGGTAGGCAAGGTGCATCCGAACCGGCCGATCGTATACATAAGCTTCGGACACAAACAGATCAGCGTCGCGCCCAAGCTCGATCAGGCTGTCGGTCCATTCAGTATCGCCGCTGAAGGCGAGCACCTTGCCGTCGATCGTTATCCGATAGCCATGATAGGATTCCGGGGGCAGGCCGTGACATACCCGGACGGACCGAATCTCGGCATTGCGGAAGACCCACGGCCGTTCGGGCGCAAGCTCCACGAGTGAGACCTCGAACTTCTGCTCCGCACGCGACGATCCCGCGAAGGCCGTCTCCATCTGCCGCGAGAACCACTCTCTGATGGGAGGCGGACCTGCGATCGTGAGCGGACGCGTTCGCTTTGCCACGAATTGGGCGTTAAGGATGAAGAACGGCACCCCGCCGCAATGGTCGGCGTGGTAATGAGTGAGAACAATCAGGTCGATCGCATTAGGGTCGATGCGCAGTCGCTTCATCGCGACCAGCGAGGAGGCACCGCAATCGATAAGAAAATTCAGATCTCCCGCCACGACCTGAAAGCAGGTGTTGAAGCGCCCACCGGACCCGAACGCATCGCCGCTGCCGACGAATTGAAGATGCATATTCGAGTCCTTCCTCCGCCGACGTCAAAGACTTCGATGGCATGCCGAGCCCCTAACGATTCCAAGCCCCAATCGGCCAATTTCTTAAGATAACACGTGCGAGGCAATAAAGAGCAAACAACCGGCGCAAGCGCCGACGATGGTGCCGTTCATTCGAATATATTGCAGATCGCTGCCGACGACGAGTTCAAGGCGCTCGACGAGCGTTCACGTGTCCCAACTCCGTACGACCTCGGCAATGAATGTTCCGATCTCGGCCCGCCAACTGATGAGCGAATGAGCGAGGCGCTCAACGGCATCGTCAACGTGACGTTGCATCGTCTCATCGATGGCAAGCGTCTGAGCTACAAGCGAGATTGGCTTTTCGAGCGCAACGGAGAGGCGCGATTTGGGTTGTGCCAGATCGTCGACAGCTGCGTCGCAAAGCTCGTTCCAGATGGAACTCAGCCAGGCACGTGTGTCTGGATGCGCGAGCAGTCGTCTTGCCGCGCCATTAACTTGCTCGCGATGCTCGGGGGAGTTGAGCAGATCAGTGACGATGCCCGCTAAGGCGGCCCGGAATTTAGCTCGTGCCTCGCTCTCCGGATCCTTCAGGCCAGTCAGGACTTCTGTCACGCCGTCCATGATGGCCGATGCGATACGGCGATCGATCGCCTTCGGAATCCACCACCGGCTGTGTTCGCCGATAAGTTTGTCGAGTTGCTCCCGGTGATCCTTGATCCCGCGGACTGTCATCTCGATGGCCCGGTCGAAAAGCACGTCTGCCTCGCCACTCGCGGTGAGCAAGCGGATGGCGTGACCGATGATGGGCGCCAGATCGGCGTGGTCCAACTCCGCGCCGAACGCGCGCTGCAGGAAATCATGCAAATCGCGGCTGCGTAGCGAGTGGATGAGATGAGGCAGGGCTGACGTGATCGAGTGGGCGATGAGCCCGGCACTCGCGGGCGCGGCCAGCCAATTGGCAACCCGGCGGCCGACCTGGAGCTGCCGCAATTTTCGAAACAGCACGTCGGGCGTGAGGAAGTTGTTTTCGACGAAGCGGCCGAGTGTGCGGCCGATCCTGTCTTGGTTGGTCGGAATGATCGCCGTGTGGGGAATCGGCAATCCCAGCGGATGGCGGAAGAGAGCCGTCACAGCGAACCAGTCGGCGAGTCCACCAACCATGCCGGCCTCAGCGCCGGCTTGGATCAACAGAGTCAAAAAGCCCGGCTCCGGGACCATACGGGTCGCCACAAATACGGTGCCCATGCCGGCGAGCATGGCCGTCGCTAGAATGCGGTTGCGCCGCAGTCGCTTACGCCTGATCTCGTCGGACCGGCGGGACCCGATACGGTGCTTCTCCCGACCATCCCCGGCTGGCGGGGGAGGGTAAATCGATCCACCCTCCCCTGGTTGCCGGAGAGCGTAGGGAGGGGGCCGCGGAGGCATGGGCTCGTCGGGTTTCATCAGGCATCCTTTCGCCAATTTGGAGCGGCGGCCTAGCTTGGTGCCGGATGTCAAGCGTTCGCAGATTGCCAACGCGCGGGGACTGGCAATTGTCGCAAAGCGATCCGAAGGGACAGCCTCGACCTCGCCCAGCGATTTTGGAAATTCGGCGCATATGCCGTGGCGCCACCGCACATCGGGCTGTTGCTGACCTCTCTATCTCGCCTATCAACCGGGGAGCGGTAGAGCGAGCGCATCGCCTAAACCTGAGATCGGATGCGGCGCCCGTGGAACCGATAGCCACTGGCCAAGGGTTATGGATTGCGGGCTTGCCACCTTGCCGGTGGCGCCGGGGAATGACTGACCAGGTTCAGCGGCGGTGCATCTGATCAGTTTCACGGAATCGATCGACCAGGAAGAAACCGATATGATCCCGGTGGCCTACATTGAACATCAATTGCCCGGAAGAGTGCGCCTGCGCCTTCCGTCGAGGCGCGGCGAAGTTCCCTTCTTCGAACGGGTCGTGCAGGAATTGTCCAAACATCCGGCGATCCGCGAACTCACAGCCGCCCCCCTCACCGGAAGCATAACGTTGCACTATTTTGGGCCATTGCAGCCGATTATGGCCGCGGCCGCGGACCAAAATCTGTTCGAGACTCGTCGATTGAAAGCCCAAACCAAGGTAGCCGAGCCGAAACGGACCCCCCGGCTGGCGGAAGGTCCCGGGCTGGCCGACGCAATCGCGACCGGACTGTCAGGCTTGAGCCTGCTTCAGGCCACGCGGGGAAACGCTTTCGGGAGCGCGGCAGAACACTTCTGGCACGCGTTCGGTGCTCAGCGCTTCCTCGGCCGCGCGGACCTTGCAGCAGCTTTTGCCGCACTTGGTGTCCACCAGCTGCTGCGGGGCCAGTTGTTCGGCTCCGCGGCGTCCCTGTTCTTCTACGCGCTTGTGGTGCGACAGATGGCCGCCATGGAGCAGGCGAGGGCACGGGCGCTCGCCGCCGCACGAACGGCGAAGTCGGCCAGCATGGCCGGCAGTTCCAAAGCACCCTCCTCCACACGCTGAAGAGCATAGGGAG
>Ga0126376_10001607_pt1 | contig 12304 bp, 17 predicted proteins | sample PanSoiMetPlot_15_FD_92760 | JGI IMG/M metagenome (GOLD analysis project Ga0126376, IMG submission 92760) | Tropical forest soil microbial communities from Panama - MetaG Plot_15 | ecosystem: Environmental > Terrestrial > Soil > Tropical forest > Bulk soil | place: Panama | collected 2016-02-17
ACGAATTCCCGATTTAGCCTGTCGACGATGGCGGTGGGCGTTCCCGCCGGCGCCAACACGCCAGCCCAGTCGGCGACCCTGTGCGCGCCGAGCCCGGCCTCGATCAAGGTCGGAATGTCAGGCAGCGCGGGAAGCCGCGTCTCGGCGTCCACCGCGAGCGCCCGTAGCTTCTTGGCGTCCATATTCGACCGGGCGCTGTTGAAGGAGGCGAGGCTGAAATCCACGCGTCCGGCGATGAGATCTGCCATCACCGGCGCACCGCCGCGATAATGGATGTATTGAATCGGCGTGTTGGTGGCGAGCGCGATCTTGGCGGCGAGCAGATGGCCGGGAGTGCCCGCGCCGGGAGAGCCCAGTAGCAGGCCGCCAGGCTTCGTTTTCCCCCAGGCGAGCAGCTCGGCCACGGTCTTTGCCGGGCTGTCCATGGGCACGACGAGCAGAGTCGGAAGCCGAAACGTCAAGCTGATCGGAGCAAAGCCTTTCACCGGATCGTAGGGAGCGGGCGCCATGGCGGGGACCGAGGAAAACTGCGAGCCGACCACCGACAGCAGCGTGTATCCGTCCGGGGTCGCACTCTGAACGGCAGCAGCGGCGACCGCGCCGCCGGCGACTGGACGATTTTCGATGATGATGTTCTGGTCGATATTTTTCGACACGACCGCCGCGTATTGCCGCGTTGTGACGTCGGTGATGCCGCCGGCCGCAATACCGACCAGGATGGTGATTTGCCGGTTTGGATAGTCCTGCCCCCAAGCGGGACCACACACGGTCAGGGCGACTGCGAGGCCGCAGCAGATCAAGGAATGCCGAATCATGATTCCCTCTCTGCGAATGAGACTTTGGATCTTGGCAGTTGCGGAAGCGAATGGACGTGCAAAGAGTTGGCCCGCTCGCCGCCGCGCTGACCCAACCTTGCGCCTCAATCCACCAGCCTGGCTCCCGAGGCCTTGATTACCTTGGCCCAGAGCGGGGCCTCCAACTCGATAGCGGCGGCGAACTGCGCGGGCGAGGTGCCCATCGGCACCATGCCGAGTTCGTCGAAGCGCTCGCGCACATCGGGCAGCGCCAGGATGCGCACCGCCTCGCGATGGAGCTTGTCAATGATCGGTTCAGGCGTGCCGGCCGGCGCCAGCAGTGCGAACCAGGCAGTGGCGTCGAAGCCGGGGAAGCCCGCTTCGACCATGGTCGGCAGGTCGGGCGATGACGGCGCGCGCGTGAGGGAGGTGACCGCGAGCGGGCGCACCTTGCCTTCGCGCGCGAGTGGCAGGGCCGAGACGGGACTGGCGAACACCATGGTCAGGCGACCGCCGAGCAGGTCCGGCATCACCGCCGCGATGCCACGGTAGGGGACATGCTGGATGTCGAGGCCGGCCATGGTCTTGTACAGCTCGCCAGAGAGATGCTGGGTGGTACCGACGCCGCCGGAGCCGAAGGTGAGCTTGCCGGGCTGTGCGCGCGCGAGCGCAGTGAGCTCGGCCACGCTCTTCGCCGGGACATCGTTGTTGACGACCAGAACGTTAGCGGTGAGGCAAAGCTGCGTGATCGGTGCGAAATCCTTTACCGGGTCGAACGGCAGCTTCGGGTAGAGGTTCGGATGGATGACGAACGGCCCGGAGGTGCCGAGCAGGAGTGTGTAGCCGTCGGGCGCAGTCTTGGCGACGCGCTCGGTCGCCATGTTGCCGCCGGAGCCGGTCACGTTCTCGACCGCGCAACGGTGTCGGCGGGACCGCCGGCCACAAAGCCGACCAATATGCGGAGCGGTTTGTCGGGATAGCCCGCCTGCGCCAACGCGTTGCCCGCCGTCAGCATCGCTGACATCGCGGCCACGATACCGATGCCCTTCATCGCTGTTCCCCTGTCGTTTGGACAGGTTACGCCGCCGAGAAGAACGCAATAGCCGCGCCGACAGCAGGACGGAAATCTCTGGACGTGTTGTTATGCGGCGCAATCTAGCATGACGAGGCCGGCGGCGGAACTGACTGCCGGCGCGACTTTGCGGCCCGTTGCATCGGGTTGCGCGCAATCGCTGCTTTCGAGGCGATTGTGTTGCAAACTCTTCGCTGCGCTGCCAAAGAGCAACTATTGAATCCGACTGAGCGATATTTTGAATCTGTTCAATTCGGTCGTGAAAATAGTTTTGCAACGCAATCAAGGCCAAAGCGGACCTGCAACGAAGGCCGCCTTTAGGTCCGACTTTGATCCCATCTGCGACGTAATGAGGTGTGCTATCCTTTCTGTCGGGAGGCACGGGAGGCATCGGGCAGTGAAACGGCGCGAGTTCATCACTCTCCTTGGCGGCGTGGCGGTGTGGCCGCTTGCGGCGCGCGAGTAGCAGTCTTGGCCTTGCGTGCCTCGGTGTACTCGAGAGCCGAAAAAATTGCACTGGCCATAATCGTCGATCAGTCGCATAATAATTCCTTCAGCTAGAGGCCACTCCAGCGCAGACCCACGGCCAGCCGCCGTTTGGGGCGCCTTACCTCTGTCGGTTCGCTTTTACACGCCGACGCTCATCCGCCCCGGATAACGAGCGATAGGGGAAGGCATCGCCGTTTTGGGTGGCGGTCAACTCTTGTGCGGTTCCTGGGAACTTGTCGTGACGAACATTTTCGTCATATTCATCCATCGCCTCGACACGCCTGGCACGCCGAGGGCTTGCCGAGGAGATAACGGGAGCGTCGTCGTCTATAACACCCGCGTCCAGGCAGAGGCCGCAGCAGCAGAGCTAACCGCAGCCAACAAGAACCCCAACATTTCTTTTGCTGTTACCGCGTTCGAGCCCACTGACTAAGCCAATTCCCTGCGCATGGGGCCCAGCGTGCAAGTCAGTGCGATATGTGCGGCGCAATAGATTGGGAGTCTGGCGATGATAGACACCGCAGCACTGCGCCAGAGCGCTCAAGAATTACGCTCCTGCGCTCAACAGTTCAGGCGAGACAATGAGACAGCGCCGTATGCGACTGCCGGAACAGATGCCAATCTTTTAGAGCGCGCTGCCAAAGAGCTAGAAGAAGCAGCCGCCGAAATCGAACGGCTGGCGGATGATGAATTCTCATATCGACACAACAGCAAGACTGGTCGCTGGGATGTCGTCATGCGATCCCCCGATGGTTCGGAAGAAGTGCTGCACAGCTTTGATACGCCCGGCAGAGCCAGGGATCATGTCGCGCAGCTCACCGTGAAAGAAACAGGTCCGCCTTTCCCTGACCAGTGGACGAAAAGGCCCCGCGGATAAGCGCCCCGCTGGCTTTTATGTTGCGTTCATGTTGCATGGAGCCGCCGTGTGCACATCCGCTATCGGCCTCGCATACCTGTTTCTCTGATCGTGCTGACCGGCGCCGCCTGGGCGCTGATGCTGCACCACGCCATTAGCATGAGCGCGTCAATGGACTGGCGCGAGCACGTCGAAGATGGCGGGCTCATAAGCTATGGACCAGATATCCCCGACCAATACCGTCGCGCAGCGACCTACGTGGATAAAATTCTGAAGGATACACAACCCGCAGACCTGCCCGTCGAGCAGCCAACGAAGATCGAACTCGTCATCAATCTCAAAACGGCGAGAGCGCTCAGCCTCGAAATTCCGCCGACGCTGCTCGCCCGCGCCGACGAGGTGATCGAATAGCGGTGCTTTTTGCTGCGTGCGTTGAGCCGCTAATTTCGTTTTTGTTCCGCTTGTGGGGGCTAAGCGGACATTGATCAGCATCGTCGATTTATGAGTTCGCGTGCCATTAAAGGGGCATCCGTCCTTTCAGATGCCCGCGAGTTATCAAATGAGGCTTCTCCCGTAACCTACTGAAAAATCGAAAGATGCGGGGCAGCCCATCGCGGTCCTTGCCACGCACCACCCCCACTGAACAAATTCCCCATTGTCGCCTTGTCGACATAGTGACGCGAAGCCGCACGGGGAAGGTTTCCCTCTCAGAGGAGCCAGGTGCGATGCGTCGTCCAAACGTCCTGGTACCGCTCGACCGAACAATGCAGCTCCCGCTGACGCTTGCGGGAGGGTTACGAACGACATTCGCCGACGTTGTTTCCTCCCCGCTGCCGGATCGGGTGGCGGCGCTCGTGAGTCGATTACAGGCCGATCGTAACGAACGCTCAGGGGAGGAGCGCAAAAGGGGCAATCGCAACAGAAACGTCGAGCCGTATTTCGTCGAGGACGACAATCATAGAATGCCAAAGCGCCGAAGCCGCGCTGCTAATCGGCGTGCATAAGCACGAGCCGATCCATTTAGAGGGTCGCGAGAGGACTGTGAGGAGAAGTCCCGATGGCAGCCGACAACACATACCGCGCAAAGGCATGGGAGTGCTTATCGCTCGCGGAGTACCTGAATGATCCCGAGGAACGCGCCGAGATGTTGCGGTTTGCGTGGATGTGGATGAGCTTGGCCGAACCGATTGACGAGGAGCAGGGCGCATACGAGTTCCCGCATTAAGCCCTCTTCTTGTCCTTTGGCGTACTGCCGCGAACCAGCCGCCGCCTTTGACAGGAACGATCACCATAATTGGCGCGTTGTCGGCCATCGTCGGATCGAAATACGTGGGGTGAGGCGATGATCGACAACCGCACGCAAGTGTTAGATGTCGCCATGAAGAACGCACACGCAATCGAGGCCTGCGTAGATCGGTTAGCGATGATGGGCGCCGACCACGAATTGAAATTGGTAGCTCACGGGCATCCGCGCCTGACCTTTCGGGCGTCTTCGGAGGCTACGATTAGTGCATCGCGCGAGTAGCGTTGCGTTTGTAGCGTAAGTGGGGAGGGCCCACGAGTGGCCCCTCAGCGTTTCTTGTAGGACGCTCGGCAAGCCCCCAATGTGCGACACGCCCTAAGCAAGCCGCAATCATCGTCGCTATTGCTGACTTGCTCTCCCGAGGCGTATGGGGGCACTTTGGGGAAGGGGGGCGTAGAGCTATCGCGGTTCTGCGCCCCTTTGCCTATAATGCGAGTCGGCGTTCCCCCAACCCCCAAGCCCCCCCCGGGAACGCTAGGCCCCGGTTGAGGCTCCCTTAGTTTTCTCCCGGGGCCTTCCTCTGCCGTCGGGGCGTTCATGAAATCCGTAGACCGGCTGCAAAGCGGCAAAACGTGATGGCTGTCACAAACTCCCGGCGGCTCCATGCAACATGAACGCGACATGAAACCCACAAAGAAGCTCACGAGACAGAGACCCATAATTTGATTAGAACAATGCTGCGCCTGTTCGATTGCCTACACATCACCGGCAGCGACCCTTGGTCAAGCGTCGGTGGCTGAGAGATCGGTCGCGCTCCCGCCTGGGAAAGGGAGCGCCATCATGGCCGACGGGTTCGCCCATCTAGCCCAAGCTGATCAGCACATCGCGGGGGTAAAAGAACGCATCAATAAGCAGCAGGAACTCATCGAGCGCCTAGTTGCCAAAGGCCACAGTGTGAGGGACGCGGAAGGCTTCCTATTCGCCCTGAACGGTGCATTGAGCGCCTTTGAAAGGCACCGGCGCTTGATCCATGATCAGCTACAGTTACGAGGCCGCCTCAGTTAGCGGCCTCGTCGTCAACTCGCTCAAAGTCAGCATCTCGGTCGCAGCGGAGCGGACATTGACAAGCCGCGCTTACAGAGAATGCGGATTTATGAGTACACGCCCTGAAGCCCCGGACGCATTTCAAGCACACGATTGATAGACTGGACAGGGAGGGGGGCCTCGTTGGCTCGGAAGCGACGAGCTGCCGCATCCGCTGCCAGTTCGGCGAATATGCCGCAATCCGTTTTCAGACCAATCGGTTACTCTCTCGATCTGCAAATGGGAGGAAAATCCGTATGAACGGTCACGTGGCAAAACTAGCGACAGCTAGCAGCTTCGGGATAGCGCTCCTTGGGCTGTATTTTATATTCACTTCGGCAAACACCCACCTAAGCCTCTCCGCCTGCGCCATGTACATCGTGGGTACAGTTGTGGGCGTAGTATTGTCGTGGTCCGCTAACGCGTGAGTGGCGCGCGCGACCGCAGCCGCGCGCACTTTTCATGCCTCAGATCGACGTCCACCGCGGGGCTGCTCGACGTATTGGCCCGGCCCCTTCCACGGCGCGAGCCTGAATCCATCCAGTATCGTGGCGCGCTAGGTTGCATTACTTCGCGGCAGTAACTGTCGTCGGCGCCGCCGGGGTGACGAGTTCGCGCTGGTGGGCGCCTTCATCGGCGCTCCTCTGGCAGGGTGAGGCACCGCTTGTGCGCGGTCGCGCGTGCGGTATGATGGTTATGGTCCCTTTCCTGCTGGGAGGGACTTTTTTCCTCGATGAGGCAACTGCAAAGCCGGCCCGCCCCTTGCGCTCCGGCTTTCTTTTTGCGCGCGGGAACACCGGCGCCGCCCCCGCGTTGAGCTGACGGCGACGCGCGTCGGCTCGACCGCCATGCCCCGCGTGCTGAGCCGCCCGTCGCCGGAAGGCCCAAAACTAGCCCCGGCCCAGGGTCGCTCCTATCGGGCCGGGGCTTTTCTGTGCCGCCCGCCCCCCAGGCATTTGAGCTGGCACGAGCAAATCTCTCCCGACCCGCGTGTGACCCCAACGCGACAACACCACATGCTGCGCCATGCCTGCGGCTTCAAATTAGCAAATGACGGTGTCGATACACGCGCGCTCCAGCACTTCTTGGGTCACCGCAACATCATGCACACGGTGCGCTATACCGAGCTGCGCTCCGACCGCTTCGATGGGTTCTGGAAGGACTGAGGCAGCGCATAAGGTACGCTTCCTCTGGCCGCCCCCGAGCGCCCCCCACCGCAATCGGGCTGTAAAAAAGAGTCTCAGTCAAAGTTAGTTATTTCTCAGGTGGCAAGATTTCCTGAGGGCACACTTGGTCGATCAGGTGCTCACGACGTATGTCAATCAGGTGAGCTCTCTTCTCGTCATTCGTCAAAGTTGCGCCGATACCCATGGTCATCAGCATCACAAGTGTTCGGTCATCCATATCGAGCCAATAGGACCGACGGATGAGCTTATCGTTGCCGTCTCGCACAAATGGACTGTCGGGATTTGCCCCTAAGTCCGGTTGATAAAAACGTGGCATGAATACTCCATCGGGGTAGCCGAACTGCTAAACGCGGCGATTGGGGTCAATACTATGCACGTCCCCTATCGCGGGCGGAGGTACACCGATGCAAGGCTTGATCGCCAGCCGGATCGATTACTTTTGCCCACTCGCTACGATTGCAATCCCGCAGATCGAGGGCAAAACAGTAAAGGCGATTGCGATCTTTTCGAAGAATCGCCTACCAATCCTGCTGCCAATTTCGAGGTCTATTCCTGGTACGCTTTCTTCTTGCCCAAGGGCACGCCCGTTCCGATCGTGCAGAAGCTCCACGAAGCCACCTCAATGGCCACCGCTAACATATCGCGCTGCATTGATTGACCTCCACGGCTCGCGACGTGACGTGAAGGTGGTTATTCGCAAGCTAACCGGGTTGTTCGGGCTTGCGCAAATCGGCGGGGAATGCAGCAAAAAGCGCTACTTAACTTTGCGGGCTCATTGTGAAGGTCGTTCAGGAGTGGTCGCCCTACCGGTCAAAAGTTCTATCACGACCCCGAAACCCATTTTCGACGTCGTCGGCTCTGGCCACTTGAACCTAAGACCGAGCAGCGCGAGCAGAGACAGAGTACCGTCACGACGAACACCGCTATTAACGCACAGATGTCCGGTTTTGAGGGCGAAGCTGAATTCTTGTGCTCGACCAGAGCACTACCGGTTTTGCAGCTGACCTACGTCGGACCGAAATCCCGCAGCGCAACAGCCTCCTGCCGTACCGAGGTGTGCTATCCTTTCGGTCGAACGCACAGGAGGGATGGCGCAGTGAACCGGCGCGAGTTCATCACGCTGCTCGGCGGCGCGGCAGTCTCATGGCCGCTTGCGGCGCGCGCGCAGCAGGCGGCGATGCCAGTGATCGGGCTAATTGTCGAGCCGCTAGAAGCTCCCCTCCAATTCATCCAGCGTAATCCTACAGGTCGGGATGCGGGGCGGCCATGCTCGGCCTGGTCACCGTCATCATCCAACAGTAGACCTCGATCCTGTTCCCGTCCGGGTCGAGGAAATAGAAGGCGTGGCTCCCGCTACCGCCGACGAATCCCTTCTCGCCTCCCTCGGGGGCGTGCACGTAGGGACCACTGACGATATTCACGTCGCAAGAGCGGACATGGTCGAGCGCCAGGAGCCAGTCCTGGCGCGAGTCGACCTCGAAAGCGATGTGATCGAGGCCAGGGGCTCCGCGGACGCGGGAGTCGGTCGATGTGATGCCTGCCTTCCTCACGTCCTCCGAAAGCTCGAACAACACCACATCGTGGTGCTTGTCGTTGATGCGCATGAAGCAAATGGGTCGCCCGAAGTCGGGCGGACCCCAACGCCCCGTTATCTTGAGACCCAGCACCTTGCGATAGAAGTCGATAGAGCGATCGACATCGCTGACATGGATGCCAATGTGCCCAACCCGGCCTAGGTGAATGCCCATGCTATCCTCCTCAACTCACGCTTACGACGCTACCAGCTAATGGGGGAGTTTCAAGAATGAGGTTGCATCGGCACTGGTCAAGGCGATTGTTGGACGCGATCAAAGTACAACCGCGGCGCAGTGAGCCAGGCGGCGGGTGGCTGAGAGACCGTCGCGCTCCCGCCTGTGATATAGTGGGTAAGTCGTAAATTCAGGTCGTAAATTCACCCCGATATCTCCTGACTGATCCTCGCCAATTCGATATCCTAGTGTCCGGTCCCGGCTGGTGGGGGTCGGATGCCATTCGATCAACTACATCGCCGCGAGTTCATCTCGCTTCTCGGCGGCGCGGCCGTGTGGCCGCTTGCGGCGCGCGCAAGAACGGCTGCCAATGCCGGTGATCGGGCTCCTCAACGCCGGGTCGGCAGAGGGATTCGCTCGCCGGTCTGAAGACGCGACGAATATTAACGCTCAAGGGAGGACGACCATGAGCCATGCATTTCGAGCGACAGTGATGATCGCGGCTGCCGCCGGGGCGCTGTCGGGGGTGGCATATGAGCGGCTTTACGCGCAGGGCGCCGAGCCCAATGCCGCGCCCAACCCGTACAAGATGCAGGACGACTGGGCGCAGCTACCCGAGGGTCGGAAATTCGGAGCGGCCATCAAGGTCCAGGTCGATCACAGCGATGGCAAGAGCATCTGGGTGTTCGAGCGTTGTGGCGGGAGAGAGTGCACGGATTCTACAATCGCGCCGATCATGAAGTTCGATGCCTCCGGCAAGTTTCAAAAGGCGATCGGCGCAGACAAGTTCGCCATTCCGCACGGTTTCTATGTAGACCGCGAAGGCAATGTGTGGGGCGGCGACCAGATCGCCAGGAACGGTAAGGGCGCTGATCTCATCAAGTTTGCCTCCGACGGCAAGGTGTTGATGGTTTTGGGCAAGCCGGGAATGCCCGGCAACGGTCCCGGCTATTTGAGTACGGGTAGCGCGGTCGTGGTCGCGCCCAACGGCGAAATCTACGTCGTCGATGGGCACGGCGAAGGGACCAACGACCGCATCGTCAAGTTCTCCAAGGACGGGACATTCATCACCGCGTGGGGCAAGCACGGCAAGGGGCCAGGCGAATTCGACACGCCGCACGGCATCGCTCTCGATTCGATGGGACGCGTCTACGTCGCCGACCGCGCCAACAACCGCATTCAGATTTTCGAGCCGGACGGCAAGTTCGTTGCCGAATGGAAGCAGTTCGGGCGGCCGAGCGACGTTGCCATCGACAAGAACGACATGATCTACGTCGCCGATTCGCAATCGACCCAGAGCAACAATCCGGGCTTCAAGAAGGGCATCCGCATCGGCAGCGTCAAGGACGGCACAGTCACCGCCTTCATACCGGCGCCGTCGGTCGAGGCCGGCGCGCCGGAAGGCATCGGCGTGGACGACGCGGGCAACATCTATGCTGGCTGGACCGCCAAGATGGCCGTGCGGCGCTACGTGAAGTAGTGGCGTGCGAGGCAGCGCGCTGTAGGGCGGGTTAGCAGAAAGGTAGCCCGCCGCGTCCTACAGGTTCGGTGAAGCAATGAGAACAGGCCGCGAGGGGCACATGCGACGACGTGATGTAATCATGCTTCTCGGAAGCGCGGCGGCATGGCCGCTCGCGGCGGACGCTCAGCAGTCAGCGATCCCAGCGATCGGGTTTCTGCACGCCGCATCGCCCGACGGCAACGCGGATCGTATACGTGCATTCCGCCAAGGCCTCAAAGATGTCGGCGTCGTGGAGGGCGAGAACGTTGTCGTCGAATATCGCTGGGGCGACAACCAAATTGATCGATTGCCAGCGCTGGCAGCCGATCTGGTTTTTCGCCGGGTCGCGGTGATTGCTGCGGTCACAAACACTGCGGCGCTCGCAGCCAAAGCCGCGACAGCAACCACCCCAATCGTTTTCCTCGCGAGCGATGATCCGGTCAGAATGGGTCTCGTCTCGAACCTCGCCCGTCCGGACGGCAACCTGACTGGGGCCAGTTTCCTAGCGGCCGAGCTGGCGGCAAAACGGATGGAGCTCCTGCGTCAGGTGGTGCCCCGCATCACTCGTATTGCCGCGTTCGTCGATCCCACCAACCCCACGGCGACCGAATCGACGTTGCGTGATTTGGAGGCGGCTGCCCGCGCCATGAGGCTGCAAGTTGACGTACATAATGCCGCCGACATTGGCCAAATCGAACAGACGTTTACGAGTTTCGCTCACGAACGACCCGATGCTCTATTCGTCGGAAGCTCCCCTTTCTTTACCGACCGGCGTGTCCAATTTGCCCTCCTGGCGGTGCTCCGCAAGCTGCCGGCGACATACCCATGGCGCGACTTTGCGGAAGTCGGCGGGCTGATGAGTTACGGAGCAAGTCTGCGCGATGCAATACGTCAGGTTGGAATCTATACTGGCCGCATAATCAAGGGTGCGAAACCTGCCGATCTGCCGGTCCTACGGTCGAGCAAGTTTGAGTTCGTCATTAACCTGCAAGCGGCTAGGGCGATCGAGCTCGAGGTGCCCAACTCAATCCAGTTGCTCGCCGATGAAGTGATTGAGTAAATCATTGCAACTTTAGCACCGTCGTTGCTGCGCTTGCTCACAGCCGCTTATGGCACGAAGCGGCGTTCCGCTGCGGTGCCAATGTTTGACCGCTATTGGAGGTGAAGCGGACATTTCGCGTGCGACGCGGCATGTCGATCGGGAGCGATTGACCCGAAGCCGTCATAGGCCGGATCGAAATTCCGCAGCGCAGCAGTCTATTGACCCCTATGGTGTGCTATCATTTGAGGCTGGCAGTTCGTCCGCGATCCGATTGACCAGGCTTTGGACGCGCTGTTGGAGGAAGCGGAATCTGCCCAAGCAATGGCGCCCAAATCGGAACCGCCCGATAACGGTTAACGCCCGTTGATGGACTCGGCCGCGGCTCAGGCCCCAACCTATTCAACCAGCAACGGATGCGGCATAAGATGGGGCGCAGCAGCTTGGCGGCCCTGCGCACGGATGGTCAGCGATGGATGCGCAAGAGTTTTTAAGGAAGACAGTCAATGTGTTGAACGGGTATGCTAATGAGCTTAATAAGATGGAGAGCGCCATCACAGCAGCCGCTTGCTCGGCGCAGGCTATCCCCAGTGTGAAAGAAATTTATAAAGAGCTTGCTGACGTGGCAGAAGAGTGCGGACAGACAATAGATTACTATGATCAAGAGGAACCATTTCCGGCTGAAGTACGCACAGCACTAATCCGTGTCCAAGAGAGCGTAAGGGCGTGCGTCCACGCGCTTCTGCTGCATCACATTAAAACAAAGGGTTGAATTAAGTGATCTTCCCGTTCGCCTAACCTTATTGGGGCACGGCGAGTTTAGTCCCATGGCAAAAGCAATGCCGAGGCTCACGCGCTCACGACGGCAAATTCGGCACAGCTGATGGATTGTCGGCTCTGTCTTTTTCGCTTCCCGCCACATTGCGCGCCCGCGCCGACGAGGTGATCGAATGACGTGAAGCGAGAGGGAGGCTCAAGATGAAACTTCCCCGCCGAAATTTTCTGCATCTGGCCGCGGGCGCAGCCGCGCTGGCGGTGCTGTCGCGCTTCGCTTGGGCGCAAGTCTGTCCGTCGCGGCCGGTGCGCATCATCGTCAAGTTTCCTGCAGGCCAAGCAACCGACACCATCGCCCGCCTCATGGGTCAATCGCTGTCGGAGCGGCTCGGGCAGCCATTCGTCATTGAGAACCGAACGGGTGCCGGCGGCAACATCGGCACTGAAAGCGTCGTGCGGGCAACGCCTGACGGTTATACGCTCCTGTTGGTCAGTATAACGAACGCGATGAACGCGAC
>Ga0126376_10001608_pt1 | contig 12302 bp, 9 predicted proteins | sample PanSoiMetPlot_15_FD_92760 | JGI IMG/M metagenome (GOLD analysis project Ga0126376, IMG submission 92760) | Tropical forest soil microbial communities from Panama - MetaG Plot_15 | ecosystem: Environmental > Terrestrial > Soil > Tropical forest > Bulk soil | place: Panama | collected 2016-02-17
CGGGGTCCCCATGGCACCCCGCCACGCCGCGCTGGCGCGGCGGCGCCTGGGCCCGCTGGCGCGCGAGCTGTTCGCGCGCACGCACGCGCATCCCGCGGTGCCGGGGATGCCCGCGCTGGCGGCGGCGGAAGCGGTGCCCGCGAACCCGCTCCCAGGCGATGTCCCGGTTTCTTCCGAGCTCGATTGGCGGCTTGACGAGGACGACTCGACCGATCCGGCTGCGCCCGCCCTGCCCAGCCCCGAGCACGTGACCACGCGCCGCTACGGCGAGCCGATATCCGAGCCGCCGCCCGAGGCACTCCCGGTCCGGCACGACAACCCGCCGCCGCTCGAGAGCCTGCCGGCCTGGCTCCGCATCAGCAAGGCCGAGAGCCGCAACGAAGTCTTCGAATCGCTGTGCGAGCTGGCGTGCGCGCGGCTCGAGTATGCGGCCGTGTTCACCATTCACGGGCCGACGGCGGTCCTGCGCGTGGCCGCCGGGCTCGACGGGCCCGAGAGCACGCGCGAGCTGCCGGTGCCGCTCGAGAGCGCCGCTGCCTTCCGGACCGCGGTGCAGACCGGCTCGCCCTATCTGGGGCCGGTCGACGATGCGTCGCGCCAGGTGCTGGCTCTTCTGGGGCGGGCGCCCGCGCAGGCGCTGTTCTTGCCCATCAAGGTGGTGGGTCGGGTGGTGGCGCTGCTCTACGGTGACCATGGCCAGCGGCCACCGCGCTCGGACGACGTGGGTGATCTGGTGGTCGCGACCGGCGAGACCGGCCGCGCCTTCCACACCCTGATCCTGCGCTCGAAGCGGGGCACCTTCGCGGCCGCGCACGAGCCGGCCGAGGCTGGCAAGCTGCGCGATGTCAGTGAGCATCCCGAACCGGCGGCCGAGGGTGGCGCGCCGTTCGGTGCGGACGCGGGATCGGAGGCTGCAGGAAAGCTGCCAGCGGGTCGCGAGGTCGAGGCCGGGGCCGAGGCTGCAGCGGCCGAGGCTGCAGCGGCCGAGGCTGCAACCGGGGCCGAGGCAGCAACCGGGGCCGAGGCAGCAACCGGGGCCGAGGCTGCAACCGGGGCGGAGGCTGCAACCGGGGCGGAGGCTGCAACCGGGGCCGAGACTGCAACCGGGGCCGAGGCTGCGGCCGCGGCGGGCGCCCAAGCCGAGGTCGACGCCGAGTCGGTGCCTGAATCCATTGCGGAAGCCGACACGCCGCCGAGCCCGACCCGGACGGACCGGGTGCCTAAGGAGGCCGAAGAAGTTCCGGAGGCGGTCGACCACGCCTTCCCGCCGTCCGAGAAGCCGAGCCCGCCCGAACACGCGCCAGCCCCGCAGGAGGCGGTGCCGACCCCGCTCGAGGAGCCGACCGTGGTGGTGCATCGGGAGATGCTCGACCCCGACTACATGACGCCGGGCAACGACCTGGCGCCCATCGCGGGCTCGACCGAGGTCGAGCTCGCTCAATCGCGCGACGAGTCCAAGCCGCGACCAACCGTCATCGTGACCGATGAGGCGGATCCGGATTCACTTGCGCAGGTGGTCGCCACCGGCTCCTCCGAGCAGGCCCGGCGTGCCATCGAGGAGCTGCTCGAGCTGGGCGGAAACGGTCTCGCTGCGCGCCTGCGCCGCTTTCCGGGCCCGCTGGGGTTCGACCGGCGGGCGGCGCACGGGGGGGCGGTGCCGCCGGTGCTCGACCATGGCCCGATTCTGCGCGGGGTGGCGCGCTTCGGCCGGCGCTCGGTGACGCCGCTTCTGCGCCTCCTGGGCCACTCCAACGCCGACGTCCGCTTCTATGCGACCCTCCTGTTCAGCGAGCTCTTGTATCCGGAGGCATTGCCGCTTCTGGGACTGCGCCTGTTCGATCCCGACGCCCAGGTGCGGCAGGTGGCGCTCGACGTGCTGCGCCGCTTCGGCGACGACGTGCGGGAGTACCGCGAAGTGATGGAGCGGCTGCGCGGCGACCTTTTGGAGCCCGATGCGCTGCGCGCGCGCCTGTCGGCGCTTGCGCTGGGCGAGCTGCGCGACCGGGCCTGCGTACCGCGCCTGATCGAGCTGACCCGGCACCGCGACCACCGCGTGGTCGAGGCCGCGCATCGTGCGCTGGTCGTCATCACCAAGCAGGATTTCGCGAGCAGCCAGCGCCGCTGGCGCGCCTGGTGGGACAAGAACCGCACCCGCCACCGCATCGAATGGATGCTCGAGGGGCTGGCGCACAAAGCGCCCGAAGTGCGGCTGTCGGCCTCCGAGGAGCTGAAGCGGGTCACGCACGAATACTTTGGGTACCACTTCGATCTGCCCAAGCGCGAGCGCGAAGAGGCCCGCAAGAAGTGGGTGGCGTGGTGGGAGCAGATCGGGCGCAAACGCTTCGGGCACACGGGACGGACGACCGCCGAGAGCGGCCCCGACGCCGCGCCACACGGATGACCCCCAGGTTGCGGAAGACGAGGGCGCGCTTCGCCTTGTCCGGTCGCGAGGGCGGTGCTATAGAGGCAGCAGCGATGGCAGGACGCACACGGGGCGAGAACGGCGACCGGCGCGCGGCGCGCGTGGCGTGGTTCGCGTTTTGGAACCTGCTCGCCTTTGCCGCCATGTTCGCCATCTTCTTTGCGGTGCGCGATCTCGAGTGGTGGGACGGAGCGTTCCGGGCCTGCTTCGAGTTTTTCTACCGACACGAGACGCTGGCCGTGCTGGCCGCGCTGACGCCATTTCTGGCCTCGCTGCTGGTGGGATGGGGTTACGCGCAGCGAGCGCGTCGGCGGCGCGCCCGCGAGGCGCAGGCGACGCAGGCGGCTCGCGCCACACCGGTCGCCTGAGCGCCTCAAGCCTTAGGCCCTTAGGCCTCAGGCCTCAGGCCTCACGCCTCCTGAGCAGCCCGTAGCGGCGGGCGCGATCGGCCAGCGTGGTGCGCGGCAGGCCGAGCATGAGCGCGGCCGCGCGCTGGTTGCCCCGCGTGCGCACGAGTGCCTGACCGATCGCCTCGCGCTCGATCTCGTCGAGCGTGCGGCCCCCAATGAGCTCGTCGGAGGCCGCGCCGTCCGAACCGACCGGCGCGGGAGGCAGCAGGTCGCGCGCGGTCAGGACCGGCCCGCCCGAGAGCACGACCGCGCGCTCGACCGCGTTGCGCAGCTCGCGCACGTTCCCGGGCCAGCGGTAGGCGCGCAGCGCCGACAGCGCCCCCGGCGCCAGCACGCGCGCACCGTGCTCGGCCGCCAGGCCGGCCAAAAAGTGCTCGATCAGCGTTTCGACATCCTCGGGCCGCTCGCGCAGCGCCGGCAGCCGCACCACCACCGCGGCCAGCCGGTGGTACAGATCCGAGCGGAAATCGGTGGCCGCCAGCTCGCGGTTGGTGGCCGCCACGACGCGCACGTCCACCCGCACGTCAGAGCGTCCGCCGACCCGGCGCACGATGCGGGTCTCGAGCGCGCGCAGGAGCTTGGGCTGCAGCGGGGCCGGGAGGTCGCCCACCTCGTCGAGCAGCAGGGTTCCGCCCGCGGCCTCCTCGAACACGCCCGGACGCGCCGTGAAGGCGCCCGTGAAGGCACCACGCTCGTGGCCGAACAGCTCGCTCTCGGCGACCTCGCGCGGAATGGCCGAGCAGTTGACCGCCACGAACGGCCCCGCCGCACGAGCCGATAGCGCATGGATCGCACGCGCCACCAGCTCCTTACCGGTGCCGGACTCGCCCAGCACAAGCACGGACAGATGCGAGCGCGCCACCCGCTTGACATCGGCCAGCGCGGCGCGCAGGCGCTGGGAGCGCCCAATGATGCCCTCGAGCGCATCCGCTCCCGGCACGGCGGTGGCAGGGGCCGACATGCGGGCTGCCACCACACGCAAGTGTGTGCTTCCGACCACGATCAGCGCGCCCTCGGCCAGCTCCGCGCGCTCGATGCGCACCCAGTTGAGGAAGGTGCCGTTGGTGGAGCCACAGTCATGGACCACGGGGCCGCGCGGCTCGCGCACGAGCAGGCAGTGGCGCGCGCTCACGGCCGCGTCGGCGAGCACGAGGTCGTTGTCGGGCGCGCGGCCGATGGCAAGCTCGCGGTCGAGCGCGAGCTCGCGGCCATCGTCGAGCGACCGCACTGCGAGCGGCGGCATGGGCGCGTTCGTGGAGGGATGCGGCACCGGCCGGGTGGTGCCGCGGCGCGGGTTGCGCAGCAGCGCCTCGATGCGCTGTGGATAACTCGCCATCGCGCCCTCCCGCACAAAATATCGGCAGCCGCGCGCGCGGGTTGCGTGGCTACTCGAAGATTTCTTCGAGAGCGAGCGAAAAGCCCGGAAAGAGAGGCGAGGTCAGGGTGTCGGTGCGGCCCAGGTGAGCCTGCAGCACGAATTCATCGCCCGAAAGTTGGTAGCGGTCGAGCGTCTCGTCGTCCGGATCCACGATCCAGTACTCGGGCACGCGGTGCTTGGCATAGAGCGCGCGCTTGCGGGCCAGGTCGCGGCGCGCCGTCGAGGGCGACAGGATCTCGACCACCAGATCGGGCGCCGCCTCCATCCCACGCCTGCCCAGCTGCGCGAGCCGCGCTCGCGAGATGAACAGGAGATCCGGCTCCAGCACGGTGTCGTCGGTGAAGATGACGTCGAGCGGGGCAAAGAGCACGGTTCCCAGCCCGTGCTGCTTCACGAACAAGTGAAGGGGCACACAGAGGTTGCGCAGAAGGACCTGGTGCGGGGTCTCGTGCGACGGGGTCACGACCAGCTCTCCTTCATAGAGCTCGTGGCGGCGCCCGTCGTCCGGCAGGCTTGCCAGATCCGCGTAGCGCAGCTTGCGTGCTTCCGTCACGCCCCGATCATGGCGTCCCGTCGGCGGGCGGTCAAGCGAGCGGCCCTTCATCAGCGAGGTATCGGCAATCGCGCGGGCGAGGTTGTGCGCCTGCTCGAAGATTTGCTGCAGGGCCGCCGAAAAGCCCGGCCCGGGCGGCGAGCTGCACTACAATAACAACATGTACTGCCCGCGCTGCGGCTCGCCGGCGAGCGGCGCTCAGTGCGCCCGCTGTGGCGAGTCGCTGGCGTTTGCACCTCCGCAGGCGGCTGTCGACGCCGACAGCGTGGCCCTGGCCGCCGTCGCCTCGGCCGAGGGCATCGGCTTCCTGATCGCCGCCGGCGCGCTTCAGATCATCGGCGGCGCGTTATGGGTGCTGGTGGGCGTCATTGCGGCCGCCGTGCCGCGCCTGTTCCGCGACCGCCTCACGGACACCCCCGGCGTCGATCCGCACACGCTCACCTTAATCCTGGTCGGCGCCTTCGTGGTCATGACGCTGGGCGGCGTGATGACGATCGTGGTCTCGATTTTCGTGATTCTGCGCCACCGCTGGGCCTGGATCGTCTCGCTCATCTTCGATGGCCTCTGGATCCTGCTCGGCCTCGCTACGATGGTGCAGTCGCCACCGGCGGGCGTCATGTACATCGCGATGGCGGGCGGCCTGGTCGCCTTCCTGATGGCGGGCCGGCGCGCGCTCCGGAGCTGACGGCAGCGCCGCCACTCAACTGCCGGCCCCGATGCCTTCCAGCACTGCCCGCCGAACGTCCTGGTAGCGGGGCGGCAGCTCGAGCGGGCGGTTGGCGAAGCGGCCGGCGATGCCCTCGAGCGCGCGCTCGTGGTAGCGCACCTTGAAATCGGTGAACTTGAGCCCGCTGGCGGTCGAAATCACGATCACGCGGTGGCGCTTCTCGATCACCCCGCGCGCGGCCAGCTTGATGAGGGCCGCCAGCGCGACACCGGTGTGCGGGCAGGTGAACATCCCGGTTCGATCCGCGCGCGCCGCCGCGTCGGCCAGCTCCTCCTCGGTCGCCTGCTCGACCAGGCCGCCGTAGCGCTTGAGCACCCTGACCGCGCGCCCGATCGAAACCGGATTGCCGATCTGGATCGCGCTGGCCAGCGTCGGCTGCGCAGGCACCGGCTGATAGTGCTCCCAGCCCCGCTGGAAGGCCAGGTAGAGCGGGTTGGCACGGGCAGCCTGCGCGACCACGATGCGGGGCCGCTTGACGGTCAGGCCCAGCTCTTCCATCATCGTGAAGCCGGCTCCGAGCGCGCTTACGTTGCCCAGATTCCCGCCCGGGATGATCACGAAATCGGGCACCTCCCAGTCGAACTGCTGCACGATCTCGACCGCCACCGTCTTCTGGCCCTCCAGCCGCAGCGAGTTCATGGAGTTGGCCAGATACACGCCCTTTTCCTGGGCCAGCTCCTGCACCAGCTTCATGCAGCCGTCGAAGTCGGTATCCACCGCCAGAACCAGCGCCCCATTGGCCAGCGGCTGCACCAGCTGCGCGGTCGTGATCTTGCCGCGGGGCAGGATCACCACAGCACGCACGCCGGCGACCGCGCAGTAGGCGGCCAGCGACGCACTGGTGTCGCCGGTCGAAGCGCACGCCACCGCCGCGATCGGCTTGCCGTCGGCAATCATCTGGCGCACCACCGACACCAGCACGGTCATGCCCAGATCCTTGAACGATCCGGTGTGGCTGTTGCCGCACAGCTTGATCCATAGATCGTCCAGGCCCAGCTCGCGGCCGAAGCGCTCGGCCCACAGGAGGTTGGTGCCGCCCTCGTCGAGCGAGACCACCATGTCGTCACGCAGATGCGGCGCCACCCACTCCTTCTTGCCCCACACACCCGAGCCGTACGGCCAGGTGGTGCGCTTGTAGCGCTCGTCGAACAGCTTCATCCACGCGAGCGGGCTGCGCGTGCGCAGGGCGTCCAGGTCATGCGCAACCTCGAGCAACGCCCCGCAGCGCGGGCAGCGGTAGATGATTTCGTCCAACGCGTGCTCGCCCGGGCAGCCTTCGATGCAGCGGAAGTGCGCACGATAACTCATCGAGGTCAGGATACTCGCGCACGCACCGCTTGCAAAATGGAGCAAAAGGGCGAAAACTGGAGATCTATGCGATATCTTGCGGCCTCGCTCGTGGTGCTGGCCGCAGCCGCGCAACCGGCGGCGGCTTTGCGCGGCGGTGGCCATGGTGGGGGCAGAGGGGCGTCTGCGCACGGACGCGTGGCCGCTCCCTCCGCAGCCCCGCACGCGGGTGCCATCCACCCCGGAGGAAGCCCCGCACTGGGCCCTGCCATGAGCCCTGGCATGAGCCCGTCTGCGGGTGCGTACGGGGGCGCACCGCCGCATCCGGCGGTTCCAACCGGTCCGGCCGCGGTGCCGGTCGCGGGCCCGATCGGGGGCGGCCCCGGGCGCGCGGCTCCGATCTATCTGCCCTCGCATTCGCACGCCACCCCCACGCGCGGAAACCTTTACGCGGGCGTCCCCGGCCAGGTGCCCGGCTTCTCGATCGATCAAGGCAACGTCACGTTCGTCGGTGCGCGCACCTTCCCGCACTACATCGTGTATCCGCAAGGCGGCTTCTACCCGGTCTATTACTCGTCCTACCCCTGGGCCGCGCAGGCGTACGACGTGCCGGGGCTGGAGGGGCTGGCGCTCGACTATGGCTTCCTCGAGCTGCACCTCTCACCGCCCGATGCCGCCGTAGTGGTCGATGGCATGGAGCTCGGCGGGGCGCCCGAAAGCGGCGCCCTCGTACCGGTGCGCTCGGGCTACCACTCGATCCAGGTGTATCGGGAGGGCTACCGGCCGCTGCTGCTCAGCCTCACGGTCGGTGCGGGTCGGGCCCATCCGGTGCGGGCCGCGCTCGAGCCGCTCCCCGCGGGCGTGCCCGAACGAATGCCCGCACCCCACGAGGAGCCCTTGGTGCCGGCCGAGAAGGGCTCGGGCACGCTCAAGCTGCGGGTGCCACACGCGGGCGCGCGCGTGCTGATCGACGGTGAGCCCTGGGGCGAGGCGCGCGCGGATGCACCCGGATTCCTCGTGCTGCCAGCCGGCGATCACACCATTCAGGTGGACACGCCCGGCCAACGCAGTTTCTTGACCAACGTTCGGATCCAGCACGGCGCCACGACGGCGCTCGATGTGACTTCATCCGGCGAGTAGGGGAGCAGGATGCATGCCGCCACAGCCGGCGTGCAGAAACAAAGAGGAGGTCATCATGACGCGACTCAAGCTGTGTATTTCGATTGCACTGGTAGCGGGCGTGACTCTAGCCTGCGCGACCAAAGAGGGGACGGGAGCGCTCGTCGGCGCGGGTGGAGGTGCCGCGCTCGGGGCTGGTGTGGGAGCGCTGGCCGGCGGCGGCAAGGGGGCGCTCATCGGCGGCGCCGTCGGGGCCGGCGTCGGCGCAGCCACCGGCGCCGTGATCGGCCACTACATGGACAAGCAAGAAGCCGACATGAAGAAGAACGTCAAGGGCGCCAAGATCGAGCGCCAGGGCGACAAGCTGGTGGTGCAGTTCAACTCGGCCATCCTGTTCGACACCAACAAGACCGATCTGAAGCCGGCCGCCCAGCACGACCTGAGCGAGTTCGCCAAGGTGCTCGTGCAGTACCCGGACACCGACATCATCGTCGAGGGTCACACCGACAACAAGGGCAAGAAGGAAAAGAACAAGAAGCTCTCGGTGGCGCGTGCCGAGAGCGTCATCAAGTTCCTGGAGTCGCAGGGTGTGGCCGGTCCGCGCATGACCCCGGAGGGCTTCGGCGACGAGAAGCCGGTGGCCGACAACAAGACGGCCGAGGGCCGGCAGGCCAACCGGCGCGTGCAGATCGAGATCAACGCCAACGCGAAGCTCAAGCAGCAGGACGCCGCGGGCACGCAGCCGCAGCAGGGGAGCTGAGCGCCCGGCTACTGCCCCGATAGCTCACAGCGTTCGGCGGGACCGCGTAGCAGCGCTTCACCCTGGATACCCTCACCGGCCAGCCTGACCGACAGGGACGCGAACGAGCGCGCCCAGGGGAAGCTGAGCTGGTCGGCAAGGCCAGGCTCCCACCCCGAGCTGCCAACGATGCGGATGCTGCTCACGCAGCCGTCTCCGTCGGTGCGCTCGTACCCGACCGTGTAGCGCGAGATCCGCACGGCGCGGCCACGCCCATCGCGGAGCGAGCAGTGCACGATGTCCGCGTCCCACACGGTCACCGTGTCATCGCGGCCGTGCTCGCTTGCGTACAGATCAGCCTGGGCCAAGAGCTGCTTGTCCTCGGGGCTCCACGCCCACAGCTTCACGTGATGGGGCCCCGGCGAAACCAGCGCCAGCTCGAAGGTGCCGTCGACGCCGGTCTGAATGCTCTGGCCGCCCAGGTGCTGGGCCCACACCCGATCCAGCGTGCTGGCCGAAGCGGGCTCCTCGACCGTGAGCCCGACCCACGCCAGCGGCCGGCCCAGGCGGTCGACCACGCGCCCGGTCACCTTGTGGGCGCGCTGCCCGGACAGCGTGAAATCGAGCGTTCGCTCGTCGCCCGGTCGCAAGCTCAGGTGCCCAAGCGCCGCCTGGACCTCTTCGTGGTCGTCCAAGATCGCATAGACAGTCACCTCACCCGTGGGCGCGCTCTCGAGCCGGTATTCTCCGGTATCACCGGTCAAGTCCCAGATTTCCTCCGCGGCCGACCTCTGGAACACCCCGACGCGCACGCCTTCGAGCGCGCTGCCGTCGGGCGCCCGCACGCGGCCATGCACGCGCGGCGCCGGCTCGAGCGTGACCTCGACGCCGCCCGGTCGGGCGGCTGCGGCTAGCTCGGGGCCGCGCAGCGCCGCCTCCAGGAAACCATCGGCGCGCACGACCAGCGCGCGTGGCTGGAGCGGGCCCGCGTCGCCATCGGGCTCGACCTCGAAGGTGCCGTCGTCGTCCGTGACGAAGTCGGCGAGCGGCTCGTCCTCGCACGGGTCGCGAAGGCACAACATCACGTTCGCTTCGGCAATCGGGCGGCCGTCCCGACCCGAGGTCACGGTGCCGCGGTAGGCCTTTGTGGGAGCCGCCGCAGGCGCGCCCGCACGCAGAGGCTGGGGACGCGTGGGCGCTGGCTCGGCCCCGGCTGCGCCCCTGGCCTCCTCCACGCGCAGGTCCGCTGACGCGACCCGCCTGGACGAGACCAACCAATGCACGGCGTACACGACAAGCGCCGCCGCGCACGCAAACCGCACGACCCGCACGCTGCGCTGACCTCTTGGAAGCTTTAGACGCTCGAGACGGTCCCAGGTTCTTTCGTCCGCATCAGCGGCCCTTCTCCTCGACCGGGAAGTACTCGTCGCCGCGGAAGCGAAAGCGTGCCCGCCGCTGCTCGCCCCACGGAAGCAGGATGGGCAGCATGTCGTCGGCCGGCTGCTCCGTCATGGCGTCCTGCCGGAGCCCACTCGACGGCTGCGCCTCCACGACGATGTCGTGCCCGCGCCCGCGCGCCAGGAACGCGTAGTGGTTTTCGAGGCGGCTCGAGCCGATCTGCTTGGCCACCTCGCAGGCAAAGGTGCGCTTGAAGGTGGGTCCTACGATCTTCCACACCGCCAGCACGTCGCGCGAGCCGCCGCCCCCGTGCTCGACATAGCGCACCACCACCGAGTGCTTGCCGTCGCCGGCCAGATCCAACACCCGAAACTCCTTGAGGTCGTGAACATCCTGCACCGGGATCTCGAAATACAAATAATCCTTGCCGATCACGCCCACCACCTTGCCCACGCGCACCACCCGCTCGAGCCCCGGATCGCCGCCCATGTCGTACATGCGGTCGAACGCGACGTCGGTTCGCTTGGCGCCGATGGCGTCCAGGAAGGCCTTGTACAGCTCGTCGCCCTCGCCCAGCACGAAGGCCCCGATGCGCCGCTCGGCGGTCGACATCATGGCGTCCTGCTTGAGCGGCACCCGGGAGTCGGCGTCGCCGACCGCAACCGCACCTCGTACCTGACCCACTCCGGGCGACCATCCGGGCACCAGCCGCCACGGGATCGCCACCTCCACAGACCAGCCTTTGGGCTGCATGGCCTCGGCGACCTCGATGCCGGGCGGGGTTTTCTTGGCGCTGCCCCACTTGACCACGCGCGGAATGTCCGCGTGCAGATCGGCCGGGTAGATGACCAGCCGCCGGCCTGCACCGAAGAGGATGACGACGTGATCTTCCTGCGGCTTCGCCTTGCGCGTGCGCACCAGCCGCTCGTCGTGCACGTCGATGGCCAGATACAGCCGCCGCTCGTCATAGTTGCAGCGAGTGATGAAAGAGAGATCGTCGGGCCCGTCCCAGCTCTTGCCGCGCACGTGCGCCGCGTCCTGCGTGTAAAGGCCCGGCACGTCTTTCCAATCGTTGAGCAGGCCGTCGATCTGGATCACGTCGGGCTCGACCGCGCCGCACGGGATGTCGCGCGCCGCGGCCGCGAGCGGTGCGCCGAGCACCGCCAGCACTACGAAAGTCTTCACGGAATTTACATGATAGCCGTCCCGCCGCGTCGTTGTCCATGCCCCCCGGCTGTGCTACAAGACGCGAGTCATGTTTGAGACCCTGACGCGCGGTTTTCGCGCCGCCAAGCAGCGCCTGCAGGGCCGGGCCGAGCTCTCGCCCGAGATCGTCGACGAGGCGCTGCGCGAGGTGCGGCTGTCGCTGCTCGAGGCCGACGTCGAGTTCAAGGTGGTCAAAGCGTTCCTGGAGCGGGTGAAGGAAAAGACGATCGGGCTCAGCGTCGACCTGAAAGCCAAATCGACCGAGCATGGGGTCGTGCGCGTCACTCCCGATCAGCACTTCGTCAAGATCTGCCAGGACGAGCTGATTGCGCTGATGGGCCCGGTCGACACCACGATCCGCACGGCCAAGCGCGGCCCGACCGGGATCATGATGGTGGGGCTGCAGGGCTCGGGCAAGACGACCACGGTCGGCAAGCTGGCGCGCTATCTCGAGAAGAAGCACAAGAAGCCGTGCCTGGTGGCGGCCGACGTGTATCGGCCGGCCGCCATCCAGCAGCTCCAGGTGCTGGGCGAGCAGCTCGAGATGCCGGTGTTCGCCGACGTGGAATCGAAGGATCCGGTCGACATCTGCGCGCGCGCGGTCGAGTGGGCGCATACCAGCGGCCGCGACGTGGTGCTGTTCGACACCGCAGGGCGTCTGGCGATCGACGAGCCGCTCATGCAGGAGCTGGCCAACATCGATCAACGCGTTCAGCCGGCCAACATCTTTCTGGTCTGCGACGCCATGATCGGCCAGTCCGCGGTCGAGACCGCCAAGGCGTTCAACGAGCGCCTCAACCTCGACGGGGTCATCCTGACCAAGCTCGACGGCGACGCTCGCGGTGGCGCCGCGCTGTCGATCAAGGAGGTGACCGGCAAGCCCATCAAGTTTCTGGGCATGGGCGAGGCGCTCGACAAGCTCGAGGAGTTTCGGCCCGAGGGTCTGGCCAGCCGCATCCTCGGCATGGGCGACATCGTCGGGCTCATGCAGGAGTTCGAGGAGGTCGTCGACGCCGAGAAGGCGGAGCAGGACGCCATCCGGATGCTCAAGGGGAAGTTCGAC
>Ga0126376_10001609_pt1 | contig 12300 bp, 10 predicted proteins | sample PanSoiMetPlot_15_FD_92760 | JGI IMG/M metagenome (GOLD analysis project Ga0126376, IMG submission 92760) | Tropical forest soil microbial communities from Panama - MetaG Plot_15 | ecosystem: Environmental > Terrestrial > Soil > Tropical forest > Bulk soil | place: Panama | collected 2016-02-17
CCGCGGATTTGCAGAAAGAAGGCGTGGGAACGGGGATTGATACGCTCCGTGCGAACGTTGAGCTGCAGAACGAAAAGCAGTTGTTGATTCAGGCGGAAAACGATCGTGACTCTTCCTTGTTTATTTTGAGCCGACTCTTGAATCTCGATCCGCGGCAAAAAATCGAATTGGGGGATTCGCTGAGCTTTTTCGATACGCCGCAACCAGAGATGGAGCCGAGCATTGATGCGGCTCTGGCGGCGCGGCAGGAATGGAAATCGCTCGAGCAGCAGGTCAAAGCGGCGCGGCACGACAAGCAGGCTTCGCAGGCAGAGCGCTTGCCGTCGCTGCGGTTTGACGGCAACTGGGCGTATCAGGGAATCAGTTCGACGACGGGAATTCCGGTTTACACCTACCAAGTGGGCGCGGTGATGCCGCTTTTTACCGGCGGGCGGATTCACGCGGAGATCGTCAAAGCGGATTTGCAATTGAAAGTGCTGGAAGAGCAGAAGGCGGATTTGCGCAATTCGATTGCGCTCGATGTGAAGACGGCGCTGCTCAATTTGGAATCGGCGCGGAACGAAGTGCAGGTGGCGAACCTGGGTGTGGAGTTGGCGAAACAGGAAGTGGATCAGGCGCGCGACCGGTTCAAAGCGGGCGTCGCCAACAACATTGAAGTGATTCAAGCGCAAGATGCGTTGGCACGCGCGAATGACAACCAGATTGTGGCGCTGTACCGGTTCAACCAAGCGCGTGCGGATTACGCTCGCGGAATCGGGCAGATGGAAAGAGTTTACGCGAAGTAAGAAGAGGGGATTTTTTCAAAGAGGAAACCGGGATGAGTATCGAAATCGAAGTTGGGCTAGAGAACGCAACAAAAGTGAAGCCGAAGACAGAAGAACTCCGGCTGGACGAAGAACTGGTCGCAGCGAAGCCGCAATCGAAGTTGCGCCGGGCTTTGATTTTTGGCGGCGCAGCGGTCTTTGTGATCGTTGCGGGCCTCTTCATTTATTACTTCAACCGCGAAAGCACGGATGACGCACAGGTGGACGGGCACATCACGCCGATTTCGGCGAAGGTATACGGCCGCGTGTCGGACGTGCTGGTGGACGACAACCAGCCGGTGAAAGCGGGGCAGCCGCTAGTGAAACTCGATCCTCGTGATTATCAAGCGGCACTGAACCAGGCAAAGGGCCAGCTGGCACTGGCGGAAGGCGAAGCGCAATCGGCGGGAGTGGATGTGCCGAGGACCCGCGAGAACACGGCGAGCGGCACATCGAGTGCCGATGCCCAGTTGCTGCAAACGCAAGCGGACGCGATGCGCGCGCAGGTTGCTTATGACCAGGCGAGGACGGCGGATTTGGCGTGGGCGCAAGCGAACATTGATAAGAGCCGCGCGAATGCGCAGCTAGGGCAGGCGGATTTGGCGCGGTTCAAGCCGCTTATGGAAAAAGACGAGATTTCAAAGCAGCAATACGACGCGGCGAAAGCGAATGCGGATGCAACGGCGAGCGCGCTAAAGGCGGATGAAGAGAAGTTCGCACAGGCGCAGCGCGGCGTGGACATTGCAAAGGCGCAACTGGAAGCGGCGAAGGCTCGCGTGCAGCAGGCACAGGCCGGAGTTCTTGCGGCGAAGGCCGATACGAAGCAAGTGGCAATAAAGCAGGCGGATGCTGCGGCGAAGATTGCGAAGGTGCAGCAGGCACGCGCGGCGGTGGAAGCGGCGCAGCTGAATTTGGAGTACGCGACGATTACGGCACCGGTGGATGGAGTCGTGACGCACAAGCAAGTAGAGATCGGACAGGTTGTGCAGCAGGGGCAGGGATTGCTGGTGGTTGTGCCGCTGCATAACGTTTGGGTGACGGCGAACTTTAAAGAAACGCAGTTGAAGAAGATGAAGCCGGGGCAAAAGGCAGAAGTGAAGGTCGATACGTACGGCAAGACGTTCAGTGGACACGTGGACTCGATCGCAGGCGCAACGGGCGCGGTGCTGAGTTTGCTTCCGCCGGAAAACGCAACGGGCAACTACGTGAAAGTCGTGCAGCGCATTCCCGTGAAGATCGTGCTCGATCCGATTCCACAGGAAAAGGCAGTGCTGCGTCCGGGAATGAACGTCGAAGCGACCGTTGTAACGAACTAATGAGTAAGCGCCAAGTGTAATAAGAGAAGAGCGAAAAAGGGCGAACGTGAAGAACAGGCTGCTAGCCAAGTTGAGAATGCCGGACGGGACGATCAACCCCTGGGTGATCGCGGTGACGGTGACGCTCGCCACGTTCATGGAAGTGCTGGACACGTCGATAGCAAACGTGGCGCTGCCGCACATTTCGGGGAGTTTGTCGGCGGGAGCGGATGAATCGACGTGGGTACTGACGTCGTACCTGGTTTCTAACGCGATTATTTTGCCGCTTTCGGGATGGCTTTCGTCACTGGTGGGGCGCAAGCGGTTCTACATGGCGTGCGTGGCGCTGTTCACGGTGAGTTCGTTTTTGTGCGGATTGGCGCCGAGTCTGGGCGTGCTCGTGTTGTTTCGGATTTTGCAAGGCGTGGGCGGCGGAGGTTTGCAGCCGAGCGAGCAGGCGATTCTGAACGACACGTTTCCGCTGGAAAAGCGCGGGATGGCGTTTGCGGTGTACGGAATCGCGGTTGTTGTGGCGCCAACGATCGGGCCGTGGCTGGGCGGATGGATTACCGACAATTTTTCATGGCGCTGGATTTTCTACATCAACGTGCCGGTGGGAATAATTTCGCTGATTTTGACGTCTTTCCTGATCAGCGATCCGCCGTACATGAAGAAAGCGAAGCCGAGCGAAGGATTCCGCGTGGACTACATCGGAATCGGGCTGATCAGCTTGGGCCTGGGCAGCATGCAGATCATTTTGGACAAGGGCCAACGCGAAGATTGGCTGGCGAGCAATTTCATTGTGACGTTTGCGGTGCTAATGGTCGTTGGATTGGTGGCGGCGGTTTTCTGGGAAATGAAGCAAGACCATCCTGTTGTGGATTTGAGGATGCTCAAGAACCGCAATTTTGCCATTGCGACGACGGCAATGTTTTTCCTGGGATTCGTGCTGTATTCGAGCACGGTGCTGATTCCACAGATGCTGCAGCAGTTGTTGGGCTACTCGGCGGAGTTGGCGGGGCTGGCACTGTCGCCGGGCGGCGCAGTGATCATGCTGATGATGCCGGTCGTGGGCTTTTTGGTTTCGAAAGTGGATACGAGGATCCTGATTTCGCTCGGATGCATCGTGTGCTCCATATCGCTTTTTGTAATGGCGGGATGGAATTTGCAATTGGATTACCGGCACGCGGTGTACGGGCGAATGCTGCAGAGCTTTGGGCTGGCGTTTCTGTTCATTCCGATCAACGTGTCGGCGTTCGCGTACGTGCCGAAAGAAAAAACGAACATGGGCACGGGAATCATCAATCTGGCCCGAAACGTAGGCGCGAGCGTGGGAATTGCGACGGTGACGACTTTGCTCGAGCGGAGAACGCAGGCGCACACGGCGCGGCTCATCGAGCACGCGAATCCGTTTAGCGTGGCGTATCAGAAAGTGATCGCAGGATTTACGGCAACATTTGCGTCCGCGGGTTCGACCAGCGCAGATGCTGCGGCAAGGGCGACGGGCATGGTTTACGGGATGGTGCAAAGGCAAGCGGCAATGCAGTCGTTCATAGACAACTACTACCTTCTCGGCCTGGTTTTTCTGATCGTGCTGCCGATCATGCTGTTGCTGAAGAAGCCGAAAGGGGCAGTGAACGCGCCGGTGCACTGAGTCTGGCGGGAAGAGTTTCTGCTCGGGTGTTGAGCGAAAAAAGTTTTGTTTGCAATAGGGGGCAAAATGGCAACACAAGTCGCAGTGGGAATGGAACTGAATGAAGCGAAGCTGATCCGCGCGGGGCAACGCGGAGATGCGCAAGCGATGGACACACTGTTCAAGCGTTATCAACGTCCGTTGTTTCAGACCGCGCTTCGCGTGTTGGGAAACGCAGAGGACGCGGAAGACGCTCTGCAGGAAGGAATGCTCTCGGCGTACCGAAACATAAAGCGGTTCGAAGGGCGTTCGCAATTTTCAACGTGGCTGACGCGAATCGTGATCAACGCGGCGCTGATGCGCCGGAGAAGCATGAAGGCCCGGCCTGCGGTATCGCTCGATGAGCCGGTACGCGAAGACGAATTGCCGGCAAGCGAACGGTACGCGGACGACAGTCCGAATCCGGAACAGGTTTTCGTGGGGACGGAACTGCGTGAAATGATCAACGAAAACCTGGACGAGCTGTCGCCGCTGTTGAAATCGGCGTTTGTTCTGCGCGAAGTGCAGGGCTATTCGACGGGGGAAGCGGCAAAAACGCTCGGAGTCACTGAAAATACGCTGAAGGCGCGGCTGTGGCGCGCGCGACATCAGCTTGCGGAACGCCTCGGCAGCCGGTTGCGCCGGATGAAGGACGGCATGACGGGCGGTGGCTTGGGCGACGCAGAGTGCAGCTACTGCTAAGGCTGAGGCAAAGGAAAAGGAAGTAGTGAAGGAAACAAAGGACGAAGAGGCCGGCGAGAAGCCGGCCTCTTTCGTTTTCTAAGAACGCGAACGTCGCCGCTGCCCTTTGGTACAGGTTAGAGCGGAGGCACACTGTGACACGGAGGTGCTGAGGGTTGCTAATCTGGGAGTGTCCGACGGACGAAGGAGCAGCGACGTGAATAAGACTTTGAATTTGATCCTGATGATTCTGATGGCAGGCTTGTCGGTCATGGAAGGGTACAACATTGCGCAAAACGGCGCGAACGCGAGAAACGTATTGTTCTGCCTGCTATTTGCGGCGTTTGCCGTGCGGCGGTTTTTGATTCATCAAAAGTACAGCGCCGCGTAGCGCGGACCTAGCTGCGGGCCGCGGCGGGAAAAAGGCCCAGGACTCGGAGGACACTGGTGGCTTTGCGCGCTTCTGTGAGTGCGGCCTGAAGTTCAGCGGGAGAAGCCGCCTCGACGTCGATGAAAAATTGATATTCAAAGGGCCGCCCGTGGATCGGGCGGCTTTCGATTTTTTGCAGGTTAACGCCGTGACGAGCGAAAGGTTCAAGGGCTGCGAGAAGCGCGCCGGGCTTGTGGGCGAGGCGCAATGCGATGGACATTTTATGGGCTTCGGGAGAAGCAAAGTCTGCCACCATCTCCTGGGGGACAAGCAAAACAAAGCGGGTAAAGTTCTCCGGGTTGTCGTGAATATTTTCGGCGAGGATGGCGCCGCCGTAAATTGTTGCTGCGCGTCGAGAGGCGATTCCGGCAAAGGATTTGTCGTCGCGAGCCATGACTTCACGTACGCTGCCGGCCGTGTCTTCGGTTGCGACGCGTTTCAGATTGGGATGCGCTAGAAAGAAGTTTTCGCACTGGGCGAGAGCGACCGGGTGAGAAGAGACTGAGCGCAAATCGGAGAGCGTTGCGCCCGGACAGCCGATGAGTTGATGCTCGATGTGCAGGATCGTTTCCGCGACCATTGCAAGATTGCTTTCGAGAAGCAGGTCGTAAACACGAACGACGGAACCCGCGAGCGTGTTTTCGACTGGCGCGAGGAGAGCATCGGCGTCGCCATCGGAAATTGCTGTGAACGCGGAATCGAAAGTGGAGCGCGGCACGGTGGTGATAGATTCGCCGAGGAGTTGAACAGCAGCAGCTTCACTGAACGCACCGCGTTCGCCCTGGAATGCGACGCGCGTGGATTTTAGTTTTGCGAGGGCGACGCTGCTGCCCGAATCACCAGCCAATGCGGCCTCCGTTTTGGCAGCGGCAACAGGATGGCCGCTTGCTGGACGGGAGTATAATTCAACGCATGATACCGAAACGCGCCCCAGTCACCCGTCCGCAGTCCGATGAGTATGCCCCATATTACGAGAAATATGTTTCGCTGATTGCGAGCGACGATATTATCGGGGCGCTTGAATCACAGCGCGTGCAAATGGCGCAGCTCTTGGCGGCCCGCAGCGATCGCGAAGGAAATTTTCGATATGCGCCGGACAAATGGTCGGTGAAAGAAATTATCGGGCACATTTGCGACGCGGAGCGGATTTTTGCGTATCGCATGTTGTGCATAGGGCGCGGAGACAAGACCCCTTTGCCGGGATTCGAACAGGACGACTACATTCCAACGGGCAATTTCAGTGCACGAACTCTAGCTGGGCTAGCAGTGGAATTTGCAGCGGTGCGGGCGGCGACGATGGCCCTTGTACATAGTTTGCCGCAGGATGCGTGGACGCGCGTTGGAACTGCGAGCAACAATCCAGTTTCTACGCGGGCGCTGGCTTACATTATTGCGGGTCATGAAATGCATCATCGAAGGATTCTGGACGAGAAGTATTTTCCGGCAATTCCAAGAGCGTAGGACGCACCCGCTTCCACCGGACAATTAGGTAAGGCTAGTGGCGACTCGTGCCGCACCTGCGGTGCTCGCATCTCGCGAGAATGCACACCCAACCATTACCCTTCGCAAACGGCGCTCAGGGCAAGCGGGCAGGGCTAAATAATGCCGCACCTCCTGTGCTTGAATCGACCCATGTGCTTTCGTTTTTGAGTGGTGGATCCATTGTTCCCGAACAGAGGCTCAGAGTGAGATGCGGACACCGTCCACGTATACACGATGAAAGGGCCGAGAAGGAGGCGACTCGATATTCGAGATTTGAGCGCGGCAGACGACAGCGTGGCGCTTGGGTTCGCGATGTTCTGCGCTTTTTTCCTTCTGCCTTGCGAGTGCAGAAATGCGAACCGAGCGAAGCAAGTACGCAACTAAGAGCAACCACTCGCGAGTACCGAACCTACAAGCACGGACAAAATTGATTGCAAGAGAGAATTTAATAATCCTCTAGGGTAATAAGACTGTGTGTTTTATTGTCGGTATATTCGCCTGAGTTTCGCTTGTGCGATGAAGAGTCAGCGATAGCCTTTTCGGGCCGATTTTTGTGTCCTCTTTTTGAATCGGAAAACGGCAAGGAGTGATTTGCTCCGCCAAGCCGTGGCTGATAAAATTTGGAGTTTGTCGGACCGCGTCCATTCGAATTAGGGTAGAAATGGCGTGGCGCGGCAACCTCCAGAATAAGCGGGCAACCGCCAAGAAGTCCTAGAGCGAAACCAAACTCGGCGCGGAATGAGCTGCGGCGGGTTCCGGACCCGGCGACGGGTTCCAGCCGAAGGGAGATTCAGCGTGGCAAAGTACGATGTGGCGATTATCGGGAGCGGTCCCGGCGGATACGTCGCAGCCATTCGGGCCGGAGAGTTGGGATTGAAGACGATCGTCGTTGAGAAAGATCCCTATCTCGGAGGCACCTGCCTGCACGTCGGCTGCATTCCAACGAAAGTGCTGCTGCATCACGCAGAAATCTACGACCACATCAAGGACGCTATGGAGTATGGGATCGAAGTGAGTGGGGCAAAGCTCAACTGGGGCACGACGCTGGCAAGGAAAGACAAAATCGTCAAGAAGCACGCGAAAGGCATCGAGTTTCTTTTCAAGAAAAACAAAGTGGAGTGGAAGCAGGGCTGGGGTCGTTACGAAAGTCCCGGAAAAATCAGCGTCGAGAAGGACGGCAAGAAAGAGACGATTGAGGCTTCGAACATTTTGATGGTGAGCGGCTCGGAAGCGAAGTCCCTGCCCGGAATCGAGCCGGATCACAAAACGATTTTGACAAACCGATCGATTTTGGAATTGCCGGAGATTCCGAAGACGCTGATTGTTGTAGGAGCGGGCGCGGTTGGAGTGGAGTTTGCTTCGATTTACAACTCGTTTGGAACGCAGGTGACGATTCTGGAAGCGCTGCCGCGTGTGGTGCCGGTCGAAGACGAAGAAATCTCGACGGAGCTGGAAAAGGCGTTTAAGAAGAAAAACATCGCGATACAGACTGGTTGCAACGTTGAGAGTGTGAAGAAAGACGCGAAAGGCGTGACGGTTTCTTTTAAGGATAAGGATGGAAAACCGCAGACGTTGCAGGCGGAGAAGTTGTTGCTTGCGGTAGGGCGCAAGGCGATGACGGATGGATGCGGGCTGGAGAAGTCCAAAGCGAAAGTGGAGCGCGGATTTGTGCATGCCGGACCGCACATGGAAACGGATGAAAGAGGCTTGTACGCGATTGGGGATATTGTTGCGGGGCTGCCGCAGCTGGCTCATGCCGCGATGATGGAGGGAATCATCGCGGTGACGCACATTGCGGGCAAGCCAACGCAGCCGATCCGGAAAGACCGCATTCCGAACGCGACCTACTGCGAGCCGCAGATTGGTTCCATTGGATTAACAGAAAAGCAAGCGCGAGACGCGGGCTACAGAGTGAAGACAGGAAAGTTTCCTTTTGTCGGGAACAGTAAGGCGACGATTCTGAACAATCACGGCGGATTTATCAAAGTTGTGAGCGACGAAAAGTACGGCGAAGTGCTCGGAATCCACATCATCGGGCCGCTCGCGACGGAAATTTTGTCGGAGGGGCGGCGGTGCTGAATCTTGAAGGCACAATCGACGACATGATGAACATGGTTCACGCGCACCCGACAGTGTGGGAAGCGCTGGGGGACAGTTTCGCGAGTGTGCGAGGATTGCAGATCAACGTCTGAGAATCAGAGAACGTGGCGGAAGCACTCCAAGTCGATCTCGGTTTGATTCCGTACGCGGAAGCGTATGCGCTGCAAAAGCGAATTGTGGCCGCGCGGAAGCAAGGCTTAATCGAGGACGTTCTTCTATTCTGCGAGCACCCGCATGTGATTACTCAGGGACGCAACGGGAAGCGTGAACACGTGCTGGCCAGCGAAAATGTTCTGCGGCAGAAGGGCGTCGAGTTTTTCGAAACAAGCCGCGGCGGGGACGTGACATATCACGGACCTGGGCAGAGTGTGGCGTATCCGATTTTGAACTTGGGCGCGATTCGGCGCGATGTTGTTTGGTATGTGCGCATGTTAGAAGAGGCGATGATTCGCGCGACGGAGGAATTTGGGATCGAGGCGGGGCGTGAGGCGGGGAAGACGGGAGTTTGGGTGAAACCCAGACGAGCGGATGCATTGAAGAGAGATTCCTCGACTTCGTTCGGAATGACAGACAAAGAACCTCCGGAGAAACTTGCGGCGATTGGTGTGCACATCAGCCGGTGGGTTACGTCGCATGGGCTCGCGTACAATGTTTCGACGGATTTGCGGAATTTTGAGCTGATTGTGCCATGCGGGATTGCTGACCGGAAAGCGACGTCGCTGGAAAAATTGCTTGGTCGGCGAGTGGATTTGGCAGAAGTGAAACCGAAACTGGCAAAGCATTTGGGTGAAGTGTTTGGGCTCGAGTTGCTGCGGACAAGCCGCGCAGAATTGCTAGAAATGCTGGAAGCGGTGGAGCAACCGGTCGAGGCCACGGCGTAAGGATGGCAGCGGAGAAGCGAATGGCGAAAGCACTAACAAAACAGCAGCATTTGGATTTGTACTACTACATGCGGCTGAATCGAGCCGTCGAAGACACGATGGTGAAGCTTTTCCGCCAGAATAGAATTGTTGGTGGGCTTTATTCGAGTTTGGGACAGGAAGCGGTTTCCGTTGGAACGGCGTTTGCGTTGGAGAAAAAAGACTGGCTGGCGCCGATGATTCGCAACATTGGTGCGCTTATCGTAAAAGGTGTCCCGCCCCGCGACGTCTTTATGCAGCACATGGCGAAGTACGATTCACCGACGAAAGGCAAAGACGGTACGAGCCACTTCGGCGATCTTGAGAATTTGCACATCGTTTCGCCCATTTCGATGCTGGGCGATCTGATTCCCGTGATGACGGGTGTGGCGATGGCGGGCCGCTACCTCGGCCATAGGATTGTCGCCATGACTTGGATTGGCGATGGAGGCAGTTCGACGGGCGTGTTTCACGAGGGCTTGAATTTCGCAGCGACGCAAAAGGCCCCGTTTGTGCTGGTGCTGGAAAATAATTTGTGGGCGTATTCGACGCCCGTGAAGCGGCAAGTGCCGGTGGAAAACCTGGCGGACCGCGCAAAAGCGTACGGCGTGAAAAGTTTCATTGTAGACGGGAACGATGTAGCGGCCGTTTATACGACCGCAAAAGAAGCCGTGGAACTTGCTCGTAATGGCGAAGGGCCGATTCTGATTGAGGCGAAAACGTTCCGCCGCATGGGCCACGCGCAGCATGATCCTGCCGAATATGTTCCTCCCGATATGAAGAAGTATTGGGAAGAACGCGACCCGATTGCGCGCCACGAGAAGTTTTTGTTCAAAGAAAAGCTTTTCGATGAAAAGGGGAAAAAGGAGATCGAAGCGAAGATCAACGCTCTGCTCGAAAAAGAACGCGACTTTGCGGAAAACTCTCCATTTCCCCCGGCGGCATTTGCAGAGCACGGCGTTTACTGCACCGGTGACGATTGCCACAAGATTCGCGCGAAATGGGAACGCCCGGTTTCTGAAGTGGCACCGCCGAAGTCGAGTGTGCCTGCGGTTTGGGCCATCGAAGGATTTGGGGTGGGCAAAGGCTCAGGCGGTGGCAGCGCACCGATTCATTTTGGAGATACGGAGAAACGCGAGCAAAAAGAAGAGGCCGCCGTTTCGAATAACGGCGCAAAGAGCGCGGGGAAGAAACCCGCAAAGCCTGCGAAGAAAGCCGTTGCGCGAAAGGCAGGGCGGTAGTCATGGCTGCTAATGGAGGGGCCCAAGTCACCTTTCTCGATGCCATCAAACAGGCGATGTTTGAAGAGATGGAGCGCGATCCAACCGTTGTCTTGCTCGGCGAAGATGTTGGCGTTTACGGTGGCGCGTTCAAGACGAGCGAAGGCCTGCTTGCGAAATTCGGCTGGGAGCGCGTGATTGATACGCCGATCAGCGAAAGCGCTATTATCGGCGCGGCCTGCGGCATGAGCTATCTCGGCTTGCGCCCGATTGCCGAAATGCAATTCATTGATTTCATTGTTTGCGCGTTCAATCAGATTACGAACTTCGTGGCGAAGGGACATTATTTGTGGGATGCGCCCGCGCCGATGGTGATTCGCGGGCCTTCAGGCGGCGGAGTGCACGGCGGACCGTTTCACTCCGCAAACCCGGAAATGTATTTCGTGCACACGCCAGGATTGAAGGTCATTTATCCCTCGACGCCGTATGACGCGAAGGGATTGCTAAAGGCTGCGATTCGCGACAACAATCCGGTGCTTTTCTTTGAGCACAAGTTCTTGTATCGCCGCATCAAGGGAGAGATTCCCGACGGCGATTATGTTGTGCCCATCGGCAAAGCAGCTGTGCGGCGCGAGGGAAAGCATCTAACCATAGTGAGCTATGCGGCGATGATGCACACTTCGCTCGAGGCGGCTGAAGAACTCGCAAAAGAAGGCATTGAAGCCGAAGTGATCGATTTGCGCACGCTTGCGCCGCTCGATTCGGACACGATCGTCGAATCTGTCAAGAAGACAAACCGGTGCCTGGTCGTGCACGAAGATACGAAAACAGGCGGTATCGCGGGAGAAATCTCGGCAATACTCTGTGAACGCGCTTTCGGCCACTTGGATGGCCCGCTGACGCGCGTCACCGCGCTTGATACGCCCGTTCCCTACGCACCCACTTTGGAAGACTACTTTTTACCAAACAAAGAAAAGGTAGTTCACGCAGCGCGCGAGCTGGCGAGATACTAGTTTTACGAATCAGAGGAGAACGCAATGGCTGCCGATGTCGTAATGCCCCAGATGGGGGAAAGCATTTTCGAAGGAACGATCACCAAGTGGCTGAAAAAACCTGGTGACAAAGTGGAGCGTGACGAGCCGCTCTTCGAGATTTCCACGGACAAGGTGGACGCGGAAATTCCGTCGCCGTCGGCAGGCGTGCTGAAAGAGATTAAGGTCAGCGAAGGGCAGACTGTGCCGATCAACACGGTGGTTGCCGTGATTGATGCCGCTGGTTCTGCGGCCGCGGCTTCTGCACCGGCTCCGGCAAAACCCGCGCCAGCTGCTGCCGCTGCAGCGCCTGCTCCGGCACCTTCGCCGAAGCCGCAGATTGTTCCGCCACCCGCACCACAGCCGGTCGCGGCGCCCGCTGCAAGTGCCGCAAAAGAAGGCACGCGCGTGCACTCGTCGCCGCTTGTGCGCCGCATGGCCAAAGAGCATGGAATCGATTTGACCACGGTTCCCGGTACTGGTGCTGGTGGCCGCGTAAGCAAACAGGATATTGAAGCGGCTATATCCGGCGCTGCGCCGGCTCCGGCGTATCAAGCTCCTGCATCGACAGCGGCTCCCGCGCGGACCTCTCCGCCGCCTCCCGTTGCCCCGGCTCCCGTGGCAGGTCCGGGCGGCCCGGCAGCTCATGGAACGCAGTACGTTCCCGCGTTGCAGCTCGGCGTGCCG
>Ga0126376_10001610_pt1 | contig 12299 bp, 9 predicted proteins | sample PanSoiMetPlot_15_FD_92760 | JGI IMG/M metagenome (GOLD analysis project Ga0126376, IMG submission 92760) | Tropical forest soil microbial communities from Panama - MetaG Plot_15 | ecosystem: Environmental > Terrestrial > Soil > Tropical forest > Bulk soil | place: Panama | collected 2016-02-17
AGGTACAGCGGCGCCAGGTTTTCGAGCACGCCCAGGAGCATCCCGCCGACGACGGCGCCCGGCATGGAGCCGAAACCGCCGAGGACCGCGGCGGTGAATCCGTTGATGGCGACCAGTCCCATCTTCGACGAGAGGAAGATGACCGGCGCGACCAGGACGCCGGCGACCGCGCCGACGACTGAGGCGATCACCCATGACGACGAGTAGACCTGCTCGACGCTGATGCCCATGAGCCGTGCCGCCCGCTGGTTCTGCGCGACCGCACGCATCGCCCGGCCCAGGCGCGTCCAGCGGAACAACGCGCCGAGCGCGAGCATGAGCACCAGCGAGGCGCCGATGATGCCGAGCGACTCCGGCGCCACGCGCGCCGGGCCCACCGCGAGCGGCCGGTTGCCGAAGAACGAGGGGAATGGGAACTCGTCGTGGGTCCACGCGGCACCGGCGGCCGAGCGCAGCATTAGCGAGAGACCGAGCGTGATGATCAGCACGTCGAAGTGGGTCGCCGAGATCGCGTGGCGGATGACCAGCCGCTCCAGGAGAAAGCCGAGCAGCGCGGCGGCGACGACGGCCACCAGCAGCGCGACGAGGAGCGGCGCCCGCAGCACCTGCAGCGCCGTGAAGCCCACGAATGTCGAGACCATCAGCATCTCGCCCTGCGCGAAGTTGAGCGTGCGCGTGGCGTTGTAGACGATCACGAGGCTCAGCGCCATCAGCGCGTAGATCGATCCGGTGGCCAGGCCGCTGATGACGACGTGGACGAGGGCGGCCCAGGTCATGAGGCCACGAAGCGACAGACGGGGGCCCCCATCGCGGCGCACGCGGTCTCGACGACGGTGCACGACCGGTCGAGGGTCGCCGCGGCGAGCGACTCGAGCACGCCGCCGAGCGTGAGCCCTCCGCGGCCGTCGGCGTCGAGCGCCGGCGGCGCGCTCAACGAATCACCTTCGCCCAGATCGGCGACTCCCAGCCTTGCTCGAAAAATCCGCGGATCTCGCGCCGGCTGAAGTCGCCGAGCCCGAGGTGCTCGAGCGCCCGGCCGCGACCGGAGAGCTCGCGGCCGAGGAGCGCCCCGAACGTCAGCAGGAGCCCCGAGACACCCGGCGTGTCCACGCCGGCGGCGCGTCCGGCCGACTCGAAGAGCGCCAGACCGAAGGCCGCGTCTTCGGTAACGTAGCGGTGCTGCATGGTGACGATCTCGCTCCAGAGTCCGCTCGCGAGCAGCTTGGCCTTGGCACCGGCGCCGTAGAGGCCCTCGGCCGCGCGCCCCTCGTCGTAGTACGTCGCCAGCTCGTAGTGCGGCGCCGAATAGCCCCATCCCTTTCGCGTCGCGATGCGCTCGGCGTCGACCACGTCGATCAGGCGCCGGACGCTCGGCGTGGTCCCCGCAGCATGAATGTCGAAGCGCCCGCCGTCGATCGCGCCCGCGTTCAGGAGCACGAGCGGCGGGTGGATCACGGGGCCCGCGTTCGTCAACGCGGCGTCGAGCGCGTCGGCGCACGGCCGCGCGGCCGGGAACAGATCGGCCAGTCGCGCGACGGTCTGCCTGGTGCGCGAGGCCGGAAAGACGCCGAGCGGCAGGTTGGCCGCGCGCACGGGCGCCGACACCGCCACCGGTCCTGTCTTGCGCGTCAGATACGGTAGCGTGCCGGTCTCGGCGAGGGCGAAGGGCAGCCGCGCGCCGGCGCGGGCGAGCGCGCGCGCGATCGCGTAGCTGCCGAGCGTCCCGGGCGTGAGCAGGAGGATCTGGCGGTCGCTCACGTGCGGCGCCAGGCTCTTGGCCAGCTCGCCGTGGCCCGTCGCGGGAATCGCGGCGATGACGATCTCGGCGCCCGCGATCGCCTGGCCGAGATCGGTCGTGGCCCCCGCGAGCCTCGCGGCCCCCGAGCACCCCTCGGCAGCGAGCGCGATCGTCGGATCGCCGGCGAGCGGTCCCAGCGTCTGGGCCGACCGCGCCCACAGGCGAACCGTATGGCCCGCGAGCGCGAGGTCGGCCGCGACCGTGAATCCGCCGTGGCTAGCCCCGAGGACCGCGACGTTCATGCGACCGCCCCGGTCGCGTGGAGTTCGGCGATCTTCACGTTCGAGTACTTGAGCACCCGGACCAGGATCTCGTTGGTGTGCTCGCCCAGCCGCGGCGGCGGCGTCACCGGGAGGCCCATCGCGCCATCGATCTTGACCGGCGTGCCCAGGGTCTGCGTCTTGCCGTGGCGCGGGTGGTTCATCTCGACGACCATCCCGCGCTGCAGAACTTGTGGATCGGCCAGCACGCGGTCGACGCTGAGGATCGGCGTCGCCGGCACGTTGGCCGACTGCAAGCGCTCGAGCCATTCCCGGGTGGTGCGCGTGCGAAACGCCGCTTCCACGAGCGGCATCAGCACGTCGCGGTGCAGAACCCGGTCACGGTTGGTCGCGAATCGGAGGTCGCGCTCCCATTCCGGGTGATCGACCGCCCGGCAGAAGAGCGGCCAGAACTTCTCGGCGAAGATGGCCACGATCAGGTGGCCGTCACGCGTCTGCAGCGCCGAGTACGGCACCACGGAGGCGTGGCCGGAGCCCAGCGGCTGCGGCACCCGGCCGTTCGTCCAGAAGTACTGCGCGATGTACGTGAGCAGCGAGACCTGGCAGTCGAGCAGCGAGAGATCGATGTGCGCGCCCTCGCCCGTCCGCTCGCGGCGGAAGAGCGCGCCGGCGATCGAGAACGCGCCGAACATGCCGCCGGCGAGGTCCGCCATCGGCAAGCCCATGCGCACCGGCCGGCCGCCGGCCTCGCCCGTGACCGACATCGCGCCGCCCATCGCCTGCAGCGCCAGGTCGAAGGCCGGCCAGTCACGATAGGGGCCGTCCTGGCCGTAGGCAGAGACGGCGCAGACGATGATCCGCTGGTTGAGCGACCAGAGCTTCGAGTACGCCAGGCCGAGTCGCTCCATGATGCCCGGCCGGAAGTTCTCCCAGACCACGTCCGACTGCCGGACGAGGTCGTAGAAGACCTCGCGCCCCCGATCGCGCGCCAGGTCGAGGGCGATCGACTTCTTGTTACGGTTGATCGCCAGGAAGTACGCCGACTCGCCGTCGGGCAGGAAGGGTGGCCCCATCATCCGCATCGGATCGCCGCCGTCCGGATCCTCGATCTTGATCACCTCGGCGCCCATGTCGGCCAGCAGCATCGAGCCGTACGGCCCGGCCAGCATCCGTGAGAGATCTAGCACGCGAACGCCTTCGAAGAGCTTCATGTCGACTCCTACTGCGGATGGCGCGTAGCCGCCCGCTGGATGAACGCCCGCACGCCCTCCGGCGTGATCGGCAGCTCCGAGAATCGCGCCCCGATCGCGTCCTTGATGGCGTTGCGGACGGCAGCGGCCACGGGAATCACGCCGGACTCGCCGAGGCCTTTGGCCCCGAAAGGCCCCTCGGCATCGACGGACTCGATCAGCCGCACGACGAGCTCCGGCATGTCGTCGGCCTTCAACACCGCATAGTCCATGAACGTCTGGCTCAGTACCTGTCCCTCGGCGACCACGAGCCGCTCGGAGAGCGCGTAGCCGAGTCCCATGTGAATGCCGCCGTGCACCTGGCCCTCGGCGGCGGCCGGGTTGATCGCCCGGCCCACGTCGTGCGCCGACGCGATCTTCCGGACGGCCACCCGGCCGGTCTCGGGATCGACGTCGACCAGCGCCGCCTGGAACGCCGAAGTATAGGCGGCCGACACGTTACCCTGAAAATCCTTGTCGAGCATCGTGGTCGGCGGATCATAGAACGCTTCGGCCACCAGCACGCGCCCGCCGCCGCGGAAGTGGCCGGCCCGCGCCACCGCCTCGTATTGCTGGCGACGCGCCGGCTCCCGCTTGACGAAGACCCACCCGCCCTGCACGCCGAGCGCCCCGGCGGGCTCGCCGAACTGCGTGGCGGCCATCTCGAGAAGCTGCGCCTTCACCTTGTCGGCGGCCAGCCGCGCGGCGTTGCCGGCCACGAACGTGGTCCGGCTCGCGTGGGTGCCGACGTCCCATGGTCTGACGCTCGTGTCCGAGTTCACGACGTCGACGCGCTCGAGCGGCACCCCCAGGGTCTCGGCGACGATCATGGCCAGCACCGTCTCCGAGCCCTGGCCGATCTCGCTAGCGCCGGTGATAAGCGTGACCTTGCCGAAGTCGTCGAGCTTCACGATCGCGCCGCACCCGTCCGAGCGGTAGATGCGCGCGCCGCCGCCGACGTGGAACATGCCGGCGTAGCCCACGCCCCGCGTGAAGCCCGGTATCGGCGGCGGCGGGCTCTTGGCGATCTCCTCCGCGGCGGCGTCGAGACACTCGCGCATCGCGAACGACGTGAGCGCGAAGCCCTGCGGGTTGACGTCGCCGGCCTTCGACGCGTTACGCCGTCTGAGCTCGAGCCGATCGATCCCGAGCTTGTCGGCGAGATCGTCCATCTGCGCCTCGACCGCGAACGTGGACTCCGGGTTGCCGTAGCCGCGCATCGAGCCGGAATACGGATTGTTCGTGTACACGATCGTGGTGTCGAAGCGCACGTTCGGCACCCGGTAGAGGCCGGCGACCGTCGAGAGCATCACGTAGGGCGTCGTCGAGCCCCATGAGGTATAGGCCCCGCTGTCGATCGTCACGTGGGCATCGCGGCCCAGGAGTCGCCCGTCTCGGTCGGCCGCGGTGGAGAGCCGGATTGCGCACGGCTCGCGCGTGGGGCACGCCACGAACTCCTCCACCCGCTCGAAGGCGATCTTGACCGGGCGCCGCGCCGTGCGGGCGAGCATCGCGGCGATGACGTCGATCGGGTAGATGTCGAGCCCGCGGCCGAAGTTGCCGCCGACTGGAGGCTGCACCACGCGCACGCGCTCGCCGCCGATCCCGAGCGCATCGCCGAGATCGCGCTGGTAGAGGAAGGGCACCTGCGTGGTGGTCCACATCGTGAGAGTGCCCGCGGGCTCCCAGTCGGCGATGGCGACCATGGTCCCCAGGCACGCGGGCGTGACGAAGTTGAGCCGGTACGTGTCCTCGACCACCGCGGCCGCCACCGCGAACGCGCGCTCGACGTCGCCGTGGGCGAACCGGAACCGGAGCCGGTGTGCGTTCGTCCCCAGCTCCTCGTGCACGACCGGCGCGCCCGGCTCGAGCGCCGCCAGCGGATCGAAGACGGCCGGCAGCGGCGCGTAGTCGGCGTCGATCAGCTCGAGCGCCACCTCGGCGATCTCGGCGGTCTCGGCCGCGACGGCCGCCACCTCGTCGCGGATACAGCGCACCTTGCCGCGCTTGAGGGCCACCTGGTCCTTGGCGAAGCCGAAGGGCCGCTGCTCGACGTCCTCGCCCGTCAGCACCGCCACCACGCCCGGCAGCGCGCGCGCCCGCGTCGCGTCGATCCGGACGATGCGCGCGTGCGGCACCCGCGTGCGTAGGATTTTGCCGTGCAGGAGCCGCGGCAGCTCGAGGTCGTGGAGAAAGCGCGTACGGCCGGTGACCTTGTCCGGGCCGTCCCGCTTGGGGGTCGACTTGCCGACGACGTCGAACGGCTCGGCCATCGTCAGAACTTCACGGCTTCCTTGTGCTCGCCGAAGACCTCGCGCATGGCCTGGGCGATCTCGCCCAGGGTCGCGTATGCCTTCACCGCTTCCATGATCGGGTACATGAGGTTCTCGCCGCCGCGCGCCGCGTCCGTCACGCGGGAGAGCGCCGCCCGCGCGGCGGCGCCGTCGCGCTGGGCGCGCGTGCGCTCGAGCTTGGCCAGTTGCGCCGCGTGCGCCTTGGCGTCGAAGGCGTAGAGCTCGATGTCGCGATCGGCCTCGGCCGGGGTGTCGGCGACGTGGCAATTGACCGCGACGCGCGGGATCTCGCCCGAAACGATCTTCTGCTCGTAGAGGTAGGCCTGGCGCGCCACCTCCGCCTGGATCGCACCGCTCTTGACGGCCTCGACGATGCCGCCCATGCGCTCGACCGCCGCCAGTTCCTCCTGGATGCGCTGCTCCATCGCGCCGGTGAGAGCCTCGACGTAGTACGAGCCGGCCAGCGGGTCGACCGTGTCGGCGGCGCCCGACTCCTCGGCGCAGATCTGCATCGTGCGCAGCGCGATCAGCTGCGCCTTGGGCGACGGAATCGTGTACGCCTCGTCGTAGGTCGGCAGCGCCATCGTCTGGGCGCCCGCCAGCGACGCCGCCAGCGCGATGTAGGCGCCGCGCACGATGTTGTTCTCGGGCTCCTGCGCCGCGAACGCCGAGCCCCCGCCGCCGATCAGGCTGCGAAACATCCACGATCTCGGACTCGCGGCGTGGAACCGCTCGCGGAGCATCCGCGCGTAGAGCCGGCGGCCGGCGCGGAACTTCGCGACCTCCTCGAAGATCTTGCCCCACGCGGTGAAGTTGAACGAGATGCGCGGCGCGAAGTCGTCCACCGCGACGCCGCGCGCCAGCATCAACTCGACGTATGCGGCGGCGATCGCCAGGCCGTACGCCATCTCCTGCGCCGTGGTGCAGCCGGCCTCGCGGATGTGGTAGCCGCACACCGACACCGGGTTGGAGCGCGGATAGTGACGGGCCGAGAACTCGATCAGGTCCGCGACGAGCCGGAGCGACGGATCGACCGGATAGATCCACGTGCCGCGCGCGATGAACTCCTTCAGGATGTCGTTCTGCGGCGTGGTCACCACGCGCTCGGCCGCCACGCCCTGCTTCTCGGCGACCGCGTAGTACATGGCGGTGATCGGGGCCGCCATGCCGTTGATGGTGAGAGACACGCTGACGCGGTCGAGCGGGATACCGGCGAACGCTTCCTCCATGTCGGCGAGCGTGTCGACCGCCATGCCGACTCGGCCCACCTCGCCCTCGGCTTTGGGATCGTCGGAGTCGAGGCCGAGCTGCGTGGGCAGGTCGAAGGCGACGTTGAGCGCGTCCTGTCCGTGGCCCATCAGGTACTTGAATCGCGCGTTCGTCTCCGCCGGCGTGCCGAAGCCCACGTACTGGCGCATGGTCCACAGGCGCTCGCGGTACATGTGCTTGTGGATCCCGCGCGTGTACGGATACTCGCCCGGCCACCCGATGTCGCGCTCGAACTCGACCGCCGCGACGTCCTCGGGACCGTAGACCGGCGCGATCGGGAAGCCGGCGTGCGCCTTGATCTCTTTCATCGTGTCCTCCTCCGGGCCTACCGCTCGAGAAAGCGAGTGAGGAACAAGAGGCTCTCCGGATACTCCAGGCGGTCGACCCACGGCGGAATCAACCCTGCGGCTCCTTCTTGAGCGCCTTGACGATCTCGGGGAGCGGCGTCCCCATCGGGAACACGTGACGGACACCCAGCTGCTTGAGCGCCTCGACGTCGCGAGGAGGAATGATACCCCCGACGACCACCGCGATGTCGCCGGCATCCTGGGCGCGGAGCCCCTCGACCACGCGGCGCGCCAGGAGCAGGTGAGCGCCCGAGAGCACCGACAGGCCGACGACGTCGACATCCTCCTGGATCGCCTCGCTCACGATCTCCTGGGGCGTGCGCTTGAGCCCGGAGTAGACCACCTCGAAGCCGGCGTCGCGCAGCGCGTGCGCCACCACCTTGGCGCCCCGGTCGTGGCCGTCGAGCCCCGGCTTCGCGATCAGGACCTTCATGCCGGACGGAACGCCGGCAGCCACCGCGCGGCGCCGCTGGGATCGTCGGCGACGCGGAGCGGTGACAGGCGGACTTGCTGCCCGATCGCCACCTTGGCCGGCTCCGTGTCGACCAGGATCGAAAACACCCGCAGCCCGTCGAGCTTCACGATCGCGAAGACGCGCGGGCCCGTGAAGCCGGTCGGCAGCCCGACCTCCTGGATCGTGAACGCATGGATCGTCCCCTCCCCGGACAGGTCGACCCAGTCGTATCGGTCCGATCCGCACTCGCCGCAGAAGGCGCGCGGCGGCCACGCGAGACGCTGGCACGACGCGCAGCGCGTCGTCGCCAGCCGGCCGGTAGCCAGCCGCGCGTAGAACTCGTGGAGCTTTGTGTGCTCGGCCGACTCGAGCGGAAACGGATCGGTCGCCCGGAAGTAGCTCACGCCGACTCCCGCCGGCGGCGGAGCTGCCGGAGCAGATCGCGCACCTTGGCCGTCTCGAACGCCTCGCGCCGATCGCCCGTGTAGTCGAAAAAGCCGCGCCCCGTCTTGGGGCCCAGCTCGTTGCGTGCGATCTTCTCCTCGACCAGCCGGGCCGGCCGGAACCGGTCGTCGCCGAGTGCCCTGGCCAGGAACCCGCTGGCGCGGTGCAGGATGTCGACGCCGCCCCAGTCGATGAACTCGAAGATGCCGACCGTCGCATAGCGGAAGCCCATGCCGGCCTTGAAGGCTCGATCGACGTCCTCGGGCGTCGCCACGCCCTCCTCGACCAGACGCACGGCCTCGTTCATCAAGAGCGCCTGCATCCGCGGGCCGATGAACCCGGGCGAGTCGGCGCAGCGGACCGGCACCTTGCCGAGCTTCTCGAGAAAGGCGACGGTGCGGTCGACCACCGCGCTCGCCGTCGCGAGGCCTGGTACCACCTCGACGAGGGGAATGATGTGCGCCGGGTTGAGCCAGTGCACGACCAGGAAGCGGCCGTCGCCGCGTACCGCGTCGGCCAAGTGCTTGGGCGAGATCGTCGAGCTGGTCGACGCGATGATCGTCTCCGGCGAGACCGAGGCCGACACGCGGCCAAGGATCTCGCGCTTGAGATCGACGAGCTCCGGCAGCGCTTCCTGCACGTAGCCGCATTCGTGAAGCCCGGCGAGATCGCTCCGCTCCTCGACCCGATCGAGCGAGGGCGCGATCTCGGCACGCGGGATCACACCTTCCTCGGCCATCAATCCGAGGTCCCGTCGAATCTCCCTGCGCGCGTCGGCGAACACCGCCGCGGCGCCGCGCGCGGGCCGCTCCTTCACGTCGATCAGCGACACGCGGCTGCCGCCGAGCGCGAACGCGAGCGCGATCTGGCGCCCGATTCGCCCGGGTCCGAGGACGGCGGTGTGCTTCATCGAGGCTCGCGGCCGTAGATCATGACGACGTGCTCGCCCATCCCGCTGTTGTTGTGCGTGAGCCCGATCGAGGCATCCGCCGCCTGGCGCGCGCCGGCCTCGCCGCGGAGCTGAGCGAACACCTCGGCGGCCTGCGCGACGCCCGTCGCGCCGAGCGGATGGCCGCAGCCCATCAGCCCACCGCGCGGGTTGACCACAACGTCGCCACCGTAGTCGCTGCGCCCCGCGGCCACGAACGCGCCCGCCTCGCCCTTGCCGCAAAATCCGAGCTCCTCGTACGCGATCAGCTCGGCGATCGCGAAGCAGTCGTGAACCTCGGCGACATCGACGTCGCGCGCCTCGATGCCGGCCATCCCGTACGCCGACTGCGCCGCCCGCGAGAGCGCAGGCCAGTGCGCGTAGTCCTCGTGGAGCGACGTCAGCTGGAAGCCGTCGAGCGCCTGGCCCGTGCCGCGGATCCAGACCGGCTTGTCGGTGAGCGCGTGCGCGCGCTCCTCCGAGGCGACCAGCACCGCGGCGGCGCCGTCGGTGATGGGTGAGCACATGAACAGGCGCAGCGGCGACGAGATCATACGCGAGCCCATGACCTGCTCAAGGGTCGCGCCGCGCTGGAAGTGCGCGTTGGGGTTCTTCGCGGCGTGCGTGTGATTCTTGACGCCGACCATCGCCAGCTGCTCCTCGGTGGTCCCGTACTCCGCGATGTGCCGCTGTGCGGCCAGCGCAAAGCATGGCGGCGCCGTCAGCCCGAAGGAGGCCTCCCACTCGCGATCGACGCCGGTGCCCATGTTGAGGATCGCCTCGTCGCCGCTGGGCTGGTTGAGCTTCTCGACGCCGAGCACCATGACGAGATCGGCCAGGCCGGCCGCGATGAACGCGTAGGCGTAGCGGATGCCGACCGTGCCCGACGCGCACATGTGCTCGGTCCGCGCGCTGAGGGCGCTCGGCCTGATGCCCAGGGCTTCGGCCGCCATCGACGAGATGTGCGACTGGAACGCCGTCCGCTCCGGCATCACCGAGCCGACCACGAGCCCCTCGACGTCTTTCGGCTTCACCGCCGGGACGGAATCGAAGCACGCCTTGCCGGCCTCCCAGATCAGGTCGCGGTAGCTCGCCTTGCGCACGCCGAACTTCGAGACCCCGGCTCCGACCAGTGCGACTCTTCTCATGACCGCCTCACCCGCGCCTCCGCATCATCACGTTCTCCTCAAAGGTACAGACCACCTCGTCGCGCTGGTTCTTGACCACCACGTCGAAGGTCAGCACGCCGCGATCGGCCTTGGAGGACGGACGCGCCTGCTTCACCGTCATCTCGGTGCGGATCGTGTCGCCGAACTTGACCGGCAGGGTGAACCGGAGCCGGTCGAGCCCGAGCAGCGCCAGCGCCGTGCCCTCGAACCAGCCCGAGAGGTTCTGCTGGCCGTTGGACACCGCGAGAGTCAGGATACCGTGGGCCACGCGCGCGCCGAACGGGCTCTGGCTCGCGAACACCTCGTCGGTGTGCAGCGGGTTGAAGTCGCCGGTGAGCCCGGCGAAGCGCGACACGTCGCCGCCCTCGACCGTCCGACGCCCCGTCACGAGCACCTCGCCGACCTTGAAATCCTCGAAATAGCGTCCGCGTGCTTGCATCGTCCCTCCCGTCGCGGGGTGATGGGTTCAGGCGAAAGCCGGACCCCGGTCCCAGTCGAGATCGCGTCCGATGATCACGCGCAGGATCTCGGAGGTGCCGCCCCCCGGCAGCAGGAAGCGCGCATCCCGGAAGTAGCGCTGGACCGGATACTCCATCGCGAGCCCGTACGAGGCGAAGATGCGCGCCGCCTCGTCGGTGATCTTCACGGCGGCCTCCGAGGCGAAGAGCTTGGCCATCGCGGCCTCGCGCGCGATGCTTCGCCCGGCGTCGAGCCGCGCCGCCGCCTGATAGGTCACGAGGATCGCGGCGTGGAGCGAGGTCAGCATGTCGGCGAGCCTGAAGCCGATCGCCTGGTGCTCGGCGATCGGCTTGCCGAACGCGTGGCGCTCGCGGGCGTAGCTCAGGGCCGCCTGATAGGCGGCGCGCGCCAGGCCCACTGAGATCGCGGCGGTCATCACCCGGATCTCCGCCAGGATGCCGCCGATCTTCTCGACGCCGCCGGTCTCGCCGCCGAGCACGTGCTCGGCCGGCACCTCGACGTCCTCGAGGAGGATCTCGCCGGTCACCGAGGCGCGCACCGACATCTTCTCGATCGATTTGCCGAGCGTGATCCCGCGCATCGCCCCGCGGTCGAGCAGGAACAGCGCGATCGACTTCATGCCCCGCTCGTCCGACGTCTTGGCGGCGACCGTCAAGAGATCGGCGACCGGCGCGCTGGTCACCCAGGTCTTGGTGCCGCGCAGCACGTAGTGGTCACCGTGCCGCCGGGCCCGCGTCGTGATGTTCGCGACGTCCGAGCCGGCGTTCGGCTCGGTCAGCGCGAACGTCGCGATCAGGTCGCCGCGGAGCGCCGGCACCAGATAGCGCCGGCGGAGCGCCTCGGATCCGTACTTGTAGACGAAGTAGGTCCCCATCAAAGACTGCATCGCCGCCGCCGCCGCCACCGACAGAGAACCGCGGGCCAGCTCCTCGGCGAAGAGGCAGTACGTCACCATGTCGGCGTCGGCGCCGCCGTACGCTTCGGGATAGCGTAGGCCGAGATAGCCGAGCTCGCCCAGACGCTTGAAGAGCGTCCGCGGAAACTCGGCGCGCTCGTCGAGCGCCGACGCCTCCGGGACCACCTCAGTGTCGACGAAGCGCGCGACGGCCTTTCGGAATTCTTCCTGCTCCGGCGTGAAGGTGATCAGGACCGGCTCCGCTCAGCGCGCAAACGGTGCGTCGCGTTCTGGTCGATCGAGAGGTCGGCGCCGGTGCCGGTGATGATGACGCCGTAGTCGCGGCGTGCCGCTTCGATCGAGACGTAATCATCGAGGACGTCGGCCAGCACGCGCCCGGGGTCGCGCTCGAAGGGATCGCCGTACCCGCCGGCCCCCGACTGCTGGAACGACACCACGTCGCCGTAGGCGAACTCGCGCGACTGCTTGCCGTGCACGACCTGCTCGCCCGGCCCGGGATTGATCACCGTGCGGCCGAGCGTGCCGGGCCGGCCGCCGCGCAGGCCGTAGGGCGGAAATTTCTGCCGATCGGACAGATTCGTCAGCTTGCCCTCGTCGCCGAGCAACCGCAGATCGCGACGGATCCCGCAGCCGCCCCGGAACTTTCCGGTCCCGGCCGAATCGCGGATCAGCTCGAAGCGCTCGACGACGATCGGCTGGTTGGCCTCCTGCGCCTCGACCGGGATGTTGGCGGCGTTGAATGCCCACGAC
>Ga0126376_10001611_pt1 | contig 12298 bp, 10 predicted proteins | sample PanSoiMetPlot_15_FD_92760 | JGI IMG/M metagenome (GOLD analysis project Ga0126376, IMG submission 92760) | Tropical forest soil microbial communities from Panama - MetaG Plot_15 | ecosystem: Environmental > Terrestrial > Soil > Tropical forest > Bulk soil | place: Panama | collected 2016-02-17
CAGTGGCGTTTCCAGGCGACAGCACATTCAATGCAGGCGCCGCCGCCGTGAGTGCCGTTACGATTGCGTCGGGCGGAGGCACCGAGCCGGCGTCAAGCAAATGCACCATGCCGCCGAGCAAAATCTGCGGCTCGGTTGATTGTGCCGTGCCGTCCCCGTCGATGTCCGTCCACACGATCCACGATGTGCCAACCTGTTGAACTTGGCAATCAACCTCCGTGTTTCGCTGAATCGCTATAAAGCGTGTCGTCTTCATCATTCCGGACAGTCTTGAAGCCGCGTCGCCTAATTGGTACGACCGGTAGGCGCGAAGCAGCGTCGGCACTGCAATCGCTGCGAGGATCACCAGAACGATGACCGACACCAGCAGTTCGACCAGGCTGAAGCCTCGCTCTCGCCGTTGCCGCGAACTCTTATTTGGGACGCAATCGTGCAACTTGCTTGCCTCTGAGAGGAATGCTCGACGCTACGCGGCTTGCTCAGGCGTTCCATACCGGACAGCCGAAACACCACGACGTCAATCTTTGTCCTTCAAACTCATCCAACGGGGACGCAGACGGCGATTGTAGTACAAACGCCGCGCGTCGTATGTAAGGCGGCCAAAGTCTTACTATCGCAGCGGGACTCGTGCCGCCGCGGTTATATTAGTATACGGTAATTCTTTTCAGCGATCCTGACAAACGAAACCGCTTCCCGTTGCTTGTCGTCCTATGTTGTAGAATCCACGCTCCATTCGAGGTCACCGATGAAAAGGGTTTTTTGGTTCGCCGTTACTTTGCTGCTTTCGCGGCCCGCGCTCCTTGTCGCGCAGTCGCCAGTGGTTCCAATTCAGGACTTTTTTAAAAGCTACTTTGAAGAACAGCTGAAGGACGAACCTGAGAACGCCACCGGCGTCGGCCGCCACGACTACGACGACCGTTGGAGCGACCTATCGAAGGCCGGCCGCGACTCTCACCTTGCTCATCTCCGTTCCCGCCTCGCTGCACTGAACCAGTACGATTTTTCGAAACTGCCTGAACAGGACCAGGTGAGCGCCCGCCTGCTGCGGTACGAGCTGGCTTCGCAACTCGAGGCGAACGATATCAGCACGCACCTGCTCCGCGTCGGCCAGCTCTACGGTTTCCACAATCGCGTCTATCTCACGATGGATCGCATGCCCGCGCGCACGCTGAAGGATTACGGCAACATCCTGGCGCGCTTGCACGGCATCCCGCGGTACGTCGATGAAAATCTGGCGATCCTCGACGAAGCGATCCGGGAGGGCTGGACGCAGCCCGCCATCGTCGTCGACCGCGTTACGAAACAGATTGATGCCCAAGTATTACAAGACAAGAAAGATTCGCCTCTCCTCGCGCCATTCCGCAACTTCCCTTCGAACTTCACGCCGCAAGAACAAGCCAAACTCCGCGGCGACGCGGAAGCTTCCTACGACAACGAATTCTTGCCGGCCTGGCTGAAGTTGCAGAAATACATGAAGGAAACCTACGCGCCGAAAGCCCGCAAGACAGATGGCATCGGAGGCGTTTCCGGCGGCAAAGAAGCTTATGCCATCCTCGTTCGGCGCCTGACCACCACCAATGCCACGCCGGAGGAAATTCACAAGACGGGCGAAGTCGAATTGCAGCGTCTCGAAGCCGAAATGCTCGCTACGGCGCGCGAGACGGGCTTCCCCGGAACACTGCAGGAATTTGAAAAGAAACTCGACGCCATGCCCGAACAGCATTTCCGTTCAAAAGACGACATGCTGATCTATTCCCGCAACGTCGCAAAGATTATTGAGCCGAATCTGCCGACGTTATTCAAGCGCATCCCGATTCTGCTTTATGGCGTTCGTCCGATTCCTCCGGACCGCGAAGCCGCAACCGCCACGAACGCGCAAGCTCCCTCGCCCGACGGCAGCACTCCGGGCTGGTTCAACCTGAATACCTACCAGCCGGAGAAGCAGGTCCGCTATGACAAACAAGCCCTCGTCCTGCACGAAGCCGTCCCGGGGCACGTCTTCCAAGGCGCCGTCGCGCGTTCCATGACCGGTCTCCCGGATTTCCGCCGCTTCTACGGTAATAGCGCCTACGGCGAAGGCTGGGCGCTTTATGTGGAATCCCTCGGCAGCCAACTAGGTCTCTATACCGATCCCTATGACCGATTCGGCCAACTCGCCAGCGAACGCTTCCGTGCCGTGCGTCTGGTCGTCGATACCGGTATCCATTCAATGGGCTGGACACGCGAACAGGCGTTGGCCTTTTTCCAGGAGCACGCGCCGCAGGAATCGCTCGCAGAAGTCGACCGCTACATCTCGTGGCCGGGTCAGGCATTGGCGTACAAGATGGGCCAGCTGGAAATAATGAGATTGCGCAAGGAAGCGCAACTCAAGTTGGGTGCGAAATTTGACATCCGCGAATTTCACGACGTGATTTTGCGCGATGGTGCTCTACCCCTCGAACTGCTCGAAGAACAAGGGCAGAAGTACATCAATTCGAAGTAAGTCTTGCCGCAAGCCCTTGCGCATTGCGAAGCGCGATCGCTTCAATCGAAATCATCGGATTCACGCCGGAAGCCGACGGGAATGACGACCCGTCCATCACGAATAGATTTTGCACCTCCCACGTTTCTCCGTCGGGATTCGTCGCGCTTGTTCTTGGCGAGCCGCCAAGCCGCGCCGTTCCCATGATGTGAAATGAAAACAGCGCCACTTGCCCGTTGTCCCAGCCGGCGCGGTCCATCTGCTGCTCGAACGTCTCGATCGACCCATGCTTCCCCGGCTCGTAAGAGCAGTACCTCGCGTGTGGAGAATAGATCAGCTTCGCGCCCGCGGCCTCCAAAATCTGCGCAGCACCTAGGAATCCGCGCCGCAGATGTGCTCGATCGAAGTCCGAGAGCGAATATGAAGAAACAGGATTCCCTTCGGCATCGATCTCCACTCGGCCACCGTGACGGTCGCGCAGCAACACTCCGACCGCGGATGTGTGCACAAAGTTCTCCATCAGAGAACGAAACTGCTTCGGGTTGCGCCACGGCAGCGGCGCCATCGCAATCACCGGTTGCAACGCCGTCGTTTCCAGCTTCACGCCGAAGTTTCCCGTCATTCGACGAAGCTCGTCGGAGTAAATCGCCTGCATCGTTCCTTCCCACGGACGAATCTCTTCTTCAAAAACTCCGCAAACGTTCGAAACCGGATGCAAGCGGAGGTGCCGTCCGATATGTTCGTTCCCCAATCCGGATCGCAAAAGCAGCGCTGCCGTGTGAATCGCGCCGCATGCCACCACCACCGCTTTGCATTTCACGCTGACGCGGTGACCCTTTTTCGTGGTCGCCTGGACACCCGTAGCCGCCCCGGCTTCGATTCGAATGCGTTCCGCTCGCGTTCCCACGACGAAACGCGCGCCCTTTTCCTGAGCATCGGCTAGCCAAGTCTTGGTCGTTGATTGCTTCGCGCCAATCGCACATCCGTATCCGCAGTAACCGCAAATTTTTCCTTGGTCGCAGTTAACTACGTTCCGCGGCATCAAATCCATATGCCACCCAAGTGCTCTAAGGCCCCGTTCCAGCACCCGTTCCCGCGCCGACACGCGGTTCTGCTCTCTGTTCACATGCAGCCGCTCGCAAACCACGTCCAAACTCCGCGTATATTCCGCGCTGGTAAACCATCGCGCTCCAGCCTCCGCCCACTCGTTTCGTACATCCTCCGGCGTTCGAAACGATGTGCAATAGTTCACCACTGTTCCGCCACCCAGGCACTCCCCCGCCAAAAACGAAACACTGTGGTCCTGCGTCGCGGCAAATCCGCCTTCCGCATACAAACGTTGAAATCCACCCAACTCCGCGCCGTCAAAATCCGCATCGTCGTAGTAGCCCCCCGCTTCCATCACGACAACGTCTTTCCCCGCACCGGCCAACATAGCAGCCGCAACTCCTCCACCCGCGCCGGAACCGATCACGCATACGTCGCAACTCACGGCCAGATCTTTGTTCGGCGTAATGACCTTTAACTTTTTCTCCGCCCCCGGTCTTTGTACACCGATCGGCCCTTCATACCTTAATCTGTTCCACACTTCACTACTGCCGACGCTTTGCGGCAACATCACATACAAAAACCCAACCGCTTTCCGTAGCGCCTGAAACGCCGCCCGTCGTTTTCTGAATCTGCTGTTTGCCCACGATCGCAGCATCGCTTCGCGCTTCTCCGCATCGAGCTGCGAAAACTTCTCCCACTCTCCTGCCAACACCAGTGCGTGCAGTTTCGAATCCCACATATCCAGCAAGTTCAAGAATTGCGCGCGATCTCTTGTCCGTGGATTGAAATCCAGCGCTTCCGCCAGCGCTGTAGGCACACCCATTTGAACGGCCGAGGGCCAGCCGCCTACGGCCGGCAAAAACGTTTCGCAAATGGATTCGAGCGCCTGCTGTTGGCGGGGCGTAAGCTGCATGGGGAAGTGCAGTCTATCGTGGCTATCTTGCCTGCTTCAATCTCTCAGTTGTATCGGGAACCCTGCCAGCTTTTCAAACACAGTCTCAGTTGTTGCGTTCTTCCTTTTCTTTTTGCTTTGCTGCTTTCTCGCGGTCTTTCTTGCTGTAGCTTTCTGAATACTTCTTCTCGAGCGACGTCTTCGAAAAGAAGTCCGGCGGAAAACGCTGGTCGAAGCTGCAGGTATCAAAAAATGCCTGAAACAGTCGCCGCCCGTCTCGCTTTCGCTCAACCTGCAACGGCGCCATCACTTGCCCTAGCACGTGATAATTCCCGTAAGCGGTCACCTCTTCCGTCCTTTCGCGCGTCGTTTCATCGCGCGTAATCACCACAGTCCGCGCCAGCAAATGTGAAGTCTGCAGCACCGCCAGCCGGAACGTCCGGTCCTCACGGTCCACAAGCTCCACCCACTCCACTGGCTTCATATCAATCAAGTCCAGCCCGCCGTAACGAAACTGCATTCCTTCGTCTTTCAATCGGAATCGCAGCACGTTATCAATGTCGCGCTTCGTCTGCTCCTTGAAATCCGCGATGTTCACCGCCGATTGCTCGCTCACGCCGCCGCGATCCATCGTCCAGCCTTCATCGCCGTTGTACAGCTCAATAATCGTGCCGCCCTTGAAGGGAATACTTCCAATCAACACGCCGAGCAATCCGCCCTTCGCGCCCTTTACTTCATATTCCGTTCGATTCTTGTCCGGCAGGCGCCAGTAATCGCGAAAATTCGTGTATCCCGAAAGATCGCCATTGTGTTCGAATTGCGCCAGCCGTCCCGTGCAATCCGTTTCGCGCGTCTGCAAGTAAGCCTCGCCGCCCATCGCGCTGATCAACTGGTTTAGCACCTGCTTCGCCTTCGCTGCGCTCTGTTCCGGCATCAGCGTTTCAGCAGCTTGCGCGCGCGCACCTGGCGCGTACAGCGCCACGCACGCCGCAACTGCAATCACCCACCGGACAAATCTCATCCGCACAGCACCGAACCTCCGTTTACATTGATGATCTCTCCGGTCATGAAGTTGGCCAGGTCGGACGCTGCGAACAAAATCGGTCCCGCAATCTCTTCCGCCGTCGCCGGCCGTCCTAGCGGAATCACGCTCGCCGCCATCTTCTGTCCCGCCTTGGTGTCCAGCACGGGGTTGGACATGTCCGTCGCCACCCATCCCGGCGCCACCGAGTTCACCAATATTCCGTGCCGCGCCAGCTCCGTCGACAATCCTTTTGTCAAACTCACAATAGCGCCTTTCGAGGCCCCGTAGTGCGTGTGAAACGACTCGCCTCGCTGCGCCGCCGTCGATGAAATGGGAATGATCTTCCCCGACTTCTGCTTGATCATCTGCGGTACCGCGAAGTGAATGACCGAGTACACGCTCTTCAGATTGATCTGCATCATTTCATCCCACTGCTTTTCCGTCATCTTCTCAATCGGCAAATCTTCCACGTTCCATACGCCTGCGTTTGCCACCAAAATATCCAGTCGCCCCAGTCGCGCGATTGTCTGCTCCACCAGCTTCTTATTCTCCGAATGTTTGCTCACATCCGCCTTGAACGCTTCCACTCGAATCCCGTGCTTCTTCGCTTCCGCTTCGACTTGCATCGCCACGTCTTTTGCTTTGTTGTAGCTGAAAACCACGTCCGCGCCCGCTTGTGCAAACAATTTCACCGCCGCGGCGCCAATTCCGCGCGAACCTCCAGTGATCAATGCAGCTTTGCCTGCCAAAGAAATCATGTTTCCCCCAATTAGTTTTGAAACCGGTCCCAAGAACGCTGATCGCCCGATCAGCGCACATTCACTACTTTTTCGGAGCAATCGCCGCCCGACTGCGTTCTACTGCCGCGACAAAATCCCCAAAAATCTTCTGCGCGAACGCGTCTTCCGGCATCCGCTCCGGATGCCACTGCACTCCCACTACCCATTGCCCCGCACCTTCCAGTTCAACTCCTTCCACAATTCCATCCGCCGAGCGCGCCGTCACTCGCAATCCCTCTCCGGGCCGGTCAATCGACTGGTGATGGCTGCTGTTAATATGCACATGCTCGGTTCCCGCAAGTTTCGCCAGCCGGCTGTCGCCAGCCAGAATGGCTTCATGCTGCGCGTCGCCTTTCTTCACTCCCGCTGCCAAATCCGTGTTTCCGTGTACTTCGTTTCCCGGGCGCTCCGCCCGAATGTCTTGCACCAAAGTTCCGTTCCGGTGCACATTCAAAATCTGGCATCCGTAGCAAATCGCCAACACCGGTTTTCGCTCGGCAATCGCATGATCCAAGATCGTGTTGTCCGTTTGGTCGCGCGCCGGATCCAAAGTCTTCGTCTTCGCGTGCCGCGCCGCTCCGTACCGGCTCGGCTCCACGTCCGCCGGGCTTCCCGGCAGCACAAATCCATGCAATCGTTCGATCTGCGCCGCCAGTTTTCGAGCCGGCTGGCTCAGCGAAATCTCTTCCGTCTCCGCCCCGGCTCGTCGCACCGCCGCAAAATAGTTGTCCAGCTTCTCGCGCACACCCTTGCGCTCTTCATCGCTTGTGCGCCAGGGAATGCCAATCCGCGCTTTATGGGAGTTTTCCAGGGACATGGGTGTGCAAAATACCGCGCCAAATCGTAGCATTGGCCCCACAAACGCGGCAACCACGCCGAGTAAGTCCGGTAACCTATTTTATTTCAGCACTTTACAGAGCTTGGCGGCTTTGACGGCGCTCTAACTATTGATCCCCTGCTGTAGGGCTCGCCTTTTGGGGGGTTGGCTTCCTGCTTGCCCCGTCCTTGACGGGAAAGCCGGCCCGGGACGACAGCGCCCTCTCATCATCTCAATCCGCAATCCTTGCCGAGCGATAGAGCTCAAGGCAAAACTCCTCGCGCCGAAAGAATGCCGGCAGCATCGCCAGCCGCCGATTCAACTCCTCGGCGCTTGCCGCCCGCAACGTCACGTGCCCCACCTTGCGACCCGGCCGCAGCGACTTCCCGTACAAATGCAAATGCGCATCCGGAATCGCCAGCACATCTCCCGCTTCCGGCACCTCGCCAATCAAATTCAACATCGCCGACGCGCCTTCGGTGGCCGTCGACCCCAGCGGCATTCCGAGCACGGCCCGCAGATGATTCTCGAACTGGCTCGTTGCCGCGCCTTCAATCGACCAGTGCCCCGAATTGTGTACCCGCGGCGCCATCTCATTCGCCATCAACTCGCCATCGCAGTCGAAAAATTCGATCGTCAGTACACCAGCGTAGTTCAATTCCTTCAGGATTCGCTCCGCCGCCCGCTCGCCCGCCTGCTGCAGCACAGGGTTCAATCTTGGCGCCGGCGCAATCGAAAGGCGCAAAATCCCTCCGCGATGGTGATTCTCGACCAGCGGATAGAACGCCGTCTCACCGCTCCGATTGCGCGCCGCCAGAATGGAAAGCTCTCTCTGAAACGTCACAAGATTCTCCAGCAGCAACGGCCCGTCCGGAAAATTCTGCTTTACCTTCGCCACATCTTCCGCAGTCCGCAGCACCCACTGCCCTTTGCCGTCGTAACCCATTCGCCGCGTCTTTAGCATCGTCGGCAGTCCAATCTTCTTCACAGCTGTGTCCAGATCGTGCGCGCAATCAACGGCTTCAAACGCCGTCGTCGCAATTCCCAACTTTTTGAACAGAGTTTTTTCGTTCAGCCGGTCTTGGGCCGCTTCAAGCGCCGCGGGAGGGGGATAGACAGGAACATGCTTGGCCAAGAATCGTGCTGCAGTCACCGGTACGTTTTCAAATTCGTAGGTGACGAGTTCCAATCCGTGCGCGAATTTTTCCAGCGCCTCATGATCGGAATATTCCGCGGTCACACGCTGCGCAATTCTTCCGACCGGCGCTTCCGGGGAGGGATCGAGAAAACGAAAATGCAATCCCAGCGGGTAGCCCGCCAGCGCCAGCATGTAGCCCAGCTGCCCGCCGCCGAGGATCCCAATCGTCGTCACGCCTTCTGCCTCGCCCACCGATCAGTTGTCATCCCGAGCTCCGTTTGCCCCAGGCGCAGTCGAGGGGCGCTCTTCTTGTTGCGAGGGATCTGCTTTTCACCTTCGCACGCATCGATCAAAGTTCTCAAGGCGTCGCAGGGCCCCCGCGAGGGCGCGACTTTGGCCGTGCCCTACCTCGTCTACTTAAGAAAGGGCTTCGGGCCCCTGAGATTCGCTTTCTTAACTACCAGGTATCTTGCGCTTTCGGGTTTTCTTTTTCGCGCTGCCGAGCAACACCGCGGCCGGGTCGGGTGTCGCCAAAACCTTTTTCGTCTGATTCATGCGGAATTTTCGCAGCGTCTCTCGAATCTCCACATGCTTCGATCCCAACATCGCCGCCGCAAGCAGCGCTGCATTGATCGCTCCCGCTTTTCCAATGGCCAGCGTTCCCACAGGAATTCCGCCCGGCATCTGCGCAATCGAAAGCAGCGAATCAAGCCCCTTTAGCGCCTTCGACTCCACCGGCACTCCCAACACAGGCAGCACCGTCTTTGACGCCGTCATTCCCGGCAAATGCGCCGCGCCGCCCGCTCCTGCAATAATCACTTCAATTCCACGCTTCTCCGCGCTCGAAGCGTACTCAAACAGCAAATCTGGTGTACGGTGCGCTGATACAACGCGCGTCTCATGCGGCACGCAGAGTTCTGTCAGCGTCTCGGCCGCATGCTGCATCGTCTCCCAATCCGACGTTGACCCCATGATGATTCCCACTAGTGGTTTTGGATCGTCGCTCATGAACGGCTCTGCCATCCTTCAGAACGCATAAGTCTATCGTGCGCCGCTTGGATTTGGAAAACAGAGATTCGGCAATCTGTCATTGCCTGGGAATTGCTGGCAAGAAAGATCGCGCCATTTCATATTCGACGAGCGCGGGGTCATTGGGATAGGGCTCAGTGCGCCCGGTTCGAACAAATCCCAGTGCTTCGTAAAAGCGAATTGCCGGGTTGTTCGTACTGACGACCATCAACAGCAGTGTTTTGAGCTTTCGCGAGTTCGCCCAATCAACCACTGCATCAACGAGAAGCTTGCCAACTCCGCCGCGCCGGTGCGTGGGCGCTGTCCACATCGAAACCAGTTGCGCACGAGTCGTATCTTCCAGATCGAGCAACGCGCCGGCAATTCCGCATGCCACGCCATCATCCACGGCCAGGAATCCGACGCCCTTTTCGCCATTCCATCGCTCCAGCCGCATCAGCCAGTCCGTGTCCGTAAACGCCGCTTCCCTCGCATAGGTCGACCCAAACGCCGACGGGCTTTCCCGCAGCGCTTCCAGCCGCACCCACTTGAACAAGTCAACGTTTTCGCGCGTAATGGGTTCGATTGTGGTCAAAGATTGATTCCACGCTTGGTCACTATCGTCCCGCCGCTTTCTCTCCGCGTAGGACGAGGCAGGTCGAATTCGACTTTGCGATCAGTCTTCCGTTTTCATCGACCACGTCGCACTCGACGTATCCAATCGTCCGACCGCGGTGCGCGACCTTTCCCTCCGCCCGCAACTTTGCCTCGCGTACCGGCCGAAGGAAATTAATCTTCAATTCCAATGTCGTAAACGATTCGCCTGGTTCCAGCGTGGTCGAAAACGCGATCCCCATCGCCGCATCCGCGATGTCGCACAAAATCCCACCGTGAATCGTGCCCATGGGATTCGCATGCTGCGGTCCGGCGGTCAGCGTCACGAGCGCCCGCCCGCCGCCCGACTCCGGCACTTCGAACCCGACGAGCCGCGCCGCCGGCGATCCCACTTCGCGAATGTGGTCCCCCAACACTTTGTCTTTCCCAGCTGTCGGATGGCTCATTCTCTCTCCCCAATTCTGGGATGTAGACAACGTTGGATGCTTCGAGAAGCTTGCTCATTACAAACAGACGAACGTCATTGGGCAACCGCTGGCGTGCGCGACTTCCAGTAGTGCCGCAACTCTCCCACCAGATAGAGAGACCCGGTCACAAAAACGGCATCGTCCGCACTCGCGGAGTTCAGTGCAGCCTCAAGCGCCGCGTCCGCGTTCGCGATTACCTGAAACTTCGGCGCGTATTCCCCCGCCATCTCCGCTAATTGCACCGCCGAAATTGCCCGCGAAATCTTCGGTTGCGTGAAAATCACCTCGCGAGCAAGTGGAAACAAGGCGCCTGCAATTTCATCGACCGCCTTGTCGCGCATCGCCCCAAACAATAGCGTCACGCGCCGTCCATGAAAATTCTGTTGAACAAATTTCGCCAATTCTCGCGCCGCTGACGGATTGTGTGCACCGTCCAGGTAAACATCGGGATTGCACGCCAACTTCTCGATTCGACCCGGCCAAACCGTTTTCGCAGTTCCCTGCTCGATCGCTTCTTCGGAAATGCGCGCGCCTCCCGCCTGCAGAATACGCGCCACGGCAATTGCGTCGATCGCGTTCTCCAGTTGGAACAGCCCTCGCAGCATCGGCGCGACGCGAACTCTTGCTCCAGTTGTATTTGCGACGACAGTCGCGCGGACACACCCGTCTTCCGTCGTAACATTCTCTACGAGATATTCCGCCGCTACATCGCAGACCGGTGCGCCGAGTTCTTCGGCTTTTCGCAATACCACCTTCTTTGTTTCTTCCTTTTGTTCTCCCAACACGACTGGCACACCGGATTTGATGATTCCCGCTTTTTCCCCGGCAATCTCTTCAAGCGAATGGCCCAGGAAATTCTCATGATCGAAATCCACTCGCGTAATCACGCTCACATCGGGAGCCAAAATGTTTGTCGCATCCAAGCGCCCGCCAAGGCCGACTTCGAACACCGCGATTTCAACCCCTCGGTTCGCAAAATGCTCGAACGCAATCGCCGTCACAACTTCAAAAAACGTCGGATGTGCCCGCAGCTTTCCCTGCGCCAATAGATTCTCAATCAGTGTTTGAAGCTTTGTAAAAGTCCGCGCGAACGCCTCGTCCGAAATCTCTTCCCCGTCCACGCGAATCCGCTCGTTGATTCGCTCCAAATGCGGCGAGGTATAAAGTCCGCTTTTGATTCCAGCCGTTCTCAGAATGGACTCGGTAAACGCCGCGGTCGAGCCTTTTCCATTCGTTCCGGCTATGTGAATGCTACGGTATTTCCTCTCGGGATGGCCGAGCGCGGCAGCCAGAGCTGAAATATTTTCTAAATCAAATTTCGCAGCTGCAGCCTGCGTCGGCGCCGCAAGTTCTCGCCCCAAGGAAAAAAGATACTTCAGCGATTCCTGGTAGTTCATTTCAGCCGATGAGCAGGTCGAGCGCGGAGGCGACGAACGCCTTCAATTCTTTGCGCGGGACGACGGCATCCAAAAACCCGTGTTCGAGCAAAAACTCTGACCGCTGAAATCCTTCCGGTAATTTCTGCCGAATCGTCTGCTCGATCACACGCGGGCCGGCAAAACCGATCAGCGCGCCCGGCTCCGCGATATTTAGATCGCCCAGCATCGCGAAACTTGCCGTTACGCCACCGGTCGTCGGGTCCGTCAAAATCGAAATGTACGGCAGCTTCGCGTCATCGAGTTTTGCGAGGGCGGCAGAAACTTTCGCCAGCTGCATCAGGCTGATGGTTCCTTCCATCATGCGCGCGCCGCCGGAACAGGACACAGCGACGAAGGGCTGACGAGTGGCAAGCGCGAGCTCGATTCCGCGCGTCACTTTTTCCCCGACTACCGCGCCCATCGAGCCGCCGATAAATCCGAACTCCATCGCGCAAACAACCACCGGCCGTCCGTTGAGTTGGCCTTCCGCTGTAATCACCGCGTCGTTCAATCCCAATTTCTTCTGCGCTTCCTTGATTCGCTTCGCGTACGGTTTTGTGTCGACGAAGTTCAACGGATCGGTCGAGACCATCCCCGCGTCGTGTTCCGTCCAGCGGTCGTCCAGCAGC
>Ga0126376_10001613_pt1 | contig 12295 bp, 5 predicted proteins | sample PanSoiMetPlot_15_FD_92760 | JGI IMG/M metagenome (GOLD analysis project Ga0126376, IMG submission 92760) | Tropical forest soil microbial communities from Panama - MetaG Plot_15 | ecosystem: Environmental > Terrestrial > Soil > Tropical forest > Bulk soil | place: Panama | collected 2016-02-17
ATCGGAATGGAATCTGCCGACATTGTTCAGCGCGTCTTCTCCACGCCCAATCTCGATTTCAACTCCGCCGCTGATCAACTTACCACCGCATTGGGCAGGGAAGCGCAGAGAGTCGAAAGTATTGCGCGCAGCCTCGAAACCGGCACCGGCTGGCGCTATGAAGGCATCGATCTGACTCCTGTCTCACTCAAAGAAATTTCCATCGGCGCGGCCATGGAATCGCTTTTACAAAATCACATCGGCTCTCCCGGCAGTCTCTCCGCCGCGCTCGCGATTACCTCTGCAATCCGCAAAATCCCGGTGCGCCAGGCAGGCTATAGCGGTCTGATGCTTCCGGTCCTCGAAGATTCGGTGCTGGCCAAACGCTGGGAGGCAGGCACAATCTCGCGCGATTCTCTTATGTCCTACTCCTCCGTCTGCAGCACCGGCCTGGACGCCATACCACTACCGGGCGACATATCACAGCACGATCTCGAAAACATTATTTCCGACATGGCAAGCCTGACCGTGAAGTGGCACAAGCCGCTTTCGTCCCGGTTGCTTCCCGTAGCCGGAAAACATGCAGGCGACATGACCGAATTCAGCAGCCCATATCTGGTGAATATCCACATACAGAGGGTCGATTGATCCAGGAATTGAATCGGGGCCAGACGTCAAAGGCGCATTAAGATCGCAACAAAACATTAAACCTGAAACATTCGAACGGATGTAATGCAATCATTCGCCCCAATCCATTAACCCCGAACTAAACGATTTGTAATCAATGAGTTTCAAAAGCTTCGCTGCATTAGAGAAGAAATGTGAAAGAAATTCATTCCCGGGATTAAACCCAGATTGGAATTCTTTAATCGTAGGGGTGCGAACAGAAACCTGTAAATTTATGTTGACAACGTCCCGAATCGACATAAAATGCTTTCCTCTTCTCTCGGGATATTTTTGGTCCATTTAGGAATTCAGGTTGGGTTCACTTACAAAATGGTCTCAGTTGTGTTGTCATGTTCAACGTCTTTGATTCACGACCACGATTTCCCACGCTGAATCGATATAACTCCGGCTTCTCGTTGGCATGCTCGATAGAGCGCCACCCAATTTTGACAATTCGGAGATGAACAGATGCAAAGAAACAACGCGCTTCAATTCTGCACAGTGGTCCTGGTTATAGGCGCATTTCTCACGACTGGGACAAGCTTGGCTCAGACCGGAACTTTTACAGCATTTGGGCCGCAGGACTATACGCGTGGCACGGGCGCTCCTGTCACCGTAACGAATACTTTTTCTGTGCTGAATCCGAACACGCAATACACTCTGAAAGCGTTTAACGGCGGCCTTCAGGACAATCAGAATGAGTTGGTATCCAGCGGCTTTGTGATAGTGAATGGAGTGCAGGTGATTGGGCCCAATAATTTCAATCAGAACGTCACAGAAGTCGATGTTCCGGTTACGCTTCAGACGTCCAATACAATTTCTGTTCAAGTCCGAGGCCAGCCGGGTGGACTTCTCACAATCCAAATTATTGGAGTAGATAATGATCCACCGACGATTCAGGCAAGCGTCTCTCCAACGCCCAATGCTGCTGGCTGGAACAACAATAATGTAACGGTTACGTTCACCTGCAGCGATGCCACATCAGGAGTCGCAATCTGCCCTCAGCCGCAGACGTTAACCAATGACGGAGCCGGTCAGGTAGTGTCTGGAATGGCCACAGACAAGGCAGGGAACACCGCCAGCACGTCGGTCACCGTCAACTTGGATAAAACGCCGCCCACAGTGACGATTGCATCGCCACCTAATGGGTCTACCATCAGCCTGAGCACGATTACCATCGGCCTCAATGGCAGCGTGAGTGACAATCTTTCCGGCGTATCCGCGGTCACCTGCAATGGCTCCCCTGGGGCCATTTCCGGTTCGCATTTCACCTGCACCGTGTTGCTCACTCAGGGGCCAAATTCCATTTCGGTTCAAGCCACCGATGTGGCCGGCAACAACAGCACTTCGCCGCTGGCCCTGACCTATGCGCCGGCTCCGCAGCTTTCAATCACATCTCCTGCCAACCTGAGTATCACGAATATTACTCCGGCCACAGTGAGAGGAACGGTAAACGACCCGTCGGCTACGGTCACCGTGAACGGTATTTCCGCGCCGCAGAGCAGCGGCACCTTTGCCATCCCCGTTCCGCTCACGGAAGGGCTGAACGTGCTGACTGCCGTAGCTACGAATGCAAGCGGTGTAGCCAGCACGGCCACAGTACAGGTAACGCTGGATACGACTCCTCCCCACATCACAATTGATAATCCGGCTGATGGCAGTGTCACTACCGACGCAAGCGTGAACGTAACAGGTTTGGCCAACGATGTTGTGGTGGGGACGGTCAACGCCCAGGATGTGCAGGTAACTGTGAATGGAACCCCGGCCCAGGTAGCGAATCGTACGTACGCTGCCACTGGGGTGCCGCTCACGGTCGGCAAGAACACTATTCAGGCGGTCGCGCGTGACCGCGCCGGAAATGGCACAACCGCTAACATTACGGTTAACCGTGTGTTGCCCTCTCAGCCTCCTCCTCCTCCAATCGGGCAAGGGGTCATCACCCAGTCTCTCGCGATCATATCGGGTAACAATCAGACAGGCACCATCGGAACACAACTGCCAACTCCCTTGGTTGTGGCCTTGACCGACTCGGCGGGTCATCCCGTGGTGAATCAGACCGTGGTATTTAAGGTGACGGGAAATGACGGCACCGTGACCGCGGGCGGCTCTGGGAATGCTTCGACCGCCGCAGCGGTGAGCACCGATGCCAATGGCCAGGCACAAGTTGTGTGGACGCTCAGCCAGCGCTCCGGCGCAGGCATTAACAGCGTGCAAGCTTCTTCACCTCTGGCGGTGAGCCAAGTGAACTTCACTGCGACGGGTGTTACCGGCAACGCTGCTACGATTGTTGTGGATTCGGGTAACGATCAAATCGGGGTCTTAGGCCAGCCGCTTGGCTTCCCATTCGTTGCTGCCGTAGTGGATATAGGTCACAACCGGGTTCCCAATGTGCCCGTAACGTTTACCGTGACACAGGGCGACGGCAATCTGGCCGGCGCCACCAGTCAGACGGTCACCACGGATAGCAATGGACGGGCCATTGTTGTGCTCACGCTAGGCTCACAGATTGGGAACGCCAACAACGTAGTAGAAGCCACTTTCCCGAACAATCCAGGATTGCCGACAACCTTTTCCGCCTCAGCTCGACTACCGGGAAATCCTGCCAACACAACGATCAGCGGTGTGGTGCTCGATAACAGCAACAATCCCATTCAAGGGGCCACGATCCGGCTGTTCCAGACCAACCAGGGAAACAATAACAATCTTCCCGTGCAGGTAGGAACTCCGGGACAGACGGACGCAAAAGGCACGTTTCTGATTCAGCCGGCGCCGGTGGGCTTCTTCAAGTTGATGGCGGACGGCACAACCGCCGCAGGTACAAAGAGCTATCCCACACTTGAGTACGACATTGTCACAGTGGCTGGGAACGACAATACGGTCGGCATGCCTATTTACCTGCCCGCTCTGGACACTGTTAATAAGCTCTGCATTGATGACGCTCACGGTGGAACCTTGACGCTGCCGCAGGTTCCGGGTTTTGCACTGACTGTTCTGCCCGGTTCAGCCACTTTTCCCGGTGGCTCTCGCACAGGTTGCGTTACGGTAACTCCGGTCAATGGGGATAAGGTTCCCATGGCGCCAGGTTTCGGCCAACAGCCGCGTTTCATCGTAACCATTCAGCCTGTAGGAACAACCTTTAATCCTCCAGCTCCAATCACGCTGCCCAATGTCGACGGCTTGCCGCCTAAGGCCGTCACAGAAATGTATTCTTATGATCACGATCTAAGTATGTTCATCGCTATCGGTACCGGCACAGTAAGTGCGGATGGATCGGTGATCAAGTCGAACCCGGGCGTAGGCGTTTTAAAAGCTGGATGGCATTGCGGAGGAAACCCCAACAGTTCAGGCAGCTCCGGAAGCCTCTCAGTGAGTCTTACTCCCAATCCGATCAAGATAGATTTAGGTAAAACCGTGAATGTTACTGCCAGTGGTTCGCCGCCTCTAGATGGAAGTTATTCCAATTGGACCATAACCAACAAGACATTCGATAGCACGGTGAACTTTTCGGGGCAGCCTTCATGTCCAAATGCTTCTTCGTGCCCCAATACAATAACCTCACAAGCGCATAGTCTCGCAGGCGGGAGTACAACTCCCTTAAAAGCATGCGGCACGGCGAACGCAAAAGTCACTTTCACGTGTACGACTACGAACAAGAGTGTCACGGCTACGACGCCCCTTGAACTAGGCTGTGGCGGAGCCAGCGCAGCTCAATGCACGTCTACATGTTCCAGTGCGGCTACTCAAGGCATGTGTGGTACTCCTTGTAGCCTGGTAGGTGTAACTCCTCCAACTTTTGACGATACGCTAAACGCCTGCTGGCGCGTGAAAGTGGGCAGCAATTGGTTCTGCTACTGGGATTTGAAGACTCCCGATGGACAAGGCTTTCAGAACCTGTGTTGCCCAAACCGCTGCAGCGGAGTTTCCTTTACCCAATGGGTTGGAGTTCAATCAGGGCAGTTCAAGTGCACCGTGCCGGAGCCGTGCAATGACGGACATTTTGGACCACCAGACAGCGATGGAGATCCGGGTTCAGCTTGCGCCAAGGGGCAATGATCTCTCGTGGAGTGTAACTGCATGCGACTTAGTCAAATCATTCTTGGACTCGTGATCATGATGAGCTTCCAAGGCACCGCAGTAGAAAACGCCACTGCGCCCAAGGCAGTCAGCCTGCAACGAGAATTGTTGTTGCTTGTGCAGGGGGAAGAGCCTGTACCTGTGAACGCCAGCCCTGCACTTTGCCACCCGCAGGATCAGCCACCGAGTTCAGACCAAATAAGAGAGTGGTATTTTGGAGAGCATGGCTGTCAGCTGACTTTTCCCACCAGCCTTACTGCCATCGTAACGACAGCCTCCGAAGGCATATCGAAACGGTTGTACGAATCGCGCGACACCCAGGCCCGTCTTGATTCGGTGTTGGAGCAACTCGAACAGCTCGCAGTCAGCGGGGAACTCAGCCTACAGCAACGGCTCATGGTTCAGACCACCGCATGGGAGCTGGCTTTCAGCCTGAACGATTCACTCCGCAACCACCCGGAAAGAGCTCCGGCGCTCGAGACTACGGTCTGTCACGCCTTTCGACTTCTAAGGGCAACCGAATTCAAGCCCGAAGATGTGCGGAGCCTTCCATCAAATCTTGCAGAAATACCACGGATAGCCAACGCACCCGAAATAGCTTCAGCCGTACGTCTATTGACTGCGCACGATCCTGCCATGATAGAGATTACGCCAAGTTCTGACCTTCATGCGGACGTGCTTTTTGGTCGCTTTACACCGCGTATCTTTTTGACCGTTTCGAACGATAGTGAACGCGAAGCGCTACGCCGCTATGTTCAGGATCCTCAGACCCAATACCAGGATTTCGCTAATATGCCGAAGAAGTTTGCGGACTTTCAGGCAATCCTGGTCCTCTATTTCAATGTGCTGACTGCGAACTTCACAATCACCCCGACAGCGGAAGTGGCTTTTTTGCAAGAGTATCACTATTCCGGCGCGATCGCCGACAACTCTGAGTTCGTAGACATTGCCAGGAAAATCCAGTTCCTGACCGTAGCCTACCAACGGAACCTGAATGGTGGTGTCTCGGGCTCGGCAGAGACGTTGCTTTATAAGAAGTTGAATCAGAATGAAATGGCACGCGCCGGTTTGCTGGATGTTAAACCAGGGGTTCCGGGCATGAAGGTAACCACGCTGCGAGCCAGCTGTCTTAAGTGTCACAGCTCCGAGATTTCAGTGTTCCAAACCCGCCAGAAGCGCAAAGTGGACTTTGCACCTCCGCTTGTGCGCGAGTGGAAGGAACTACTTACTCCATATTTCAAAGAAATCGACACAAAGTTGAAGGACGGGGCTCGTAAATGCCCCTGAATGGAACGAGGGACCCGGATTTCAGAAAGTTTAACAACAATAGCGCCAGGAAGGGCTGCATAGGCAAAAAATTTGGATGCGGGAAGAAACGACTGAGCAGGGCGGTTGCAGGGCAACAGGTGTTAATAACAACTGGCTGCCCCGCTTTCTCCTCCTCATTTTTTAGACCGCCGTTCGGAGGAATATGCTTGTCCGACTAAAATTTCCGGTTACTTTTCTACTTCTTCTCGTCGGTTGCCTGCTAACAATTCCGCTATTCGGGCAGCAGCAACTTGACCAGACCTGCGTCGTCAGTGTGCTCAACCGCACCGTGCAGGTCAACTCGGATGGCACTTGGATTCTTCCCAACATCCCAGCAGGATTCGGCCTTGTCCGGGCACGTGCAACTTGCGTTCAGAACGGCATCACCAGCTTTGGCCAATCCGATCTCTTCAGCATTCAGGCCAATCTTATGAACGCCATTCCTCCTATTCCACTAGGAGGAGTTACTCCCATTCCGATCGCCATCACAGTTCAAGCGCCAACCGCAACGCTTACTCAGGCAGGAGCGAATGAGCAACTCACCACAACAGCGTCCTTCGCCGATGGGACCCTGGTGGACGTCACCTCGTCCGCAGCTGGAACACAATACACGATCAGCAATCCTTCTATTGCCACCATTAGCGCCGATGGCCTTGTTACCGCGGTCAGCAGTGGCACTGTCGCAATTCAAGCTGTCAATGAGGGGACCGCAGGAATCGTCAACATTCAGGTGGTCCTGGCTGGCGCCTCCCACGGCGGCATCCCCGATTCCTGGGCGATTGCTCACGGTCTCGATCCAAATGACCCGGCGATGCCATTCGAGGATCCAGATCATGATGGGCTGACAAATCTGCAGGAATTCCAAAATGGAACTGATCCCAATAATCCGGACACTGACGGTGATGGCCTCACCGACGGCCAGGAAGTATTGATCTACCACACCAGTCCAGTGTTGTTCTCCACCGACGGAACCGGCATCCCCGACGGTATTGAAGTCCAGACAGGAACGCTGGGCGGGACGTTGGCGGCAAAATTGGCGGCTGCGTTGAAGTCACTTGAAGTCAAACCGTCCAACTTCGTTTTGAACGTTAACACAATTCAAGGGCTCGCATCCCAGCAACTGCAGGTGCTCGGGCATCTCATCGATGGAAAAACTACGCTGGATCTGACCTCGACGTTAGAGGGGACAAACTATTCGTCGAGCGACCTCACCATCTGCAATTTTGGCGTTCCGGATGGCAACGTATTTGCCGGCTCCAACGGCTCCTGCACGATCACAGTTGCCAATGGCGCCTTTTCTGCCCAGGCCGCCGCGATAGTCAGAACCTTCGCCCCGACTGCCCTTTCTTTTGTTTCCATCCCAGGTTTTGCCAATGGCGTGGATGTGAATGGCAATTTCGCCTTTGTGGCTGCTGGCGGCGCTGGCCTGCAAGTAGTGAATGTGACTGATCGCAGCAACCCCATCATAGTCGGATCTCTTGCCCTGTCTGGCAATGCAAATGATGTGAAGCTGTTGGGCAATCTCGCTTATGTTGCCGCCGGCTCCTCCGGGGTACACATTATTGACATCACCAGCCCACTCGCGCCCGTGCGTCTGGGGACGCTAAGTACTGGAGCCAACGCACTGGATATCGCCGTACGTGGCACTCGGCTTTACGTCGCCAATGGATCAAACCTGTTGCTTGCAGACGTGACGAATCCAGCTTCGCCTACTGTCATCTCCACGTTGCCGCTCACAGGAACCATCCAGGGAGTTGATGTCGATGCAGAGCGGAATCTGGCAGTGGTCAGCGCTGGAACAAACGGCATTTACGTGGTCGATATATCAACTCCCAACGCTCCGGCACTACGCGGTACGGCATCGACCGGCGACGCGCGGGATGTAGCGATTCGGGGCAATTTCGCCTTTGTCGCCGACTTCAAGAACAGCACGACTTCGGTGGATATCACATCACCATCCGCGCCGGCTGTTCTTTCGCACATCGCCGACCCGAACCTGGGTGGTTTCCTGCAGGATATTGTGCTTTCTGGCGAATTTGCTCTCGGTGCCGACGTAAAGTTCGTGAACGGCATTCCCATAACCGACATATCTGACCCAACCAATCTCCGAGCGCGCGCCATCCTCAACTTCCCGCAACGCGATGACAACGCTATGGGGATTGCCGCCGATGGCAGCTTTGTTTATTTGGCCACCGAACACAACAACGTTACTAAGTTCGGGTCGTTCGGCGACAGCAGGCTCTACATCGGCCAGTATTTGGCGCTGGTAGATAACAAGGGCATTCCGCCTACGGCAAGCATCACGTCTCCGATTACGGGCAGTACAGTAGTTGAAGGATCTACGCTACCGATTACAGTGAACGCCACCGATGATGTTGCAGTTGCCGCAGTGAACTTCCTGGTGAATGGCCAGGTGGCATTCACAGTCACTGCGCCGCCTTATCAGTTCAATTTAACGGTTCCAACCGGCAACGCGATTCTTACCCTGGGTGCGACTGCGGTGGACTTGGGCAACAATGTTGGAACGGCGCAGAACGTAACGCTCAAGGTGGTTCCCGATCCGTTAACGACAGCCACCGGCACCGTCGTCGATCAAAATAACAACGCAGTCAATGGCGCGACGGTCACCTGTCTTGGCTTCTCCGGGCTCAGCGGAGTTGGCGGAGCGTTTTCCATTTCTGGACTTCCTACAGTGAAAGGAAATGTTCGCTGCAATGCCAGATTTACAGCTGCGGACGGAACCACTTTGTCGGGCGATTCAGCCAGTTTGCCACCGGTACCGGGCGCTACTACGAACGTCGGAACCATCGTGCTCCGGCCAGGCGGACGGCTGATCGTGGCGCAACGGGATTCGGGCCAGGTCCAGATTCTCAAGACAAATCCTCTGTCTGTCGATTCGACCCTGACGCTTGGCTCGGATGTAATCGACGTGGCTGTGAGTCCCGACGGATCGACCGCCGCAGTAACAAGCTTCTCAGGCCAGCGAGTCACGTTCATTGATCTGACGTCTCAACCACCGGTAGTAACAGGATCGGTTGGAACGCCTATAGCTGCTGAAGCGGTGGCATTTACACCGGACGGCAGGTTTGTTGTGGTCACGGATGGAGGCGGATCAACGATCGTGGTGTCGATTGATGTTGCGGCCAAGAGCATTGTCAGTACTATCTCTCTTCCTGTGTCCGCACAAGGCGTCGCAGTAACGCCCACGAACACGGTTCTGGCCAATGCCTTTAATAATGCCGTGGTCCGCACTCTCACCATTTCATCTGCTGGCACTTTGACGGATACGGGCTCCGTTGCATCGGGTGGGTCTGGGCCGATCAACGTGGCAGTAAGTCCAAATGGTCAACTGGCGCTGGTCCCGAACTGGAGCTCAAACAATGTGGGCATCCTTCGGATTGCTAACGGTACTGTTTCTGCCGGCGGTGTGGTACTCGCAGGCTTTACTGAACCACAATCGATCAGTTTCTTGCCCAATGGCACTGGTGCTTTTGTGCTCTCTTGTTTTGATCAGGTCGCGAGTGTCAGCATTGACAATACCGGCACAGTTACCGATACCGGAGCGCGAATAGCGGTTGGGGCTGTTCCTTGCTACTTTGGCGTACACCAAATCGTTGCGCTCCCGAATTCGCTTCAGGTAGCGGTTCACACCGGCACCGGGGTGATTCTCATTGACGCAGCAACGGGTACGATTAGTAGTACTATCACCCTGCCAGGGAATGACGGTTCTGTTGGTGGCATCGCCGTAACCCGCTAACGAGTAACTCAAATGAAGTCGTGAAGACAACGTGGAAATACGGACGAGAAAACCGGCCAGGTGCGCTTGGCTATTTCTGGCGGATTGCCTCCTTTTGCGTGTGCGTCATTCTTGTGGGATCGTCTTGCTTCTCCTCGGATAACTCTCACCCAAAATCCAAAAGCTCGATAGGACAAGAGGTGTCCATTCCCAGGCACCTGCAGGATGACGAGGAGTTTTCACTTCCCCTCAAGGATTTGGTTGAGCACGGAAAGAAACTCTTCATGGCGAATTGGACCGACCAGGAGGGCGCCGGACGGCCGCAGACAAAAGGCAACGGAACTGCACTGTCTGATCCTTCAAAGCCACTTGTTGGAGCCCGCGCATGGAACCGCATTTCTGGTCCAGATGCCAACTCCTGCTATGGCTGTCACAACATGCCTTATGGCATACCCGGCGGCGGCGGCGATTTTGTAACCAGCGTCTTTGTGCTGGCTCAGCGCTTTGACTTCGCCACGCTGGACCAAACAGATTCTCTTCCCGAAAAAGGAGCAGTTGACGAGGAGGGAAAACCGGTCACGCTACAGAACATCGGTAACCTGCGCGCCACTACAGGTATGTTTGGGGCCGGTTATCTGGAGATGCTCGCTCGCCAGATGACTGCAGAGTTGCAGGCTATTCGGGACTCTCTCCAATTGGGTGAGACCAAGCCGTTGATTGCTAAAGGAGTATCTTTCGGGCAGCTTACTCGCAGGAAAGATGGTTCATGGGATACCAGCAAGGTTGAGGGACTTCCGCGGGCCAGCATTATAGCGCCAACACCTGTAGATCGTCCCAACCTGATCCTGCGGCCGTGGCATCAAGCCAGTAATGTTGTATCGCTACGTGAATTCAGCAACACCGCTTTCAACCAGCACCACGGCATGCAGTCCAGTGAACGCTTTGGATTCGATAGCGATCCAGATGGTGATGGTTTCACGAACGAGTTGACTCGTGCGGATATCACGGCAGTGACATTATTCCAAGCCGCCATGGCCGTACCAGGTCGCGTCATTCCTAACGATCCCGAAATTGAACAAGCCGTGCTGAATGGCGAAAAGGTCTTCAATCGTATTGGTTGTTCCTCGTGTCATATCGAAAAGTTGCCGCTGGACAATAAGGGTTGGATTTTCACCGAACCGAATCCTTACAATCCTCCAACTAACCTTCGTCTTGGAACCGCAAAAATCGTCAAGGTAGACTTGAATAGTACCGATCTACCGCTTCCACGCCTTGCCCCGGACCCGAAACAGCCCGAAATAGTATGGGTTCCCGCGTTTACAGATTTAAAGCTGCATGATATCTCCGACCCGAGCGAGGCTGGCGAACCACTCGACCAAAATCAAACGCCGTGGACCGCGAAGTTTCGGCAGGGTAATCGTCGCTTCCTGACCAAGCGTCTGTGGGGATCAGCGAATGAACCTCCTTTCTTTCATCATGGTTTATTTACTACTTTGAGAAAGGCAGTTTTGGCCCATTCCGGCGAGGCGCTACAGTCGCGGCAACAATTCGAACGCTTGAACGACTATGACAAGGATTCATTAATCGAGTTTCTCAAGTCTCTGCAAGTCCTTCCACCCGGAACGCCGTACTTAATCGTCGATGAAAACTTCAAGCAGAAGCAGTGGCCGCCCCTTGCTCCAAGTCCAACAAAAGGTCGGCCTTCGTCACCTGCTGCCGCTTCCGATCGAACTCGTAGTGTGACAAACCCTGCCAACCATTGACCCCAAGTTGTAGGGGTAGCCCGATGGGCCTGTTATTGAGAAAGAAAAATGAATGGAATTCATTGACACAGTCCCTGTTCTGGGATTATGTTTTCGGACTGCCTACTATCTATCCTAGGAGGTCCTCCCTATGTTGAGACGCATCGCCCTTATGCTTGCCTTGGCTGTGCTGCTGCTTTCCGGCAGCGCTTTTGCCGCAGTCACGACCCACACCGGCACTCTGCCCGACGGCGCAACTTTTCTCATTGAAGTTCCTTCACCGTGGAATGGAACACTGCTGCTCTACAGCCACGGCTACGTCACTCCCGGATCACCCAATCCTGCGCGCGACGTTGGTGATCCCGGCACCCGCGCTTTCCTTCTGGCCAATGGGTTTGCTTTAGCCGGCTCTTCTTATGCTCACACCGGCTGGGCCATCCATGAAGCCTTGCCCGACCAGGTCGCAACACTCGACGCGTTTAATGCTCTTGTCGGCACGCCCGCGCGCGTCATTGCCTGGGGGCATTCGCTCGGCGGAATCATTACTGCCGGGCTCATTCAAAGATTTCCCAACCGCTTCGACGGCGCGCTGCCCATGTGCGGCGTGCTTTCCGGAGGCGTAGCTACATGGAATCAGGCGCTCGATGCAGCCTTTGCCTTCAAGACGCTCTTCAATTTCGGCGGCTCGCTCCAGGTGGTCAACATCACGAATCCCATAGGAAACCTGACGCTGGCTGAAACCCTGCTGGCTGGTGCTCAGTCAACACCGCAGGGCAGGGCACGGCTGGCG
>Ga0126376_10001615_pt1 | contig 12292 bp, 9 predicted proteins | sample PanSoiMetPlot_15_FD_92760 | JGI IMG/M metagenome (GOLD analysis project Ga0126376, IMG submission 92760) | Tropical forest soil microbial communities from Panama - MetaG Plot_15 | ecosystem: Environmental > Terrestrial > Soil > Tropical forest > Bulk soil | place: Panama | collected 2016-02-17
GAAGGTCGGCGTTCTCACCGCTCGTGACGGCGCACCGTTGCGGTCCGGGCAGGCGTTCGCGGATCCGTTCCCGCCGAAATACGGGTATCAGATGCTCGACGCCACGACGTTTCTCAATAACGGCGGCCAGCGCGGTCCGCAGTTGACCGTTCTCACTCCCGGCAAATGGCGCATCAACCGCTATCTGTGGGATGTTGCGGAGGCAGACGCGAAGGAAGTCAAGGCCGGCTATGTCGGCGTCGTCAAGTCGAACGTTTATGCCGATATCGACTTTGGTACGCTCAAGGCGAACAAGCCTGAAAAATGCGACACCCTCACCAACACGGAGAGGAACGCGGGACGACTGGAGGCGCCGATCGTGCCGGTAGGCTGCATCGGCGTGTGGAAGGATTCGCTCCAGCCGGGCAAATACTACTTCCCGCCCGACGCCTTCCTGATCACCGAGATCGACACGCGGGCCCAAGTTTGGACCTATGCCGGAGGATATAAGCGCAGCAATATTGCGCTGACAGTGGATTCCAAGGGTGACATCGTGCAAACGCGCACCGAGGAAGATGTTCCGGTCGCCAAGGACAATGCAGATCGCGCTGTCTTCGTGAAGATGGAAGGCTGGGATGTGCCGTTGGAATTGCGCATCGTCGCGCAGGTTTCGCCGGCAGAAGCCTCATGCGTCGTTGCCGGAGTCGGCACGCTCAAGGATGTCGAAGATCGCGTGCTCACGCCCTCGATCCGCGCGATCACACGCGACGTCGCGGGCGGGACCTACGAAGTCACGGAAGCCAAGGTCGACGAGAACGGCAAGCCGGTGCTCGACACCGACGGCAAGCCCATTTTTGTGACCGTCAGCCGTCCAACCAAGGTGCTCGATCTCATCAATCAGCGGCCTCTGATCGAGGGCGAAATCGAACGGCGCATCCGTCCCGAGGCGCTGAAATCCTGCATCACCATCCGTGAAGTGCGTCTCGGCGAGCCGGCGATTCCGCCGGAGCTTCTCGTTGCTGTGCGCCGCGAGCAGCTTGCGACACAGCTTGCCAAGGCTTTCATCCAGGAACGCGCCGCGCAGGAGAAGCGCATCGATTCGGAGAAGGCGAAGGAGACCGCCAATCAGCAGGGCACCCTTGTGCGGGCTGAAATCGGTGTCCAGGCGTCCGTCCAAAACGCGTTGGCGGCACGCAATGAAGGCCAGGGCGAGCGCGACAAGCTGACGGCGATCGCCGCTGGCCAGAAAAGCCAGGTCGAAGTTCTTGGCCCGGAAGCGACGAGACAACTGCGCCAGTTTGAACTTGCGCTGGACACGATCGCGAAGTTCGCCAATGCGAACCCCCAGGTTATCGCGGCCGGGCTCACGAACGCATACAAGTTCGTGCCGCAAACTTCGATCACACTCGGCGGAAGCGGCGGATCGGGGTCACTGCTTGATGCCGCTGGCCTGCTCGGCGGTCTCATTACCGCGGGCCAAGCACCTGCGGCAGCTGCGTCTTCACCGCCGGCTCCGGCTGTTCTCGGCCGGTGAGGTCGCGTCAATCTCTCAACACGAACCGAAGCTCCGCCGTCGCCGGCGGCCGGTTGTCAGGACCCCACAGCCTACCAATGGCACGGAGATTAAGCTCGCGCATCTCAGCGGCGTATAAGCGCGACTTGCGAGGCCAAATGACGAACCAGCCGATGAGGCAACTCATACACCGGCAAAGGTTCATCCAGCCCCAGGCAAACTCTGGAGGCGCGCTGTGCCTACCAGAGCGGATTCCGGTGAGCCTGATTTAGGCGGTCTCTCCCGCCAGGTCGTGGCGGGCTTGTCCCGGCCGCGCCGATTCGATCGCTCTGTGCCTTCCTATTCGGGGTCGTCGCGGCAAGCCTGGCGACGACGCCGGGTCTTGATTCAAGGCAATCGAAACTCGCTCTAGCCTAGCTCGGAGCCCAGTCACTTCGTACGCAGAACCCCGCGATGGCACCGTTGAGCCGGTCGACCACCCTCGTGAACTCCGCATCGCTGAGCATCGGCTGAACTGGCTTCATGATGGTGACAGCCATATTTCCGAAGCTGGTGTCCGCAATGGCTCGTTCGGTGTCGAGTTGTTCGAAGGCGTGACGGATTTGGCTTACAACGGGCGCCAGCTCCTGTGTGGTCAACTTAGTGGCCACAGGTTCCACGATGCGCTCGGCCAACTTCGCAATCTCGGCCTTCATGTCGAACCCTGCAATCATCATTTCCCTTCTTTCCGTTGTGGCGGTCATTACCGCGGCGGCTGCGGTCTTACTCGGCCTTTTGCCTTCACCTCGATTTCGAGCGAATAGCCGCAACAAAGACCGAAAGACGCTCAATACATTCGCCGCGCTGAACATACGGGTGCCGGGTCCCTACTTCGCGTTGATTCACGCACCATACCGCGCATCTCAGACCTTGTCCGTCGTCGTCCATGGCCAGCCCAGCGGGGAGCGTATGTCAACGTTTGCATGTGGGACACGCTCGTCGGCCACGGGGCCCAGCAGTGCGGCCGCATCCGAGACAGGCAGAGACCATTGCCGCAGCGCCCTTTGACATATGGATAGCCCTATATTCGATTCCTATCGAAGGGGACGCGCCTGTCGCGGGTGTTTTGGAGAAAGTCCACCGCGTTCTCCCCCTCCACATTCCGCCGCCTGAATAGAAAAACCTGCCCTTCCCAGCGGCGTGCTGTCCAGCGCCGCCTGTTCGGGCAGCGCCGGCGACACCGCCACTGTCTCGAACATTTGGTGCCAAAATTCCGCCGCCGCTCCCAAGCGATTGAAGCGGTTGTACACTGTCGTATCGGTTGGTTGACCAACCCGTTGAATCTCAACATGCTTAAATCGGGATAGGGGGTGCCTCACGAGCAAGGAGGCTGCGATGGCATCTCTGGCTAAGGCATTTGCTCTCGGCTTCGCACTGCTCATGTGCGGTGGCGCGGCATGCGCACAGGATTATCCGAGCCGTTCGATCACAGTAGTCGTGCCGTTTCCGGCCGGAGGCCCGAGCGACGTTGTGGCACGCGTTGTCACCGAGGCGATGGGCCGCGCGCTCGGCCAGACGCTGGTGATCGAGAACGTCGGCGGCGCCGGCGGCACCATTGGCAGCGGTCGCGTTGCCGCTGCAGCACCCGACGGCTACACGCTGCTGGCCGGATCGATGGGCTCACATGTGGCGGCTCCCGTCCTGACGCCAAACATCAAGTACGACTCGGCCCGGGATTTCATCCCGATTGGCCCGACCGCCCACTCCCCCGCAGTGATCGTGGCGCGCGAGGATTTCCCCGCGAAAGACCTGAAGGAGTTTGTGACGTCGCTGAAGGCCCACGGTGCGACCGTGAAGCAGGGCCACGGCGGCATCGGCTCGTCCTCGCACATGGCGTGCCTGCTGTTCAACTCGATGGTCGGCGTCACTCCCCTTTCGATCGCCTATCGCGGCAGCAATCTCGCCATGAACGACATGATCGGCGGCCATATCGACTACTTCTGCGAGCAGTCGGTCAGCATTGCAGAGCAGGTGAAGTCCGGTGCGATCAAAGCCTATGCGGTGTCGGCGGAGACGCGCCTCGCAGCGCTGCCGGACGTGCCGACCGCAAAGGAAATGAATGTGAACTACGTGATGAGCATCTGGGCCGGCATCTTCGCGCCCGCAGGCACGCCCGCGCCCGTGGTGACGAGGCTTGCCACAGCGCTGGACGAGGCGCTCGACGACGACGGCGTGAGGGCGCGGATCAATGCGCTCGGCGGCTCGATCCCCGCCAAGGCGGAGCGGACGCCCGCGGCGTTCGACAAGTACGTTAAGGACGAGATCGCCCGTTGGGCGCCGATGCTGAAGGCCGCGAGTGCGGAGCCCGCGAGTGCGGAGCCCGCGAAGTAGCTAGCCACCGTAAGCCCGCTGACCCGTGGCTGAGCGGCAAGGGCGGGTACGGAGCTGCTGAGGTCAGCCGGCGAAGATCGCGTTCGCATGTGGCCGGTGTCGCGGCGGGTCAACGAGACCGGCACGGGTGATGACGATCCGACACCCCTCAACGAGGTGGCAGCATGTTGCGCGCTCACTTTTTCGTAAGTCGTCGCACACACTGATAGGACTTGGCCCCCACTGCACGCCGTCTTGCAAAATCATTGTTTCGAAACGTTTTGAAACCGGTTGGTACCACCTAAAGCCCCACAAGCGGCGCGACATCGACAGCGCGGCCTTCGCGTGCGCTTTGAATGCCCGCCATCACCACGGCGAGGTTTCGCGAGGCCCACCAGCCGTCCGTTTCGGGCTTGCGGCCGTTGCGGATGCAAGCGACAAACTCGTCAAGCTCCTCGCGAATCGTATCGTTGGCGGCAATCGCAACGGCGCGCGGCGCCGCCTCGCCCCGCCGCAGGTAGCGTAGGCCAGCGAAGAGATCGTAATAAGCGCTCGCCTCCTTGCCATAGACGTTCATCATGTAATATTCGGATGCCGATGCATAGGACGCCGTCAGGTTCGAGATGGCGCCGCACTCGTGCTCCAGGATGAGGTTTGCGACATCCGGGTTATCGCCAGGAAGCACGAGCTGCGCCGCCGCGCCGCGGACACGCCGGACCGGCCCGATCAGCATTTCAAGCACGTCGACATAATGGATGCCGATCTGAAGCATGACGCCGCCCGGCATGCCGGCCGCCTGATAGCGCCATGACGACAGATCGATCTTGCCGAGCCGGTCGCGGCTTATGTTGCACTCCGCTTGCACCAGTTTGCCGAAGTGGCCGGCGTCGATCTCGGTCTTGATCCAGCGGAAATGGCTCTCCCGCCGGCGCTGATAGCCGAGCGCCAGCACCACGCTGGCATCCTCACAGGCGCGCGCGATCATGAGACCCTCCGCGACCGTGTTGGCGATCGGCTTATCGAGGAAAACATGCTTGCCGGCCTCAGCGGCCATCCGGGTGGTGGTAAGATGGGCGCCGTTCGGGGTGGTATTGATGACGGCCTCGATGTCGCGGTCGGCGAGGATATCCTCATAGCTCGTCGCCGCCCGGCAACCGTATTTTTTCGCGAACGCCGCACGCTTGTCATCGGAACGGGAATAGCAGGCCGCAATTTCGATGGCATCGGAACGCGAGGCCGCATCCGCCAGGACGTCCGACCACCACCCGATCCCCACCACGGCAACGCGCAGCCTACGGGCGTTCGCCGCGGGCTTCGTGAGGACGTTGGTTTCTTCCGGAATCCGCTGCTGCATGGGTTCCCTCCGTGAGGTCCGGCGAGGTTCCGCCTAAACAAGGCATGTCTCACGACCACGCGGCACCAATGGCCTCGACGGCCTCGCGCGCAATGCGAGCGTCGCTCTCCCAATCGCCACCGCTGACCCCGATGCCGCCGATGCATTCGCCCTCGACAATCACCGGGAAGCCGCCCTCCAAGGCGGTCCACCGCTCCGTGCCAGCAGCGAGCGCAAGGCCAATCGCGTGGACGACATCGAGCGTCTGCGCCTGTGCGCCCCGCGCAGAGGTCGGACGCTTGTTGGAGGCCGCGCAGACCGCCTTGGTGGTGGCTGAGTGGACCGTGTGAAACCGCCCGCCGTCCATGCGCTCGAGCACCAGCAGGTGCCCGCCCGCATCCGCGACCGCCACCGCGATAGCGATTCCCGCAGTCTGTGCGCGCTCCAGCGCGACCGCGGCCATGTGCTTGGCCCCTTCGTGAGTCAGACGCTTTGTAGCCGCGACGTACATGATGGTGCTCAATTGAGTCTTGCTGCCGTGTTTCGTCAGTTTGGCGGGGCGGATTGAGCTGATGGTGCCGCAAACTGCATCAAGTCACAGACCTGATCAATGCTTGTAGAGGTAGGCAAAGTCGCCTGTCGCAGCTGAAGAAAATGGCACACTCACGGTCGGCGATCTTGTCCTCTGTTTGTTCTTATTATAGGGCCCTCCTCCCGCACAGGCAGAGCGCCCAACCTCGGATCGAAGTCCGGGAGTCGTTCGACTCGGCTAAGGAAGATTACGCCGCGGTCGACGACACGGGTGATCGGCCGCGTTATCGGGAGATGATTCACGGGCAGCCGAAGTGGTACAGGTAGGACCACCGCTCTCGTAGGGAAACCACCTTGCTGGTTTGCTACCTGAAACCCTGGGCTTTTCTATAAATGTCGCCTTCTCTGCAACAGCAGGTACGACCGATGCGCCTGTAAAGAATGCTACGACTACTAAGCGGCGGCATCCGAGACGGGGCAGAAACCATCGACGCCGCAGCGTTCGAGGCGAGACGGTGGACATTCTCAGGATGATATACCACTGATCGTGCGAGCATTTGGAATTGGGACGAAGGAGCGCAATTTGACGCGCGGCAGAGGACCCAGGCAGCCCGGAGGCGGCCGGCAAACCGCAGGCCCGCGCGATCATGATCGCAAGGGTCGCGGCGATCGAAGACGCGATTTGCCGCGACCAATGGAGTCTCGGATTCGACGCAAGCGCGATGGCGCCGGCACGCCGGTTCGCCAGCCCGAAAAGCGGGCGGCGCTACAGCCGGCACGGGCCTCAACGCTGCGGGAGGTGGTCGCACCGGTTCCCTTTCCCCAAGAAGCGACCAAAGTCCAGACCGTCGCTGTCACTGCCGACGAAGCAGGCATGCGGGTCGACCGCTTTCTCGAGGCGAGGTTTCCGTCGCTGTCGTTCTCGCACATCCAGCGCGTAATCCGCAAAGGCGAACTGCGCGTCGACGGCAAGCGGGTCGATGCCAAGGAGAGGCTAGAGGCGGGCCAGTCGGTGCGCATCCCGCCGCTGCGGCTCGATGCGCACAAAACGGCTGACCTTACGGAAGCGGAAAAAAAAACGCGGGCATTTCTGCGCGAGATGACGCTCTACGAGGATGACGATGTCCTCGTCCTCAACAAGCCCATGGGACTTAGCGTTCAGGGCGGCTCTGGAACCACGCGCCACGTGGACGGAATGCTCGATGTCATGCGCGACAAGAGCGGTCAGCGCCCGCGCCTGGTGCACCGGCTCGACAAGGATACCGCGGGTTGTCTGCTGGTCGCCAAGACGCGCTTTGCGGCATCTGCCCTCACCAAGGTTTTCCGCTCGCGCGAGGCGCGCAAGATCTACTGGGCGCTGGTGGCTGGCGTGCCGAAGCCCCGCCAGGGCCGCATCTCCACGTTTCTCGCCAAGGAGACCCGCGAAGACGAGTCGGTCATGCGCGTCGCTCGTCACGGCGAGGAGGGGGCGAGCCACGCCGTGACCTACTACGCCGTGGTCGAGACCTCGGCGCGAGAGCTCGCCTGGGTGTCGCTCAAGCCGGTGACTGGCCGCACCCATCAATTGCGCGCCCATCTTGCCCATATCGGGCATCCGATCGTCGGCGATCCGAAATACTTTAACAAGGAGAACTGGTCGCTGCCGGGCGGCGTCCAAAATCGCCTGCATCTCTTGGCGCGGCGCATTGCGGTGCCGCATCCGCGCGGCGGCGTGATCGACGTGACGGCGCCGCTGCCCCCTCACATGGTGCAGAGCTGGAATTTGCTCGGCCTCGACATCAAACGGTACGATCCGATCCTCGACGCGCCGGAGGAATGAAGTTGTCGAACAGCGAATACGAGCGTTGGGAAAGGCGCTTCTCGGTGCTGGACTATGTGTTCGGCACCGAGCCGAATGCATTTCTCAAGTCGCAGGCTCACCTGCTGCCGAAATCCGGCACCGCGCTTGCTGTCGCGGACGGCGAGGGCCGCAATGGCGTATGGCTCGCCGAGCGCGGACTCGATGTGCTCTCGATCGACTGGTCGCCGACCGCGCTAGTCAAGGCACAGGCGCTCGCCAGGCAACGCGGAGTCGCCTTGCGCACTGTGCAGGTCGACGTGGTCCGATGGCAGTGGCCGGTGGCACGGTTCGATGTGGTGGTGGCGATCTTCATTCAATTTCTGACGCCGGACGAGCGGCGGCAGGTTTTTGCTCACATGCGCAGCGCCCTCAAGCCGGGCGCCCTGTTGCTGATCGAAGGTTATCGGCCCGAGCAGCTGAATTACAAGACCGGAGGGCCATCGTTGGTGGAAAATCTCTACACGCGCGCGCTGTTGGAGAAGGAGTTCGACAGTCTCTGCAACTTGCAAATTACCGAGCACGACAGCATGACCAGCGAAGGGACTGGCCATGTCGGCATGGCGGCGCTGATCGATCTGGTCGGGCGAAAACCCAATATGGCCAGCAATGAAACATCCAACGACCTCATCTGAGGAGCGCCGCATCTTTGCGGCGCGTCTCAACGGAGGGCCACTGCTCGGCCACGCCTGCTGCCATCCTTCGAGAAGCGCGCATCCTTCAACAAGCTCAGGAGCCGACGAGGTCTTAATTATTTTGGATGCGCAACCCAATGACTTGAATCGCCATTTCATGGCGGATGAACTATTTCTCACGCTGCGAATTATGTCAGATTGACGGGGCCGTTCGCCGCTGTTTTCGCGGAAGCGCGACCCGCGGGGTGTGAAGAGCGGGGTAAGCCCTAGAGTCGACACAACCGGCGCTTGCGAAGAGCGTACAATCGGCTTATCAGGGTGGCCGCCGATCGGTTCCATCGAAACGGTCTACGAAGGAGATGTCACATGAAGTCGGGACTTGCTGCTCTCTGTGCCGCGGCGGTTTGTACCGTCCTCGCGTTCTCTGCCGCGCCGGCCGACGCTCAGAGCCGCTTGAAGACGTGCAATGACGAATGGAACGCCATGAAGGCCAACAATACGGTCGGCGACAAGAAATATGCCGATTTCCGCAAGGAATGTCTGGCCCGCACCGCAACCACGCCATCCACGGCGACACCTGGCGCATCAGCGGCCGCTCCGTCCGCCGCCAAGCCGGCTCCAGGCCCGAGTGCCGCAGCAAAACCCTCTGCGCCAGCCGCTGCCGGCGAAGCGGTCTTCCCAACCGCCGTGTCGCCCAAATATTCCAAGGAGAGCGCCGGTAAGGCGCGGATGCATACCTGTCTCGATCAATACAACGAGAACAAAGCCGGCAATGCCAACGCCGGCCTCAAATGGATTACGAAGGGCGGCGGCTACTACAGCGAATGCAACAAGCGGCTGAAGGGCTGACGATGGTCGCGTAGGCCGGGCGTTCCCTGTCAAGTATCGGGGCGAGGAGCAGGCTTCCTCGCCCCGATCTTTTTTACAGATTATCCTTCCTGGCCGGTGGCCATCCTTGGAGACGGCCGCGCAAAGAGCGCGGCCGCTCAGGATGAGGTTCTGAGGGTCTGAATGCGACCGTTCGATCGTTTGGTTTCATCCAATCGGTCAAATCAAGTAACCGCCGACCGCGGATACTGCATTACCCGTCAATCCCCGGATGGCGATGACAATTCAAGAGTCCCGGCAAGTCGAAAAATGCTTTAGGTTCGCGGCGATTGAAATTCATTTTGACTCAAAGCGTGGGGCGAAATGTCGGCACGGTTTCGTGACTATCTGGAGAAGCTGATCGCGATCGGCGAATTGGAACGTGTGAACGATGGAGTCGACTTGCGGCACCTCTCGGCGCGCATTGCCGCATCGAGAACGGCGCTGTGGTTTACGCGGGTGAACGGCTACGACATCGGCATCGTCACCGGCATCGTCGGGTCGCGCGCCCGCATGGGGGCGGCGCTCGACTGCCATCACCGCGACATCGGCAAGGTTTTCTTGAAGCGGATCGGCGAACGCAAGCCGCCCGTGATGGTGAACACCGGACCGGTACGCGATGTCATCCTCAAGGGCGACGATGTCGATCTCACGGCGCTGCCGGTGCCGCTGATCAGCGATCTCGACGGCGGCCCCTACATCACCGCCGGCATCGGCATTTCCCGCGACCCGGAATACGGCCGTAATGCCGGCGCCTACCGGCTGATGATCCGGACCAGACGGGAGACCAGCGTCGATCTGGTCGGCGCTAGCGATCTGAAGCTGTTCTACGACCGCGCCTTTCGCAATGGCCGTGGACTGCCCTTCGCGGTCGCAATCGGGACCCACCCGTCGATCATGATGGCGGCCGCCCACATGGCGCCGTCCGGCCTCGACGAATTCGAACTGGCCGGTGGGCTCGCGGGCACACCGATCGAGCTCGTCAAGTGTGAGACCGTCGACCTTGAAGTTCCGGCCGATGCCGAGATCGTCCTAGAAGGCGAACTGCTCCCGACCGGGTGGACGAAGGACGAAGGCCGGTTCGGCGACTTCACCGGATTTGTTGGGCCGATCAAGTGGAATCCGATCTTTCGCGTTAACGCCATCACGCACCGTCGGGATCCGGTGTTCTATTCGCTGCACATGCCGGATGAGGTCGACTACCTGGTGGCGCCGCCGCTTGAAGGCAGCGCCTGGCAGGCGCTGGCGACTGCCGGCATCGTCGGCAAGGCCGTGTACGCGCCGGCGCCGTCGGGCTGCAACTTCCATCTCTATGCTTCGATCAGAAAAAGGCCCGGCGAGGGCAAGAACGCCGTGCTTGCCCTGATGTCGCTCAAGCGCGTCAAGCATGTGGTGGTGACCGACGATGATATCGACATCTTCGACCCGGCGCAGCTCGAACGCGCGCTAGCCTATCGGGTGCAGCCCGCGCGCGACATCATCGTGGTCGAGGGCGCCCGCGGTTCCCACCTCGACCCGAGCGTGCAGTTGCAGGTCGGCAAGGGTCCGCTGGCGCCGCTCACCGCCAAATGGGGCGTCGACGCCACCATTCCGGAAGGGTCTGACCTGAGCGAGTACGAGGCGATCTCCTACCCGTTCGCGGACAATGCCGCGGCGAAGGAGATGCCACGCCCGGATCGCAACATCGGCCCCGAGGCGCTGGCTGCCGAAATCGCTGCGCGGCTCGACGCGCCGCGGCATTTTGCGGATATTCTGAAATTCTTCGACGATGTGCCGCACCGGACTATCGTCCAGGCGTGGACGATCCTGCGCGAGGCTGACCGGCTGGACCGCGAGGTGAAAACCGGCCGGTATGTGCTGAAGAGGGACACGTAGGGCGGCGATTCGTAGGTGGGCAAAATCGCCTGCTGCGACCACGCCAATCGCGCGATGCCGAGCGCGATTTTGCCCACGCGGTCAAAACTGGAGAGGGTCGGACAGCCTGGGCTACGCGCCGGCTGGCTCGCGAAATTGCGGGCGACGACACAACGCCGGCGCGTTGCCCACCCTACAAGCCACCGCCTTGTTGGTCATCCGGCGCTGTCATACTACTCTGCGGGGCGCGGACCGCACCGAGGGAAGAAGCATGACGAAAAAACCTGCCAAGGAGCCGACCAGCGGTCCAACCGCAGCAAATGGCCGCGGTTACACCGACATCCTTTACGGCGTGAACGACCAGGTCGCATGGGTCACCATCAACCGGCCGCGTGTGCTCAATGCGTTTCGCGAGCAGACGCTCGATCAATTGACCGATGCCCTGAAAGCAACCCGGCACGATCCCTCGATCGCTTGCGCGGTGGTGAGCGGCGCCGGGCACAAGGCGTTTTCGGCAGGCGGCGACTTTCACGCCATGATGCGGCTCAACTGGACCAATGCGGCGATGTGGAACGACCGCATGCAGGAACTTGCAATGACGATCCGCGGCCTGCCGATCCCGGTCATCGCCATGGTCAACGGCTGGTGCATGGGCGGCGGCCACGAACTCGCCTTGTGGTGCGACCTCGTCATCGCCTCGGAGAACGCCGTTTTCGGCCAGACCGGCGCCAAGGTCGGCGCGTGTCCGACCGTGGGGGCAACGCAATATCTCCCGCGCATCATCGGCGAGCGGCTGGCGCGCGAAATGATCTTCTGCGCGCGCCGTTTCACGGCGCGCGAGGCTGTGGAAATCGGCCTCATCAACAAATGCGTGCCGCAGCAGGATTTGCTCACGGAAACGCTCGCCTGGTGCGAGACGATCAAGGGCCATAGCCCGCAGACCCTGCGTATGACCAAGAAGAGCCTGAACTTCGAATCCGATCTGCTGTATGCCTCCTGGCAGCACGGCATGGAGCTGTTGGCGCATGTATGGGGCTCCGAGGAAAGCCTCGAGGGCATGAATGCGTTTCTTGAAGGCCGCAAGCCGGATTTCCAGAAGTTCCGCATGCGCAACAAGCAGGAGCTTGAAGCATATCTTGAGGGCTGCGCCAAAGACCTGAACGCGCCTCCCTCGATGCGTAAGGGCGCAAGCAACAACGGCAAACCGGCGCGATGAGCGAAGCAAACAACGGCGCGCTTAACGGCATTCGGGTGCTCGATCTGACCCGGGTGCTCGCGGGGCCGACCTGCGGCATGATGCTGGGCGATATGGGCGCCGATGTCATCAAGGTCGAGCCACCGTCGGGCGGCGACGATACCCGCGGCTGGGGCCCACCGTTCGTGGGTGGCGAATC
>Ga0126376_10001618_pt1 | contig 12283 bp, 12 predicted proteins | sample PanSoiMetPlot_15_FD_92760 | JGI IMG/M metagenome (GOLD analysis project Ga0126376, IMG submission 92760) | Tropical forest soil microbial communities from Panama - MetaG Plot_15 | ecosystem: Environmental > Terrestrial > Soil > Tropical forest > Bulk soil | place: Panama | collected 2016-02-17
CTTCTCGGCGCCGCCCACTTTTTCCATGAGCGGCTCCAGATAGCTCACCGCCGCCTTCATGGTCTCGGCCGATTTCAGCACGAACGGAAGCTGCATGCGGCCCGACCCGAACAGATCGCCCACCACTTTCATCCCGTCGAGCAGGATCTCGTTGATGATGGCGAGCGGCTGGTAGCGCTCGAGCGCGACCGCGAGCTGCTTCTCGATACCCAGCTTCCTGCCGTCGATGATGCGGCGCTTGAGCCGCTCCTCGATCGGCAGCGCGTCCTCCTCGGCCTGCCCGTTTGCGCTGGCCGCCTGCGTGCCCGCGAACCGCTCGAGAAACTTGAATAGCGGATCGTAGCCCTCGCGCCGCCGGTCGTAGATGAGGTCGAGCGTGACCTCGAGGTCCTCGGGACCCAGCTTGGACAGCGGCACGATCTTGGCCGCGTTCAGGATGGCGGAGTCGAGCCCGCGCTTGATGGCTTCATCCAGGAACACCGAGTTCAGGACCTGCCGCGGGTAGGGCTTGAGGCCGAACGAGATGTTGGACAGCCCCAGGATCGTGCGCACACCGGGCAGGGCGGCCTTGATGCCTGCGATGCCGTCCAAGGTCTGGATGCCGGCATCGCGCGAGGCCTCGTCGCCCGAGCCGATGGTGAAGGTGAGCGCGTCGAACAGCAGCGCCTCCGGCGGCAGGCCGTGCCGACCAACCGCGATGTCGTAAATGCGTCGCGCCACCTCGATCTTGCGGTCGGCCGTCTTGGCCATGCCCTGCTCGTCGATGGTCAGGGCCACCAGCGCGCACCCGAACTGGCGGGCCAGCTCGCAGATGCGGTCGGCCTTGGGCTCACCGTCCTCGAGGTTGACCGAGTTGATGAGGGGCCGCCCGCCCAAAAGCTTCAGGCTCGCCTCCAGCACGTCCACCTGCGTGGTGTCGATCATGACCGGCAGCGTGACCTGGGTCGCGAAGCGGCGCAGGATCTCGGTCATGTCGCGCACTTCGTCGCGGCCGGTGTAGGCCGCGCACACGTCGAGCACGTGCGCGCCCTCGCGGATCTGCTCCTTGGCCATCTCGACCATGGCCTCCCAGTTTTCGGCCAGCAGCAGCTCGCGGAACAGCTTGGACCCGTTGGCGTTGGTGCGCTCGCCGACGTAAAGCGGCCCCGCGTCCTGGTCCAGCGGCACCGCCTGATAGAGCGAGGCCACGTGCGGGGGCTGAGCGGCCGGTCGCGGAGCCGGGGTCAGCGAGCCCACGCGCGCGGCCAGGACGCGAATGTGCTCGGGCGTGGTGCCGCAGCAGCCGCCCACCACCGTGACCCCGTACTCGCGCACGAACAGCTCGAGATAGCGCGCCAGCTCCTCGGGCGAGAGGTCGTAGGTGGCCACGCCGCCCACGTTGCGCGGCAGGCCGGCGTTGGGCAGCACGCTCACGAAGCGCGCGGCGGTCTTGCCCAGGTAGCGCGCGTGCTCCTGCATCAGGTCGGGGCCGGTCGCGCAGTTCAGGCCCACCACGTCGACGTCGAGCGACTCCAGGACCGGGAGCGCGGCCGACAGCTCGCTGCCCACCAGCATGGTGCCCGTGGTCTCGATCGTCACCTGCGCGCAGATCGGCACCTCGCGGCCGGCCAGTCGCATGGCGTCGCGCGCGCCGATAACGGCGGCCTTCATCTGCAAGAGGTCCTGCGAGGTTTCGATGTGCACCAGGTCGATCCCACCGTCGATGAGCCCGCGGATCTGGGTCGCAAACGCCGCGCGCATCTCGTCGAAGCTGATGTGCCCGAGCGAGACCAGCTTGGTGGTGGGGCCGACCGAGCCCGACACGAAGCGTGGCTGATCGGGCGCCTGAAAGTCGCTCGCCACCGCGCGCGCCAGCTCGGCCGCGCGCCGCGACAGCTCGTAGCTGCGCTCGGCGATGCCGTACTCGGCCAGCACGATCGGCGTCGAGCCAAACGAGTTGGTCTCGCAAAGGTCGGCGCCCGCCGCGAAATACTGGGCATGGATGCCCGACACCACATCAGGCCGGGTTTCGCACAGAAGCTCGTTGCAGCCGTCCTTGCCTGCGAAATCGTCGGGGGTCAGGTTGGCGCGCTGCAGCATGGTGCCCATGGCGCCGTCGAAGCACAGCACCCGCTCGCGCATGAGAGCCAACAGCGGAAAGCGCGCGCAGCGCTCTCTCAGGTTCCAGCGCGGCCACCGATTGGGCGGGACGGCGGCGTGCGCCTTCACGACGGCCTATTCCTCCACCTCGTCGAGCCACGCCATCTGGATGGCCTCGAGGAGCTTCTCGTTGGAGCGCTCGGGGTCGTCGTCGAAGCCGGCCAGCTCACGCACCCACCTGTGAAGGTCGGTGAAGCGGATCGTCAGCGGCTTCACGTCCGGATGCTCCTCCGCCAACCGGATCGCAATCTCGCGCGTGTCGGTCCACTTAAGCGGCATGTTCTTTCTTCTTCTCGTGCGCGGCCGCATTCGGATTGGGCGCGCGCTCGTTGGGATGCTCGTCGAGATAGGCCTGCCGCGACTCGCGCGTGATGTGGACCAGAAGGTCCTGGTTGCCGATCTTGGCCTGGCACCCGAGACGGGAGGTCGACTTGACGTCGAACGCCTTGTCGAGGATGTCCTCTTCCTCCTCCTCCTGGTCCGACAGCGAGCCCAGCCCCTCGACCACATAAACGTGGCAGGTCGAGCAGGCGCAGTTGCCGCCGCAGGCCGAGCCCACCTGCGCGTGCGCCTTGCCGGCCGCCTGCAGGATGGTTTCCCCTGGCGCCACCTCCACCTCGACCGGCTCGGCGGCCCGCGCCGCCGGCAGCTCAGCAGCTTCGGGGGTGGCGATGAACTTCACGCGCGGCATTACAGCTTCTTCTCCACTTCGTCGATCCGTTTGCCGGTCATTTCGCGCTGCAAGACCTGGTTCATGCGGCGGGCCGCGAACTCCTGCGAGGCCTGGTCCAGCGCCTCGATGGCCTGTCGGATGGCACCCCCATCCAGGCCCGCCTTGAGCCGGTCGAGGAGCGCAATCGCCTGCTCGATCCGTGCGCGCTCGTCGCCCGCCAGAAGCTGGCCGTCGGCCGCCAGGGCGGCCCGGGTGGCGGCCAGGATGCGCTCGGCTTCCACCCGCTGCTCGGTGAGCAGCCGCACCCGCACGTCCTCGTCGGCATGCTCGTACGACTCGCGCAGCATGCGCTCGATCTCGTCCTCGGACAGGCCGTACGAGGGCTTGACCTCGACCGACGCCTCCTGGCCGGTCGACTGCTCGCGCGCGGTCACGCGCAGGATTCCGTCGGCGTCGACCAGGAACGTGACCTCGGCCCGCACCACGCCTGCGGGCGCGGGCGGCAGCCCCTTTAAGAAAAAGCGCGCCAGCGACCGGCACTGCGAGGCCAGCTCGCGCTCGCCCTGCACCACGTGCAGGTCGAAGCCGGTCTGCTTGTCGGCAAAGGTCGTAAACACCTGCTTGGCCCCGCACGGGATGGTGGTGTTGCGCGGGATCACCTTCTCGACCACGCCGCCCATCATCTCCAGGCCCAGCGACAGCGGGATCACGTCGAGCAGCAGCACGTCGTCGCGGGGGCCGCTGCCAGCCAGGAGGTCGGCCTGTACGGCCGCGCCCAGGGCCACCACCTCGTCGGGATCGATGTCGCCCAGCGGCTCGCGGCCGAACAGCGCGCGCACATGCTGCCGCACCAGGGGTGTGCGCGTGGCCCCGCCCACCAGAATCACTCCGTCGAGGTCGGCGGGCGTAAGGCCCGCGTCCTTGAGCGCGCGCCGGCAGGGCCCGCTGGTCCGCTCCAGGATGGGCCGAATCGCCGCCTCCAGCTCCGCGCGCGTGACTTTGCGCCGGAACCGATCGATCACGACCTCGGTCGCCTCCTCCGGGGTCAGCCGCTCCTTGGCCGCGCGCGCGGCATCGATCACGGTGCGCACCAGAACCCGGTCGCCGCCCCCGTCGGGCCGGCCCATTTCGCCGAGCAGAATCCCCGCCAGCGCGCGATCGAAGTCGTCACCGCCCAGCGCGCTGTCGCCGCCGGTCGACTTGACCTCGAACACCCCATCCTCGAGCTTCAGGATGGAGATGTCGAAGGTGCCGCCGCCCAGATCGAAGACCGCAAACGTGCCCTGGCTCTGCTTGTCGAGCCCATAGGCCAGCGCGGCCGCCGTGGGCTCGTTGAGCAGCCTGAGCACCTCGAGCCCGGCCAGCCGGCCGGCATCCTTGGTGGCCTGGCGCTGCGCATCATCGAAGTAGGCCGGCACCGTGATGACGGCACCTTCCAGCTGGCCCCCCAGCGCCTGCCGGGCCCGCTCGCCGAGGACGCGCAGGATCTCGGCCGATACCTCGATCGGCGTCACCTCGCGCTGCCCGCCCGCCACGCGAAACCGCACCACCGGATCGCCGGGCTGGCTGGCCAGCTCGAATGGGGTCATGGTGCGACGCGCCTCGGCGTCGTCAGCCCCGCGGCCCATGAACCGCTTCACGCTCGAGATGGTGTCTTTCGGAAAGCGCGCGGCCAGCCGCTGCGCCTCCCGGCCCACGATGATGCTGCCGTCGTCGGCGTAATGCACCACCGACGGCAAGAGCGTGCGCCCGGCCGGATCGGCCAGGCAATGCGGCCGGCCGCCCTCGACCGCGGCGACCAGGCTGTTCGTGGTGCCGAGGTCGATTCCGACCACACGGCCCTGGCAGGCCGACTTGGCCACGCTCTGACCGGGCTCGCCAATCTGCAAGAGGGCCTCAGGCATGGGCCGCTGCCTCCTCGTGCTCCTCCAGCTCCTCGAGGAACCGGTCGTAATAGCGCAGCGCCTTCAGCTCGCGCTCCACGGCCGCCCGATCGCCGCGTGCGAAGCCCTGCGCGACCTTTGCCATCGCGGCCTCGCGCCGCGCCCGCATCTTCGCGCCCATCTGGTCGAGCTGGGCGCGCGCCCCGGCCGCGCGCGCCTCCGCCAGCGCCTCGCGCTCGGCCATCACCTCCATCAGAAACTCGGGATCCAGCCCCTTGCCGCCTTCTTTCTCGTCCGCCACATCGATCCCCTCGAGCTTCAGCAGATACTCGGCCCGCCGGACCGGCGAGCGCAGCACCTTGTAGGCGTCGTTGACCTGGGTGGCCCTTTCGAGCGAGTAGCGGCGCGCGCGCGCGTCGGCCCGGGCGAACCGGTCGGGATGCAGCTTGCGGGTCAGCTCCTTGTAGCGCTTCTCGAGCTCGCGCGCGTCCAGCTCGAAGCGCCGCGGCACGCCCAGAACCGCAAAATGGTCGAGCCCCCGCTCCGGGGCCTGGATGGCACCGCAGCCGCAAAACACGACGCGTTCCCCGGTCGGGGCATCACAGCTCCAGCATGCAGCCATAAGACCTCAGAATTGGACCGATTCGCCGCAGCCGCAAGTACCCTTGACGTTCGGGTTCTCGAACTTGAACCCGTGCCCCATCATCGAGGTCACGAAGTCCAGCTTCATGCCGTCCAGGAACTTCAGGCTCTTGGGGTCCACAAACACGCGCACCCCGTTTTTCTCGACGATCGTGTCCTCGGGCCGCGGGTCCTTGTCCGACCACTCGAACAGGTACGCGAAGCCGGTGCAGCCGCCGCCGCGAATGCCCACACGAAGCCCTCTCGGTGGCTCGGGGCGCTTGCCGGCCAGCATCTTAATCTGCGCAGCCGCGCTATCTGTAATCTCGATTGCCATCAGCCCGCCTTTTTGGTCGCCTCCGCCTGCCGCTTGGCGCGCTTGGTCTTGAAGTCGGCGATGGCGGCCTTGATCGCGTCCTCCGCCAGCACCGAGCAGTGGATCTTGACCGGCGGCAGATTCAGCTCCTCCGCGATCTGCGAGTTCTTGACTCCCATCGCCTGGTCGAGCGTCATGCCCTTGACCCACTCGGTGACCAGCGAAGACGAAGCAATCGCGCTGCCGCAGCCGAAGGTCTTGAACTTGGCGTCCTCGATCACGTCGGTCTCGAGGTTGACCTTGATCTGCAGCTTCATGACGTCGCCGCACGCGGGTGCGCCCACCAGGCCCGTGCCGACGCCCTCGTCCTCCTTGGGCAGGCTGCCCACGTTGCGCGGGTTTTCGTAATGCTCGATGACCTTGGTCGAATATGCCATGTGCGTCTCCTAGTGTGCCGCCCACTCAATGGATTTGAGATCGATACCCTCCTGGGCCATCTCCCAGAGCGGGCTCAGCTCGCGCAGCTTGTTCACCTTGTCGATCACCAGCCGGGCCACGTAGTCGACCTCCTCCTCGGTGTTGAAGCGGCCGAGGCCGAAGCGGATCGACGTGTGGGCCAGCTCCTCGCCAATCCCGAGCGCCCGCAGCACGTACGAGGGCTCGAGCGAGGCCGACGTGCACGCGGAGCCAGACGATACCGCAACTTCCTTGAGCGCCATCATCATGGCCTCGCCCTCGACATAGGCGAACGAGATGTTGAGGTTGCCGGGCAGCCGATGCTCGAGCGACCCGTTGACGTAGGTCTCGGAGATGGCGTCCTGGATCTGCCTGCGCAGCCGCTCGCGCAGCGCGAGCAGCCGCTTCGACTCGTCGGGCATCTCCTGGCGCGCGATCTCGGCGGCGCGGCCGAAGCCGACGATGAGCGGGACCGGCAGCGTGCCCGACCGCATGCCGCGCTCGTGGCCACCACCCAGGATGAGCGGCGCCAGACGGACGCGTGGCTTGCGCCGCACGTAGAGCGCCCCCACTCCCTTGGGCCCGTACATCTTGTGCGCCGAAATCGAGGCCAGGTCGACCCTGCAGGCGTTGACGTCGAACGGGATCTTGCCCGCGCCCTGCACGGCATCGGTGTGGAAGATGGCGCCCTTCTGCTTGACGATCGCGCCGATCTCGGCCACCGGCTGCACGACCCCGATTTCGTTATTGGCCAGCATGATCGTGACCAGGATGGTCTTATCGGTCATGGCCTCGCGAAGCCCGTCCAGATCCACCAGCCCATCGGGCTTGACGGGCAGATAGGTGACCTTGAAGCCCTGCTTCTCCAAGAACTTGCAGGTATCGAGCACCGCCTTGTGCTCGGTCTGGGTCGTGATGATGTGGTTGCCCTTGTCCTTGTAGAACTCGGCCACCCCGCGGATGGCCAGGTTGTCCGACTCGGTGGCGCCGCTGGTCCAGACGATTTCCTTGCCGGTGGCGCCAATCAGAGCCGCCACCTGGTCGCGCGCCTGGTCCACCGCCTTCTCGGCGTTCCATCCAAACACGTGGTTGCGCGAGGCCGCGTTGCCGAACTCGGTCGTGAAGTAGGGCAGCATGGTGTCGAGCACCCGCGGATCGACCGGGGTGGTCGCGTGGTTGTCCATGTAAATCGGAAGCTTGAGCGTCATCATCAATCAGCCTTGTGGGCGATGCCCGCCACCAGCAGCGGCGCATCGTGCCCCGTGTGTCCATACCGGTCGCAAGCTACGCAGTCCGACGGCGTGTGCACCGGCTCGCACACGCGGCAGCTATCTAGATAATGAAGGCTCGCCAGAAGCTCCTGCTCCAGCTGAGCCACCCGCGCCATGTGCTCGCGGGTCTCGCGCAGCTTCTGCTCGAAGGTTCCACGCACCCGCCGCATCGCCTCCGGCGCAATCTTTGCGTGCTCCCAGTCGCGCAGGAATTCTGTGATTTCCTGCAGAGAGAAGCCCATATCCTGCAGCCTTGCAATCCAGACGATGCGCTCGCGCGCATCGGGCGCATACAGGCGGAAGCCGCCCTCGGTGCGCTGCGCGGGCTTGAGCAGGCCCAGCTCCTCATAGAGATGGAGCGCCCGCACGGTCTTGCCCGACTCGCGCGCCAGCTCGCCGACTTTGAGGAGCGTCTTGCTCTCTTCCACCAGAAACCTCACCCTTACGTAAGGGTTTGACTCGCTGAGTAAGATGGGTCAAGCCCCGAGGGTTGTCAAGAACTAAATCGTTCTGCCGAGTTACAGATAGAATTCACAATGTTACGTTACGTCATGGTTGCTCGCGAGCGAAGGCAGGAGGACAATCTTTCCGAACTGTTCGCTCCTCTCGAGCCGCTCCTCGGCGGCACGCGCCTGCGCAAGCGGGAAGGTTCGGTCGATGACCGGGCGCAGGCGGCCGGCAGCCACGTGGTCGAGGATTGGATAGAGGTCGCCCTTGCGCGCCATGGTCGAGCCCAGGATCTGAAGCTGCCGGAAAAAGACGTGGCGCAGATCGGTCTTGGCCTCGAAGCCCGAGGTGGCGCCGCAGGTCACGATGCGCCCGCCGCGCGCCGCCGCCAGGATGCTGCGGGGCCAGGTCTTTTCGCCCGTGTGCTCGAACACCACGTCGACGCCGCGCTTGGAGATCTGCTTGACTGCGTCGACCAGATCATCGCGCCGTGAGCTGACAGTGTAATCGGCGCCCAGCTCGCGGGCGCGCGCCAGCTTGTCCTCGCTGGACGCGGTTGCAATCACGGTTGCGCCCAGGAGCTTCGCAATCTGGAGGCCGGCCACGCCGACCCCCGAGCCGGCCGCCCACAACAGCACCAGCTCGCCCGGCTGCAGGCGCGCTTTCTCGACCAGCATCTGCCAGGCGGTCATGAAGGTGGTGGGTACCGCGGCCAGAACCGTCGGCTCGACGCCCGCTGGCGCGGGCACGACGTTCTGGGCAGGCACGACCACATACTCGGCCAGGCAGCCGGGCCGATGCTCGCCCAACACCGAAAACTCGCGGCACAGGTTGTCGCGGCCCTGCAGGCACTCGCGGCACAGGCCGCACGAGATCACCGGATTGACCACGACCGGGTCGCCCTCGCGCAGCTTGCGCACGCCCACGCCGAGGGCCGACACCACGCCCGCACCGTCGGCGCCCGAGATGTGTGGGAGCGCGAGCTTGAGGCCCGGCAGCCCCCGCCGCATCCATAAATCGAGATGGTTGAGCGCACTGGCGGCCAGGCGTACCTGCACCTCGCCCGGGCCCGGCATCGGGGTCTCGACCTCGCGGTAGTCGAGCACCTCGGGCCCGCCATGAGCAGTGATGACGACTGCTTTCATGCGCACCTGGATACCAGAGCCACCAGCGGGCCCGCAAGCCGCGGGTCTGGTATCTTTCGGGCATGGCGTCGTCGTTTCGGCTTTACGACTACCTGTCGTCCGGCAACTGCTACAAAGTTCGCCTGCTCCTGACCCAGCTCGGGTTGCGCTTCGAGCGCGTCGAGATCGACATCATGCGCGGGCAGACGCGCACCCCGGAGTTCCTGCGCAAAAATCCCAACGGCCGCGTTCCCCTGCTCGAGCTGCCCGATGGGCGCCTGCTGGCCGAGTCCAACGCCATCCTGTTCTACCTGGCCGACGACACGCTGTTCATGCCCGAGGACCGCTTTCTCAGGGCCAAGATGCTCGAGTGGATGTGCTTCGAGCAGTACAGCCACGAGCCCAACATCGCGACCGTGCGCTTCTGGATGCACGCGGGCTGGGCCGACCAGCGGCGCGAGCAGATCGAAGCCAAGCGCGAGCTCGGGTATGCCGCCCTCGGGGTCATGGAGCGCCACCTGGCCGGCCGCGCCTTCTTCGTCGGCGAGCGCTACTCGATCGCGGACATCGCGCTGTATGCCTACACGCACGTGGCGGCCGAGGGCGGCTTCTCGCTCAAGGAGTATCCCGAGGTGCGCGATTGGCTAGCGCGCGTGGCCGCGCAGCCGCGCCACATCCCGATCACGCAGGGATGATTATCGACCCAGGCGCGGCGCTGGCAGAAGCCCGGCCTGCGTGAGCACAAGCCACAGCCCCACCAGCACGTACAGCACACCCCACACTAGATGGTAGCGCTTGCGCTGCGTCCCCTCTTGCCGCGACAGCGCCACCCGCCAGGCACCGAACCCGATCAGGACGGCCGCCAGCACATAGAAGACCAGGCCCGGGATCTTCACGCGTCAGCTCGCGTACTCGACCGCTTCGATCTGCCGGATCACGGTCACTTTGATCTGCCCGGGGAAAGTCATCTCATCCGAGATCTTGCGTGCAATCTCGCCCACCATCTCGACCGCGCGCTGGTCGGACACCTCGCTCTCGCGTACGTACACGCGTACCTCACGCCCGCCGCCCACCGCATCGGCGCGCACCACGCCGCCAAACGACAGTCCGATGCGCTCGAGATCCTGCAGCCGCTTGATGTAGTTGTCCGACTGCTCGCGCCGCGCGCCCGGACGCCCACCCGAGAGCGCGTCCGCGGCCGCCGTGATGTAGGCGTAGCTCGAGTTGAAGGGCTCCTCGGTGTGGTGGGCGCCGATCGCGTTCGCCACCACCTCCAGCTCGCCCAGCCGGCGCGCGTAATCGGCGCCGATGACCGCGTGCGAGCCGTCGAGCGCGTGGGTGAGCGACTTGCCGATGTCGTGCAGCAGGGCGGCCCGGCGCCCCAGCCGCACGTCGACGCCGATCTCGTTGGCGATCATGCCGCATAGCCAGCCGGCCTCGAGCGCGTGCTTCCACTGATTCTGCGTGTAGCTGGTGCGGTATTGCAGCCGCCCGACCAGCTTGACGATGTCCGGGTGCGCGCGCGGGATCTCGAGCTCGTGGAAGGCGCGCTTGCCCAGCTCCACGATTTCCTGCTCGAGCCGCTGCTGAATGCCCTTGACCAGCGCGACCGGATCCTTGTCGCCGGCTTTCGGATCCTTCTCCAGCTTGCGGATGGCGCGCCGCGCGGCTTCGCGGGCCACCCCGTCGAGGCCCTCGAGCCGCACCGCCTGCCCGCTCTCGGCCAGAGTCAGCTTGATGCCGGTCTGCTCCTCGATCGCGCGCAGGTTGCGCTGGTCCCTGCCGATCACGCGCTCGGCGGTTTCGGGCAGCAGCGCCAGGTTCGACAGGAGCCGCTCGGTCAGGTAGTGACCCTGATAGCGCTGAATCGCGATGCCGAGCAGCCGCTTGGCCTGTCGGACCTGCTCGGGATCCTGCGCGCTGGCGTCGACTGCGCGCAGCCGCGCCAGCGCCTGCGCCTTGGCCTCCTCGATCCAGCTTTCACTCAAGCGCCGCTTGATCTGCTCGCGCGTGTCGCCTGCGATCTTTTCCATGCAGGCCGACATGTTTTCCTCGATCTTGAGCACCTCCTCGCGCCAAGCGCGGGCCTGCCCCTCGCGCGAGCGGATGTCGTTTTCGCGCTTTGAGAGCTCGGCTTCGCGGGCGGTGGCCGCCTGCTCGTCGTGCCCGACGTGCTCTTCCCGCCGCTCCACGTTTTCGCGCCGGCGCACCACCTCGATCGAGACCTGCTTTTCCACCTCCCCGGCCTGGGTGCGCACCATGTGGGCGGCCTCGCGCGCCTCCAGCTCGGCCGAGCGCCGGATTTTTTCGACTTCCGCACGCGCGTGGGCCAGCTCCCGCTCGGCCTCGGCCTTGGCGTTGCCGGTGCGACGGCGCGACTGCAGGCGCGCTACCGCGAGCCCCGCCGCCGCCGCGGCTACCGCCAGAAGGATCATCCAAATCGGGAACATCTCCGTAATTTTTGCGGGACCGGCAATGCAGAGTCAAGCAACCGCGCCTGGCAACACCTGTAGCCGCCAGCGTCACACCTCAACCGGACTCAACCACCCGGAATCCCATGTTTGGGTCCATGGCCCGGGGGTTGCTACGTAATCAAGGTGGGCCGAGAGCAGTAGGGGATTGTAGGATGGCCATGAAGGACGCTGCCCCGCGGGCCACGGAACCGAATCGGCCGCGCTTGCGCGCGATTCGCGTGCCCAGCTCGCGCCGGGTCGACAAGTGGGTGACCTTTCCTCGCGGCGAAAGCCGGGGGGCGGGAGCCATCATCGACCTGTCGGCGGGCGGGCTCGCGTTCGAGACCAACGAGCCGCACGGGCTTTCGCTGGGGCAGGCGCTCCCCTCCATCGAGATCACGTTCGCGGGCCGCGAGGTTTACGCCGGGCCGGCGGTGGTGCGCAGCCTGCGCGATCAGGGCAAGCGCCATATCGTCGGCCTTTCGGTGGCCGAAGGCTTTCTGCCGGTCGGGCACGCGGTCGAGCTCGATGACCGCGCGCGCCTGGCCGAGGAAATCGAAGGCGAGCTCAAGCGCCTCGCGCGGGTGAGCGACCTGCCGCCGGTGCTCAAGTCGACGGTCGCCGAGACGCGCTACTATCTGGACGGGCTGCGCCGCAAGCTCGACGAGGTGGACGCCCGGCTGCGTCGCCTGCCCCATCACGCGAGTGAGCGGCTCGGGCAGGCCGCCCTGGAGTCGGTGAGCCCGGCGCTGGGCGAGCGGCTCACATACTTCGCGCGCCGCCTGGGCGAGATCGCGGCCCACCGCGAGCTGGCCGACCAGGATGCATACCGGCGCTACGTGCAGGCGGAGGTGGGTCTGCTTTTGCGCGAGGCCCCGCTCGTGCGTCGCGTGTTCGAGA